>OLIT01001143.1_pt1 | contig 23959 bp, 18 predicted proteins | sample 1601341 | NCBI WGS metagenome assembly OLIT01 (sample SAMEA2452121, study PRJEB22498) | human gut metagenome | biome: human feces; feature: human gut; material: feces | place: Australia | collected 2012
GTAATCTTAATCGGTTTCTTTTCAATTTCTGACATTACGAATATCCTCCATAATAATATTTTCTATAATTAGACTTGACGCGATGCGTTATTCTAAGTCCTTCGGACTTATTTCATCGCGCTTTGCGCGAAATACATCTTGGGCATTCGCTTTAAAATACACCGAAGATAGCCATGAATGTACCGGCTGCTACGGCAGTACCGATAACGCCTGCTACGTTAGGACCCATAGCATGCATGAGCAGGAAGTTGGTAGGATCGGATTCTGCACCAACCTTCTGGGATACACGTGCTGCCATAGGAACTGCGGATACACCTGCGGAACCGATCAAAGGATTGATCTTGCCACCGGAAAATACACACATCAGTTTACCAAACAGAACACCTGCGGCGGTACCGAACATGAATGCGATCAGACCCAGAGCTACGATCTTCAAGGTATCTGCATTCAGGAATGCTTCTGCGCTGGTGGTAGCACCTACGGAAGTACCCAGCAGAATAACTACGATGTACATCAGAGCATTGGATGCTGTCTCAGTCAGCTGACGAACAACACCGGACTCACGGAACAGGTTACCCAGCATCAGCATACCTACCAGAGGAGCTGTGGTGGGAAGGATCAGACATACAACGATGGTAACAACGATGGGGAACAGGATCTTCTCCAGCTTGGATACGGGACGAAGCTGACCCATCTTGATCTTTCTCTCTTTCTCAGTAGTGAGAAGCTTCATAATAGGGGGCTGGATAATGGGAACCAGTGACATGTAGGAATATGCTGCCACTGCGATAGGTCCCAGGATCGCCGTCTGTCCCAGCTTACCAGCAAGGAAGATGGAGGTAGGGCCGTCAGCACCACCGATGATGGAGATTGCTGCAGCTGCCTTGTCGTTGAATCCCAGCCAGATTGCTCCGAAGTATGCTGCGAAGATACCAAACTGCGCAGCAGCTCCCAGAAGGAAGCTCTTGGGGTTCGCAATCAAAGGACCAAAGTCTGTCATGGCACCTACACCCATGAAGATCAGGGAAGGCAGGATTGCCAGTTCATCCAGCTTGTAGAAATAATACAGTAAGCCGCCGGCACCGTTTGCTGCATTTTCAGGGTGCAGCATGATATCGGGATAAATGTTTACCAACAGCATACCGAACGCTATCGGGAGTAAGAGCAAAGGCTCGAACTCATGACGGATAGCTAAATAAAGGAAAAAGCATGCAACCAGAATCATGACATAGTTTCCCCAGGTCAGGTTAAAAAACGCTGTCTGATGAATCAGGTTGTTAAGCGTACTAGCTATATATTCCATTTGATGACCTCCTGTTGTTTATAGAGCTGATGTAAAAAGCCTAGTTCAGAGTTGCCAGAACTGCACCAGCCTCAACAGTATCACCAACTGCAACGTCAATGCTTGCTACAGTGCCGTCTTCGGGAGCTACTACAGGGATCTCCATCTTCATAGCTTCCAGAATGATGACAGCATCACCCTTCTTAACAGCCTGTCCAACACTTGCCTCTACCTTGAAGATTTTACCAGCTGCACCGGCCTCAACCTTGATGCTGCCTGCTGCGCCGCTTGCCTTGGAAGCTGCTGCGGGAGCCTTGGGTGCTGCCTTGGGAGCTGCGGGAGCCTTTGCTTCTACGGGTGCTCCGGTAGATGCGCCCTCTTCTACTACTACATCATATACGTTGCCATTTACGGTAATGGTATAATTTTTCATTTTAATATCCTCCTAACGTTTTTACGATTATCTTACTTTGCGGATAGAACGAACTACAAATCCGTCAGTGCTTGCCGCACCTTCGCTTGCTGCGATCGCAGCTGCAATAACAGCGACCAGCTCAGTGTCATCTGCCTCGGGCTCTTCCTGTGCAGCGATCTGAGTTACAGCCTTATCAATACCTGCGTTCTTTGCTTCCTCCTCCTTATCCTTCTTGCTGAATGCAGCCTGGATCTTCGGAATGAAGTTGAACAGGGAAATGATCAGTGAGATCATGATCAGCATTACGAATACAGTTCCCATACCGATCAGAGTGTTCAGTGCAGCTTTGGTCATCAGACCACCCATGGACTCCACGGGGTTCAGCGCTGCAGACTCCATGCTCAGGAACATATCGTTGGTGAAGATCACTTCTGCCTGTGCATTCTGTTTGGCACCGGTCACATCTACATGTACAATGATCTGATCATCATCGATGCTAGCATCTGCATCACCGACAGCAGTGATACCGCCGATGGTTTTCTTCGCGGAATTGAAGGACTCGATAGCAGTCTTGTATGCATAACCGTCAACGGTGATACCTACATTTTCCTGTACCATGTATGCCACTTCATCAGCGGTATACTCAGAGAAGCTCTCCAGTGCAGCTTCGTCTTCAAAATTCTCCAGAGAAGGAATCACATACTGGGTAGCTATCTGGATTGCAGTGTCCATCTTGCGCTGCTCATAATCCGTATAGGTCTCCTCACTGCCGCACGCCGTCAAACCAAAGATGCAGGTAATCATACATACTAAGCTTAAAAATTTCTTCATTTTACAATCACCCTTTCTTATACAGTTCCGTGTTTCTTGGCAGGACGGTCTTCACTCTTGGTGAATAGCATCTCGAATGCGCCGATCACATATTTTCTGGTATCAGCAGCATTTACGATCTGGTCCACATATCCTCTCTTGGCTGCGCTGGTTACATTCAGAGTAAGTGCTTCGTACTCAGCAGCCTTTTCATTAATCACATCAGCGCCCTGGCCATCATACATGATCTTGGCAGCCAGCTTGCCGTCCATAGCACCAATCTGTGCATCCGGCCATGCCATGGTGATATCCGCACCGATTGCCTTGGAGTTCATTACCACATAAGCGGTTCCCAGAGCCTTGCCGATCACAACGTTCACCTTGGGAACGGTAGCGTTGGCAAATGCGTAGGTCAGCTTTGCAGCAGCCTTTGCGATAGCCTTCTCGGAAGCCAGAGTTGCTTCGTAACCCTTTACATTGGTCAGGGTCAGTACAGGAATGCCGAAAGCATCACAGAAGTTTACGAACTCAGCAGCCTTCTCACAGCCCTCTGCAGTCAGAACTGCATCCAGCTTCTCTGCTACCTTGCCTTCTTCGTCGCAGATCTCGGAACGGTTAGCTACCGCACCAACGGTAACGCCATCCAGACGTAAGAAACCGGTTACCATGTTCTTGGCATATCCGGCCTTCACCTCGAAGAAGTTGTTGTCATCTGCCAGAATGGACAGAGCAACGCTAGTGTCGCCGACGCAGCCTGCGATCTCAGGATTTACACGGTTCAGATCATCAGTGCAATCCTCTAAGAAGCTTGCATCATCCTCGTTGTTGGCAGGCAGGAAGCTTACCAGCTCTCTTACCTTCTCCAGAATGGTTGCTTCGTCAGCTACCACGTCAACAATACCGCTCTCTTCTGCCTGGAATTTAGCGGAAGAAGAATCACACTTGGTGATCACATTACCGTCCAGAGCGTTAGGAGCATTTACGAACAGCTTGGCATTCTTCTCTTCCATGAAAGTGAAATCGGTCATGGTAGGGAACAGTCCTAAGCCACCGCCACAGGTTCCGAATACAGCAGTGATCTGAGGGATCACGCCGGAAGCCATGGTCTGCTTTAAATAGATCTCACCAAATGCAGCCAGTGCATCGGTTGCTTCCTGCAGTCTTAAACCTGCTGATTCGATCAGTCCGATCACAGGTGCTCCGGTCTTCATAGCCAGATCGTAGAGATTGGTGATCTTCTTTGCATGCATCTCGCCGATGGTTCCGTTCAGTACGGAAGCGTCCTGGCTATATACATATACAAGATTACCATTGATCACTCCGTAGCCGGTAATACAACCGTCAGAAGGAGTTTCATTGGGTTTCAGATTGAAATCCGTAGCTCTTGCGGTTACAAGTCCGCCGATTTCAACGAAACTGTTGTCATCGAGTAAAGCTGCTATTCTTTGACTCGCTTTTGAAGTAGTACTCATATGTTTTCAGCCCTCCGTTGATAATATAATAAAATATAATAGAAAACGTTTATTAATATAGAAGCACAAATGCCCCCATGATTAACAGTCTGTAGTATAACATAAAATCTGCAACTCGCAAAGAACGAATTGCAGATTTTTACATTTTTTATATATTGTACCTCATTTTGAACAATTTCCCCGTCATTTTTTCCATTCCATTTTTCTGCAATCCCTACGGGAATGCTACCAGAAAACGTTTCAGGATCTGTCTGCCGCACCAGGAAAGATCCACGGCCTCCACTGTCCAAGCAGCATACAGCCGCTCCCTGCGCCAGATTTCGCCATCCACCAGATAACAGATTTCTCCCACCGTCGTTCCTTCCTTTACCGGTGCCTTCAGTTCTTTCTCTTTCCGGTAGAGAATCTCCACTTTCTCGTCTGCGCGCATAAGCAGGCCTTCCGCTCCTTCCGCCTCCGGATCCAGTTCCACCGCCAGCTGCACTTCTCCTGTCAATTCCTTATCCTGTGCCTCCGTCACCGGGATCGGCATAAGGTACTGTTCCCGTCCGGAAAATTCTTCCTCTCCGAACTTCCGGTAAACAAAATTTTCCAGTCCATATCCAAACAACTCTCTGCTGTCACTCCATTTATAGGTCTTATGATTCGGCCACCCACAGGCCAGAAGTGCCACAATCATACATTTTCCATCCCGTTCCAGTGCTCCCACATAGCAGTACCCCGCCTTGTTCGTAAATCCGGTCTTGCCGGTAAAAGCTCCGTCCATCATCTGCAAAAAGGCATTGTGGTTGTGGCACTGAAAGGAGCGTCCGTTTTCCGTGAAACAATACTCCTGTGTCCGGGTGATCTCCCGGAACAGATCTCTCTGGGAAGACTCTCTGATACAGTACCGTAAAATACAGGCCAGATCCTTTGCTGTGGTATGGTGCTCCTTTTCCAGAATACTCCCGTCAGGTAATGTCAATGTCTCTGTGGCATCCAGCCCGTTGGGAGTGATAAACCAGGTATCCTCGCAGCCGATCTCCACCGCCTTTTCATTCATCGCCTGTGCAAATCTATGTAATGCTGCCTTACTCTCTTCTGTAGTATGCTCCGAAGCCTCTTTCGTCTCACCCAGAAGCTTTCCGCCGATATATTCCGCCAGTGCCGCAGCAGCATCATTATGGCTTTCCAGCATCAGGGAAAACAGCAGTTCTCTTACCGTATAATGCTCCCCCTTTTTCACATAGAGCTTTACCTTGGGCATAGTGGCTGCATAGGCGGAAATACTGACCTCTTCCTCCACCTTTGCATTTTCCAGCACCAGAATGCAGGTCATGATCTTGGTGGTGCTGGCCATTGCCATGGGAGTCTCTTCATTTTTTCCATATAGTACCCGCCCGGAGTCGGCATCCAGAAGCACCGCCGCCTGTGCATACAGGTGTAAATCCTCCTGCAGCTGCCCGGCTTCCTTTTCCGCTGTTTCATTAAAAAGGTGCGTAGCCTGTTCCCGGATTCCCTCGCTGACATACCCCTGCCGACAGAATCCGCCTATACTTTCCAGACACAGAATTCCGGCGAAAAGGGCACAAAAAAAGCCTCGCATAATCATCACTCCCAAAAGAGTCACTTATTACTATGATTATTATGAGGCTGATTCTTTGTCCTATTCTATTATATGTTTAATGTGAGCTGTACTTCCTGCTCCGCCTGCTGTTTGAATTCCTCCACCTGCACCGGGTTCAGTTCCGGCAGTTCCTCCAGGCTCTTCACACCAAAGCAGCGAAGGAACTGTTCCGTTGTACCGAACAGCAGAGGTCTTCCGGGAGCATCCAGCCGCCCTAACTCCGTGATCAGATCGTATTCCAACAGCTTATTGATGGCATGATCGCAGCTGACCCCTCTGACTCTCTCGATCTCCAGTCTTGTTACCGGCTGCTTATAGGCAATGATGGACAGGGTCTCCAGAACCGTATCCGTCAATGTCATCTTTCGGGGAGTCTTGGCGATCTTGATCAGGTATTCATACATATCCGACTTGGTACACAGCTGTACCGAATTGTCAAACTGTGTCAGTCCGATGCCACGGTTCTCTTCCTCATACCTCGCCGCCATATCTTTTAAAATGGATTTTGTGGTCTTCACATCCTCTTCGATCACTTCCGCAAGTCTGCTGATCTCCACGGAATCCCCCATGGTAAAAAGGATGGCTTCTATTACTGCTTCTGCTTTACTGCGTTCCATGTTCCGACCTCACTGTATCTTAAACGTTAGATGTAATCATAATATCATCGAATATATTTTCCTGACTGATGTTGATCTTGCCGGTCTTCATCAGCTCCAGAATGATCAAGAAAGTAACGATGACCTCCATTTTGCTGTTCTGCTTCTCCAGAAGCTTTCGGAAACTGAAGGTCTTATGTTCTCTGGCATAAGCTTCCACATACAGCATCTTGATGTCCATATCCACCTCGTCCTTTTCGATATTGCCATACTGGCTGCGGACAGGGTCGATCTTGTCCTCCTGTTTCTTCACAATAGATTTGAATATTTCATGAAGCTTGTTCAAGTTCATATCGCCGATCAGCTCTTCGTAATCGATGGGCTGTCTGTAGGCTTCCACTTCCTTCGGAAGTCTCTGTTCTCTGTACATATTTCTGGCAGCATCCACCTGCCGGTCTCTGAGTTCGAAGGACATATATTTGTACATCTTGTATTCCAACAGCTTCTGTACCAGCTCCGCTCTGGGATCCTCTTCCTCGCCGTCCTCGTTCACTTCCTTGGGCAGCAGCATTTTACACTTGATATCGATCAGTGTTGCCGCCATTACCAGGAATTCACTCATGACGTTCATATCTTCCCGTTGCATCTGCCTGATGTAATCCAGATACTGGGCCGTGATCTCCACAATAGGAATATCATAGATGTCTATTTTGTTTTTCTCGATCAAATGAAGCAACAGATCCAGAGGACCTTCAAATGCTTCCAGTTTTACAGATATTGCCATGTAATAAAACTCCTATTTCCCCTCATCACTCCCACCGGCCTCTTCTCCCCCCGGCAGCAGATCCACTTCCAGGACCTCTCCAGGATTGAACAGCCGGATCGGAATCGTATGCATTCCCAGTCCTCTGCTGAGCAGCATTCTGGTTTTCCCCAGTGTAAACTCTCCGCCATCATATTTTGGAAAAAGTCTCACATTGGGAGACACCACGCCTTTTCCCCAGATGGGGACTCTCACCATACCACCGTGGACATGGCCGGCCAGCACCAGATCTGCTCCCCAGTCCGCGTATTTCGGAAAATAATCCGGATTGTGGGCGATCAGAATCGTATACTTTTCTGCGGAAGGTTGTCCCAACAGACTTTTCAGATACTCCGGATCCATGGGCTGGATCCCGAAGCGCTTGTAATACAGCTTGTCGATCTCCGATCCGTAAATGCAGATCCCGGATTCTTCCAGAACGGTATGTTCATTCACCAGCCTCCGGATCCCGATCTTCTGCAGGGCCTCCTCGTACCGCTCCGCCATATCTCCGTAGTTCTCCGGGTACAATTTCAAACGGTGTTCATGATTGCCGTTGCCGTAGTAGATCGGATATTTCCCGGCAAGCTTCGTAAGCAGGTCCACCGCCGTCTCCAGACTTGCCTTCGGCTTTGCCGTCAGAATATCTCCGGCGATCAGGATCATGTCCGGCCTTATCTCATCAATGGCCTGCAGCAGGCGCTCATTTTCTTTTCCGTATCTCTTATTGTGCAGATCCGCCAGAACCACTGCCTTAACAGGCTTTTTGATTCTCTGATCCCGCAGGAAATAATGCCGTACCACAAAACGATTGCTGTCGTACAGCATTATCCATACAAGAACCACCAGGATCACTGCGATCACGGTAATCACCACATCCAAATTCTTTGCCCCCATGGTCTATTTCCAGTTAATTGCCAATATGTTCTATAGTATAACATATTTTTCGGGCTTACAAAAGATAAAATTCCATTATTTTAAAGAGGTAGTCCTTGTATACCGCTTTCGCCACATCATTTTCATACAGGATCGGAACGCTTCCGATCTCCACTCCGTTCAACAGATAGACCGCTCTGCCTGCCTCTGCCCCCTTTGCGACAGGCGCCTGTGCCTCCTCCGGTAATTCTATGGTTTTCTTCACTCCGTCCAGCGAATTGCCTTCCGTATCCAGATACCGGAATTCGCTCTGGTATCTGACAGGTACAGTATCTTCCACGCCACCTTCTATCCGAAGGTCCTCCAATGCATCCGTATTCTCATCCAGATACAGGTCACTAACATTGAAACCGTAACTTAACAGTGTCTGAGCATCCTTAAAACGTGCCTTGTAGTCCGGGGCTCCCATGACCACGGCAATCAGGTCAATACCATCCTTCGTGGCAGTGGCAGACAGGCAGAATTTAGCCTTGGAGGTGGATCCGGTCTTCAGTCCCGTAGCCCACTGGTACTGTTTCAACAGCTTGTTGGTACTGTTCAGGGTAAATGTAGAGCTGCCCTGTCTGGTCTCATGGGTGATGTCTTCCATCCAGATACCGGTATATTCAAAGACCTGGGGATATTTCACCGTAAGCTCTCTGGACATAATGGCCACATCCATGGCTGTCGTATAGTGTCCGTCGGAATCCGTCAGTCCGCAACAATCCTCGAAATGTGTATCCACCATTCCCAGTTCTGCCGCCTTTTGATTCATCTGATCCACGAAAGCCTCTTCACTCCCCGCTATGTATTCTGCCACCGCCACACTGGCATCGTTGCCAGAAGCTACAGCAATACATTTGATCATGGTCTCCAAGGTCTGTACCTCGTTCTCCGCCAGGAATACCTGGGAGCCTCCCATGGAACTGGCGTAAGCACTGACGGTCACCGGATCCTCCAGTTTTATCTTCCCCTGATCCAATGCCTCGAATGTCAATAGCAATGTCATGATCTTGGTAATACTGGCGGGACTTCTGCGCTCTCTGGCATTCTGTTCAAAGATCACTTTCCCGGTAGAGCTCTCCAGAAGCACGGCACTGGGAGCTTCGATTGCCGCCGGCTCAGCAGATACACTGATCCCGTCCCACCAGAATACCTGTATGCTGACCGTAAAAAGTAAGATCCATGTGAAAATCCTTTTCCTGTTTTTTTGCATAAAAAAGCCACACTCCCTTATCCTTTCTTCTAAAAGATATGGTCGTATGGCCTTGTATATACCTGTAATCCAACCGCCCGGAACACTACAGTCTGGTGATCAGTGCCTGACAGCGTTCCTTCAGGGCTTCACCCTTGCTACGCACATCGATGTGAAATACTTTGATCAGCTGGACCACATAATCCACAGCTACAATCGCCAGAATTACCTGAATCAAACGGATACCCACCTGGATCTGTACTCTGTCAATAATGTGATACATGGCATCGTGAACGAACTGTACGATTCCTATTGCATAAAAGCCCCAGGCAACAGTACTTTCCAGGCAGATGATACCACGGTAATTGAAGGGCTTGTTGTTATAATCCCACCAGAGTTCTCCGAGGAAACGGATCATACCGATTCCCACCAGATATTCAAAAGTGGTGGCCAGAATAGCTCCAAAAAAATACAGCTTTACCAGTTTCCCGCGCAGGGGACTTAAAATCAGATATCCCAGCACTCCGCCGAAACCGTAGATCGGGCAAAAGGGGCCTTTGCCAAAGCCACGGTTGGTCAGCTTGTGATTGCAGAAAGACATATAGGTAGATTCCAATGCCCAGCCAAGAATACTGTACAATACAAACGCTGCTAACAGATGATAGATATCTGTTCCCAGTATTTCATAATTCCACATTTTGTTTCCCTCATAAGTACAAAGTCCCCGGTGATTACGCCGAGGACTGTTGTTTTGCATTAGTTATATTTACGTTTTCTTGCTGCTTCAGACTTCTTCTTACGTTTTACGCTAGGCTTCTCGTAATGCTCTCTCTTACGAATCTCCTGCTGGATACCAGCCTTAGCGCAGCTTCTCTTGAAACGACGTAAAGCGCTATCTAAAGTCTCGTTCTCTTTTACGATTACGTTTGACATCTTACACCCGACCTCCCTTCAGTCCCTTCAAGTAACATGACTGACTGGGTTATTCTAATGCGCAGTTGTTCTACACACATTTGATATTATAGCATAAAAAATACATTCGTCAACTACTTTTTTAATTTTTTATTATATTATAGTCTCCGTAGCCCGCATGAAAATAAGGACAAGCAGACTCTAAGCAACCGTCGGTACTTAGCGAGGGTATTTTCCTCGCTTATGTACCGTTACGGTTAAGCGTCCGAAGCGAAAGCGGGTCTGCGGTTCTTATTCTCATGCGAGCTACTGGCTTTAACAAAATCTTATTTAAAAAACTTATCATAAATTCCAAACAGGAAAATAAAGATCACGATCAGGGGCAGTCCGCAGGTCAGATAACCGCGCATCCAGTCGTGGACTTTTAAGCCTTTGCCGGTATTTACTTCTGCCTTATAGTTCTCCCATCCCCAGCCGTATCTGGTCACACAGAACAACAGATATACCAGAGATCCTAACGGCAGGAACAGATTACTTACCAGGAAATCTTCAAAATCCAGCACTGCTCCGCCGAAGACAGCAAAACCATCCCAGCTCCACACATTATACCCCAGTACGCAGGGCACGGACAATGCAATGATCAGGAACAGGTTCACCAAGGAAGATTTCCTGCGGCTGGCACCGGTCAGTTCCATACCACAGCAGATGATATTTTCAAATACCGCCAGTACTGTAGACAGAGCTGCGAACGCCATGAACAGGAAGAACAGGCTTCCCCACAGGCGGCCGTAAGGCATATTTGCGAAAATATTCGGCAAAGTAATAAAGATCAGGCTGGGCCCGGAAGTCTGATCCACCCCATAGGTAAAGCAGGCGGGGAAAATGATCAGTCCTGCGGTAATTGCCACGAAAGTATCCAGTACCACAACTCTGACGGACTCACCCATCAGGGAATGATCCTTGCCGATGTAGCTTCCGAAGATCGCCATGGCACCAATGCCAAGACTTAAGGTAAAGAATGCCTGATTCATGGCACCTACCAGTGTAGATACCACACCAACCCCCTGCATACGTCCAAAATCAGGTACCAGATAGAACTTCAGACCTTCCTTTGCTCCCGCCATGAAGAAGCTGTTGATGGCAAGTACTACCATGATGGCAAGCAGTGCGATCATCATGACTTTCGTCACACGCTCCAGACCGTTCTGCAGGCCACCGGCACATATGACGACACCGATGACTACCACCAGTACCATCCAGAACATCATGACCCCTGGATCTGCCAACATCCGGGTAAACTGATCCGCTACCGCATCTGCGGAAAGGCCGGAAAGTTTACCGGTAGCCGTCATATAAAAATAGTGTAACATCCAGCCTGCTACGGTAGTATAGAACATCATTAACAGATAACAGCCTGCCAGCGTGAAATACCCGTGGATATGCCACTTCTGTCCCGGCTTCTCAAGTGCCTGGTAAGCCTTTACGGGACTTTTCTTACTTGCTCTTCCCACAGCGAACTCCATGGTCATAATCGGCAGACCAAGGATCACCAGGAAGATCAGATAAAACAATACAAATGCGCCACCGCCGCCCTGGCCGGCCATGTACGGGAACTTCCATACATTGCCGATACCAATGGCACAGCCGGCAGACAGCAATATAAAGCCTAAACGGGATTTCAGATTCTCTCGTTCCATTATGCGAGCTGACCCTCCAGTACTTTGGACGCTTCCGCGATCGCTGCGGGAATGCCTGCGGGATTCTTACCGCCGGCCTGCGCCATGTTCGGACGTCCGCCGCCGCCACCGCCAACCAGTGCGGCAATTCCCTTGATCAGGTTGCCTGCATGGGCACCGGCCTTTACAGCACCGTCTGTTGCCATGGCGATCATATTGACCTTGCCATCCTGTGCAGAGAGCAGTACGACAACGCCTTCGCCAAGCTTATCCTTGAGCTGGTCGCCCAGGTCTCGCAAGCCATTCATATCCACACCGTCTACGCTGGTTGCCAGAAGCTTTGTTCCCTTGACTTCCACTGCCTGATCCATGACATTGCCCAGTGCGGACTGTGCCATCTTGGCTTTCAGGGATTCGTTCTCAGCATTCAGAGCCTTCAGTTCTGCCTGCATATGCTGGATCTTCTCGGTCAGGGCTGCCGGAGCTGCCTTTGCGGCTGCGGCTGCCTTATTGAAGTTCTCTTCCATAGCCTGATAGTATGCCATCACGTTGGCACCGGTCAGTGCTTCGATTCTTCTGACGCCGGCAGCGACACCGCTCTCGGACAGGATCTTGAAGTAACCGATCTCACCGGTATGCTTTACATGAGTACCACCACACAGTTCCTTGGAGAAGTCTCCCATGGATACCACGCGGACAGTATCGCCGTATTTTTCTCCGAACAGAGCCATAGCTCCGCTCTTCTTCGCATCCTCGATGCTCATGATATCGGTAACAACTGCAATATCCTCTGCGATCTTCTCGTTGACCAGAGCCTCTACTTTAGCGATTTCTTCTGCAGTCATAGCCTGTCCGTGGCTGAAGTCAAAACGGGTTCTTGCGCCGTCCTGGTAAGAACCCTGCTGTTCTACATGATCACCCAGTACGATCTGCAGTGCCTTCTGTAACAGATGGGTTGCGGAATGGTTCTTACATACGCTCTTTCTGTTGTCGGTATCCACTGCCAGCTCTGCCTTGTCTCCCACAGTAACTGTTCCGGATACGACCTTACCCATATGTCCGATGCGTCCGCCTGCGATCTTCACGGTCTCAGTCACTTCAAAAGTACCGTTTTCGGTGCTGATCACACCAAAGTCACCCTTCTGTCCGCCCATGGTAGCATAGAACGGAGTCACATCGGTGATCAGTGTACCGGTCTCACCTATCTTTAAGGTGTTTACCAGTTCAGTCTCGGTGGCCAGTGCTACTACCTTTCCTTCTGCGGTCAGTTTATCATAACCTACAAATTCACTGGTGACCTTCTCATCCAGTCCATCGAATACACCTGCTGCGGTGGTAATCTTCTGGGAGAAGTTCTGTCCTTCTCTTGCCTTCTGCTTCTGCTCTTCCATGGCAGCGGCAAAGCCTTCCTCATCTACGGTCAGATTCTCTTCCTGTGCCAGCTCTACAGTCAGCTCCAGAGGGAATCCGAAGGTATCATATAAGTAGAATGCGGACTTGCCGTCGATCTCCTTTTTACCTTCACTTCTCTTCTGCTCCAGAATCTTCTGCAACTCCTTCATGCCGTTCTCCAGAGTGCTCTCGAAACGTGCGATCTCCTTCTGCAGTTCGCTCAGAATGAACTCTCTGTTCTTTTTCATCAGAGGATAACTTTCTGCATAGATCTCATCAATGTACATGGCAGCAATGTGCAGCAGCTGCTCTGTAGTCATATTCAGAGTACGTCCGTGTCTTACCGCACGACGGATCAGACGACGGAGAATATAACCGGCACCGGTATTGGAAGGAAGCAGCTTTGCTTCGTCACCGATCAGCATTACACTGGTACGCAGATGGTCTGCCAGAATACGCATGGATCTGGTCAGCTTTTCATCCGCATTGTATTTCACACCGGAAGCCTCTTCAATGTAAGCGATCACCGGGGCAAACAGGTCTGTCTGGTATACATCTCTGGTACCGTTTAAAAAGGCCAGAATACGCTCCAGACCCCAACCGGTATCCACGTTCTTCTGCTTTAAGGGGGTCAGATGACCGTCATGATGCTTCTCATACTGCATAAATACATCATTACCCAGCTCCGTGTATTTACCGCAGTCACAGCCGGGTCCGCAGTTCGGTCCGCAGTCCGGTCTGTCTGCAATATAGAACATCTCACTGTCGGGACCGCAGGGGCCGTATTCCAGTCCCCACCAGTTGTCATCGGCAGGCAGATAATATACATTCTCCTTCTTGAAACCGGAAGCGATACGGTAGTGTGCGCCTTCCTCATCTCTGGGTGCATTCTCGTCACCGGCAAATACAGTAGCAGCCAGATGGTCGGCATCAAATCCGAATACCTGTGTCAGTAGTTCGAAACTCCACTGGCAACGCTCTTTCTTGAAATAATCTCCCAGGCTCCAGCTTCCCATCATCTCGAAGAAAGTCACATGGCTCTTGTCACCTACGGAATCGATATCGTTGGTACGAACGCAGCCCTGCACATTGCAGAGTCTGGTACCCAGAGGGTGCTTCTGTCCCAGCAGATAAGGCATCAGAGGCTGCATGCCCGCTACGTTGAACATAACACCGGTGGATCCGTCAGATACCAGGGATACTGCTCCCACATCCACATGGCCACGGTCTATATAAAATTGTTTCCAAGCTTTTCTCAGCTCATCAGAAGTGAATTGTCTCATTCTCTCGGTCTCCTTGTCTAAAAATTACACCTTTCGGAAAATAAACCTACATTTCTACATTATAATGTTATCGTTTCGCCGCGTCAAGGATAAAACATCACTCATCCTCGTCTTCCAGGATCTCGTTCAATGCCTCTCTGGCCTCCTCGATCTCCTCTTTTATGCCCTTTTTCAATGCAGCCTCGAAAACAGTGATATAACGATCCAGTTCTTTTCTCCGGTCTCCCAGTGCTTCCTCATACATCCGCTCCGCTCTGAGAAGCACCAGACGGTTCTCCTCCAGGTCTCTGGGCTGGATCTTCAGGTAGGACAATTCTTCCATTCGCTTCTGGATCTCATCATCCGTCATCTGGTTGTCCTGTCCCTTGATGATCATTTTCTGGGTCAGTCCGGTGGATACCACCTTGACTTCCACTTCCAGCAGGGAATTGATGTCATAGGTGTAAGTCACATCCACGGCTTCACTGCCTCTGGGCCCCTTGGGAACATCAATGTTCAGTTCTCCCAGAAACAGATTATTTCTGGCGAAACGGCTCTCTCCCTGCAGTACCCGGACGCGCACCTTGTCCTGATTGTCTCTGACAGTGTACAACCGCTCCGTATGACTGGCGGGGATCACGGTGTTGCGCTCAATGATGGGACAGAAACGGCCGTCTTCAAATTTGCCTTCCTCGTATTCCACCACGACTTCCGTTCCCAATGTAAAGGAGCATACATCCGTCAGAATGACTTCCTTTACCTCCTCCCGGCGTTCCTTCATGGCCGCCTGGATCGCCGCGCCCAGTGCCACGGCTTCGTCCGGGTTCAGTCTTGTATCCGGGAATTTGCGGAACAGCCTGATCAGGAAATCCCTGACCACCGACAGTCTGGTGGCTCCACCGATCAGCAATACCTCATCGATGTCCGACAGCTTCAGTCCTGCATCCGCCAGACTCTTCTTCACCGGTTCCCTGATCTTCATTAGCAGTTCTTCGCACTCTTCCTCATATTCTTTTAAGGTGATCTCTGCCGTTTTGTTCTCTTCACCCAGCATAAGTTCCATGGTCACCGCAGTCTGATCACTGATTCCCCGCTTGGCTTCTTCTGCCTTTTTATAGAGACGCACCTGTTCTTTCTCCGACAGATCCTTATAATGCAGTCCTGTCTTTTGCAGAAAAAGCTTCGACATCACTTCCGTGAAATCTTCACCGCCAAGATAATTGTCTCCGGCTACCGCCCGCACCTCCAGAATATTGTGATACAGCTCCAGAATGGAGACATCAAAAGTTCCGCCGCCCAGGTCAAATACCAGAAATCTGGTGTCTTTTTCTTTTTCGTACAGGCCGTAGGCCACCGCCGCTGCAGTAGGCTCCGAGATCATACGCTCCACCTTCAGCCCGGCCAGTTCTCCGGCCCGCTTGGTGGCTTTTCTTCTCTTGTCGTCAAAATAGGCCGGTACACTGATCACGGCCTCTGTGACTTCTTCCCCCAGATAGGCTTCCGCATCTTCTTTCAGATAACGCAGGATCATGCTGGACAATTCTTCTGGGCGGAACTTTTTGCCGGACAGGTCATAAGTGCGATCCGTTCCCATGCTGCGCTTAAATGCCTGCGCCACACTGTCGGGATAGAGGTTTCTGCGTTCCTGTGCCGTCTCCCCCACATAGACATTGCCGTTCTCATCCACGCTGACCACAGAGGGGGTCAGATGTTTTCCCAGACGGTTGGGGATGATCACAGGTCCTTCCTCCGTAAATGCTGCCACCAGACTGTTGGTGGTTCCCAAATCGATTCCGACTATCATATGTTTTCTTCTCTCTTCATTTTAATTTTTTACTTCTTCCCGAACAGCCTCTGCCAGAATCCCCGTTTCTCCGGCTGCGGCTTTTCCTTGTGAAAAGCGGCTACGGCAGGATCCGTATCCTTCGTCACCTGTTCCGAATGATACCGGTGCCAGATGGCCTGCAATCCCATTCCGGGATGTTCCTGCATCTGCTCTTTCAGCCGCTCCAGTGCTTCTTTCTCCCGGCCCTTTTTCAGCATCTGCAGTATCCGTACCATCTCCAGTTCCTCGCAGACGGGATGTACACAGCCATGGCAGAAGGAACAGTCTTTGTCCAGTTGCAGGAGCGTATCCTGTTCCTCATCGGTGGCCGTATAATATCCCGCCAGATATTCGTGTACGATCCGAAGCTTCGGATATTTCAGATACACATCCTTGCCGCTTTTATCTTCTCTTTCCATGCAGGCTTTCAGCGCCTGTGCATAGTCAGCACCTTTCTTCTTATCTCCGTACAGGATGCATGCCAGAATCAGGTCCGCAATGTCATCCTTTTTGCTGAGATCCTCCTTATTGAAGATCAGTGCCTTATCCATATTCTTGATGGCCACTTTTCCGGAACCACAGATCAGCCCATACCATCCCAGATGGAAAAAGTAATCTTCGAAATACTCCTGGGTATTCCCGGTATTTTTCCCAAGCAGTTCGATCTTCTCCGGCCACGATGTCAGAATATTTCCGGCGATCGTCTTTTCCCCGCACCAGACACACAGATCCAGCTTTTCTCCTGCCGCATCCAGTACATTGACGAATGCCTTCTCCAGAACTTTTAATCCCTCCGTAGTCTTGTCATTGCAGGCCAGACATCTGGCGAAATCCCTCATACGGTTCCGGTCCCGGTCTCCGGCACTTCCCGTCATCTCACGGTATCTCCGGTAAAACTGTTCCGCCATTTCCGTATTACCCAGCAAAAAATAAATTTCTGCCTGTTCCGCAATCAGTTCCGGCCAGGCATGATTCTGTGTTCCGCTCTTTTCATAGAAAAATACACATTTTCTCAGGCAGATCATGGCTTCATCGTATTTGCCGCGGCATCTGTGGATCCGTGCCAGTCCCTTCCAGGCAAAAGGATTGGCCGGGTTCGTGGAAAGCGCCTTTTCATAATCCGCTTTTGCCGCCTCCAGACAGCCCGCCGCATTATGAAAATCTCCCCGCTCCACCAGTAAAAATTCACAAGGGTAGGCATACAGATATTCCGTAATGATCGGAAGTCCTCTCCGGTAAAATATGGTCTTGCCCGCTTCCAGTTTGCTCAGATATTCCTTCCGGAATTTATCTATAGCGTCGTTCATCTGTTCCTGGGGAAGCCCCGTATTGGTCAGCTGCCATTCATAGGCATCCAGGATCACACTTTTGACATTATTATCCTTCGCCTGTTGTAACAGTTCCTTCAGTTCCTCCGGATGTGTCAGATCCATGTACACCTTTGCCATCATTTCATAGGCCTTGACATAGGTTGGAAAATAATTTAGACAGGCTCTGCCGTTCTGGATCACCCCCGCTGCATTCCACTGCCTCTTCGCCGCTTCCAGTTCGTTGGCATATGCAGCGTAAACCTGATAATCCCCGATCAGTTTCTGGGATATCTCCGCACAGCGTTCATACTCTTCCATCTCCACATAGATCTGTGCCTTTTCGATCAGCATACCGATATCCTTCGGTGTTCCGGTCTCGGCTTTTTCCGCTTCCGCAATGGCTTCGGCGAATTTTTCTGGCTGTACATAGCCATAAGCCCGATAGCACTGCATCCGGATCATATGTGACTGTCGGATCCGGTCTCTGTCTTTTTCCTCCTCTTCGGCATCCGTATCCCGGAGGATCTTTTTCTCCAGGCTTTCTTCCCATTTGGCTGCCGTGGAAATTGCCTTCTCATATTCTGCCGCTTCTGCCAGCAGTTTTGTCATAAGTCCCAGATATTCCTCACGCCTGTCCGCAGGAACTTTTGCTTCCAGCTCCCTGACCGTGCGGATTCCCAGATCGGTCCTGCCATCCTGCAGATAACACCAGCCCAGATCCAGTCCCAGACCGGGATCATGGTTCTGCGCATATTCCCGTTTCATTTCCCGTTCCAGTTCGGTGTTGATCTTCTGCAGTGTCTCCAGAAATGTGTCGTCTCCGCCTACGGAAAGAATCTCTTCCGCACATTTTTTTGCCTCTTTATAGTTCCCCTGCTCATAATACCAGTCCGTCAGACGCAGGTTCGCCATGTAGTGTTTCGGCAGCTTCTCCCGAAGACTCTCATAAATAGCAGACGCTTCTACGCGCCCTTCATTTCTCCACAGTATTTCCGCCGTATTGTAAGCGATCAGATCATCCTCCGGATATTTTGCAGACAGTTTCTTTAACAAAGTAATGGCTTCTGCGGTCTGTCCCTTTCCTTCATAGAGGGACGCACGGCAGATTTCCATAACAGGGTGGGTAATCCCCAGAGCATCCCCACATCCGATCATCTGCTCCGCTTCCTGTAATTTTTTCTCCTGCAGCGCCTGATAAGCTCTGTCATAATATTGCAGAAACTGATCGTAATCCGCATCTTCCGCACCACGGAACTCGGAAAAATCCACTTCTTCCCCGGATTCGCACTTATGTACCATATAGCTTACAAACTGTGCCGGAAAGCGCTCTCTGAAGGCCCCCGCATTCTGTACAATGTGGATTTTCTCATCCAGAAGCTTCCAGATTGCGGTCGGCAGCTTATAATGTTCCATCAGAAAACGAAGCAGATAAGTGGTGCAGTTTTCCTCTTCCTCCAGAGAAAGAAAGTCATCCGCCTCAAAAAGCGCTTTCCATTTTTCCACATCACAGCGGTCCGTAATATTCTCATAGACCTTCCGAACACCACGTACCCACTGTCCAGCCGGAGTATCGTCCTCCAGCGTCGGTTCCGCCTCCTCGTTCTCTTCTGCATCCGGCGTTCCGGCATAGCGGCAGGCCTCCTCATAAGCCATCCGCAGTCGCTTGAAGCCTTCCGGATCATCCTCCGGATTCGTTACCGTCAGCTTGTCACGATAGGCATTCTTCAGTGCCCTTTCGTCTTTTGTCTGTTCGATTCCCAGAATCTGAAACACTTCGATCGGTTCCACGCTGTCCCCTCCACTGTAAGTATCAAAGTTTTCGTACCAATAGAAAAAGATATTGAAAAGGAGCAGAAAAATCTTTCTGCTCCTGAATAGTGATCTTAGAATGTAAACTTATCTGCAAAGTAAGCATCCAGATCTTTGATAGCAACACGCTCCTGCTCCATGGAATCACGGAAACGTACGGTAACGCAGCCATCTGTCTCGGAATCAAAATCGTAAGTTACGCAGAAAGGAGTTCCGATCTCGTCCTGACGACGATATCTCTTACCAATGTTTCCTCTGTCATCAAATTCACAGTTGTATTTCTTGGAAAGCTCTGCGTAGATCTTCTCCGCACCCTCGTTCAGTTTCTTGGACAGAGGCAGCACACCGATCTTTACCGGTGCCAGTGCGGGATGGAAATGAAGCACAGTACGAACATCGCCGCCCTCTAACTCTTCCTCGTCGTAAGCTGCACACAGGAATGCCAGAACCACTCTGTCTGCACCAAGAGAAGGCTCAATAACGTAAGGGATGTATTTTTCCTTCTTCTCATCATCGAAGTAAGTCATATCCTCGCCGGAGGTATTGGCATGCTGGGTCAGATCATAATCGGTTCTGTCCGCAATACCCCACAGTTCGCCCCATCCGAAGGGGAACAGGAACTCAATATCGGTGGTTCCCTTACTGTAGAAGCACAGTTCCTCAGGAGAGTGATCACGAAGTCTCATCTCGTCTTCCTTGATGCCAAGAGACAGCAGCCAGTCACGGCAGAAGCCTCTCCAGTACTGGAACCACTCCATATCGGTGCCGGGCTCGCAGAAGAACTCCAGCTCCATCTGTTCAAACTCTCTGGTACGGAAAGTGAAATTGCCGGGTGTGATCTCGTTACGGAAGGATTTACCGATCTGTCCGATACCGAAGGGAATCTTCTTGCGGGAAGTTCTCTGTACATTTTTGAAGTTAACAAAAATACCCTGTGCGGTCTCGGGTCTTAAATAAACCGTGTTCTTGGCATCCTCGGTAACCCCCTGAAAGGTCTTGAACATCAGGTTGAACTGACGGATGTCGGTGAAGTTGTGCTTGCCGCAGGTAGGACAGGGAACATTGTGCTCCTCGATGAAATTCTTCATTTCTTCCTGGCTCCATGCGTCCACACTGCCTTCAATGGCAATGCCGTTCTCCTCACAGAAATCCTCGATCAGTTTGTCTGCACGGAAACGCTCATGACACTCCTTACAGTCCATCAGAGGATCGGAGAAACCACCCAGATGTCCACTGGCCACCCAGGTCTGGGGATTCATCAGGATCGCACAGTCCACACCTACATTGTAAGGGCTCTCCTGCACGAACTTCTGCCACCATGCCTTTTTCACATTATTCTTCAGTTCTACACCAAGGTTACCGTAATCCCAGGTATTTGCCAGTCCTCCGTAGATCTCGGAACCGGGATATACAAAACCTCTTGCTTTTGCCAGGGCTACGATTTTCTCCATTGTCTTTTCCATGTCAGTACCAAACCTTTCTTGCTCTATATTTGTATTACTGTAAAGCCTATTTTTTCATCAGTATCGTAACGACACCATCGGATTGGGAGGCATCCACATACCCATCCTCTCCCATGACCACACCCTCGCTGATATATAGCACCGGATAAGGACAGTATATATATGCGCTTGCATTTGTAATGATCAGATGATTCTTTTCCAACGCCTTGTCCAGCTTCTCAGAATCCGCCGGAGTGCCGTCCGCTGCGTTTACAAGTTCCCGATTCACCGTGAGCCCCTGTGCCAGCGCTTCCACTCTGGTCCCGTAGAACAGGTCCTGTTCGTTGTACTCGGCATAACTGTCCGTATCGGCGAACTCCTGTACCACCTGCACCATGACTCCGTCTCCCAAAACCTGCACCGTTTTCACATTCATGGGATTCTCTGTAGCCTCTGTATGTGTGGCATTGAATTCCTCAGCCTCTTCCTCCACCATCTGTGTAAGGCCGTCCAGATTGTAGAAGTCTTTGTCAAAAGTATTCACCAGATAAGAGGTCACTTTGCCGTCCTTCTCCACCACCAGAGAAGTATTCACTACAGTCTCGGGAAGTTTTGCCGCCTGACCGCAGCCTGTGAGGGACAGTATCAAAAGCCCCGACAATCCTGCCGTAAGAAACTTTTTTATTCTATTCTGCCTCATAAATGAGTCTCCTTTTTTGGCATCAGCCATAACCGATTTTAACATAGAGTTTTCAGTATTTCAAGACTTTTGAACGACCTGTCCATGAAACGCTTCCGATATTCCGACGCGATCTGTGAAAGTTCTGCAAGAACCTTGTCCGATACGGTAAAGGTATATAACTTTTCCACAGAACTCTCCGCTATGTAATTCAGTGCATACCGTGTGGATTCTTCCAGTTTGCGCTCCTCCGGTACTCCCGGATATTCTCCGTTGACAACGATGGCCTTCAGTTCAAAAATACTGCGCACCAGTTCATTGGGAAGTGCCGGTGCACACAAAGCCCGCAGCGACTGGTAGACCAGTTTCATCATTTCTTTCTCATCGTTGTTCTCCCGGCAGTAAAAATCCGCCACTTCCGCGAAATACATACCGTAGCATGCCCCCACGTAGTCCGTCATCAGTTCCGGAAAATAGTTCCGGATCTCTGCTTCCGATATCGTATAAGAGTTCCGTCCTTCATACAGACGAAAAGAGCCAAAAGCAAAAGGGTTGGTCGCTGCAGCCAGCCGGTTACCGGGCTTTCTGGCCCCTCTGGCAAAAGCAGTGATCTTCCCTTTTTCTCTGGTAAGCAGGCATACACGCCTGTCATATTCACCGAAGGGTGTCTGTTTTAATACAATTCCCGTTACATACAGGGATTCCTGCATGATCCATCCTCCCCTGCGGACAGGTCTGTACGCCCCTCCGCTCTGCAATCCACCAGGGGGCTTTTACATTCCGCACCAGCCAAAGGTTTCTCCTTTCCCGCGCTCTGCAGGTATTTCAGGTAATCCTCCACTCTGCCGGTATGTTCAAATTGCTGCCAGTAATTCGTGAATTGCATCTTACGCATCCCCCTCTTCTATCAGTGTATTATCCTCTGTAAAAATAGGGTCTGCAAATTTCGTTTTTCTATTCGCCCATCTCAATGTCTTTCGGATTATATCCGAAGTTTTTCAATAAGATGTCGCTGTCTCTCCAGTCCTTCTTCACCTTCACCCAAAGCTGCAGATTGACCTTCATTTCCAGCATATCCTCGATCTCCGGGCGGGCCTGGGAGCCGATCTTTTTCAGCATTTGTCCGCCTTTGCCGATAATGATACCCTTGTGGGAATCTCTCTCACAGATGATCGTGGCCTCGATGTCACAGATCCGGCCTCTCTCCTTCATGCTTTCCACCGTCACGGCAATACCATGGGGAATTTCTTCGGACAAAAGTCTCAGAGCCTTTTCACGGATCAGCTCCGCCACGATCTGACGCATGGGCTGGTCGGTGATGGTATCTTCATCATAAAATGCCGGGCCGTAAGGCAGATATTTTAAAATACACTGGATCAGCACATCCGTGTTGTCTCCCTTCAGTGCGGACACCGGAACGATCTCCTGGAAATCCAGTTCTTTGCGATAGGTATCGATGAACGCCAGGATCTCTTCCTTTTTCACGGTATCCGTCTTGTTGATCACCAGAATCACGGGAGTCTTGGTCTTCTTCAGCTGCTCAATAATATGACGTTCTCCGGCACCGATAAAGTTCGTGGGCTCCACCAGCCACAGGATCACATCCACGTCGTTCAATGTATGCTCCGCAACATTGACCATGTAATCGCCCAGCTTGTTTTTCGCCTTATGGATACCGGGAGTGTCCAGAAATACGATCTGTCCCTCGTCCAGTGTCAGCACCGTCTGGATACGGTTACGGGTGGTCTGGGGTTTGTTAGATGTAATGGCAATCTTCTGTCCGATCAGTCGGTTCATCAGTGTGGACTTTCCTACGTTGGGACGTCCGATCAGTGTGGCAAAGCCGGATTTGTATGCCGGATTTTCGTTCATTATTATTTCTCCTGTTCTTGTCTTTTTCCCTGACGCTTTTCTGTCAGCCGCCGGTCCGTCCGGCTTATCTTATAGATTCTCACTCATTGCTGTTTTGTGTGGCTACCGCATTCTCTGCTGTATTCTCTGCCGTGTTCTGCAAAGTCTTCTGCATTCTTGCTTCCTCTTCGGCGAATTTTTTCTTTTCCTCCGCCCGGATCCGCTTCGTGCGCTTCTTGATCTTTTTCAGGATCAGTACAATGATCACGATCACGATGGCCCAGATCACCAGATAGGGGATATGGATCACGAACCAGATGGCTGCTTCCTTAATACCCTCGCCGATACTCTTTAAGCTGTCCATAAAGCCTGCAGAAATACGTTCCCATGTGGTCTCTTCCTCTACCGGAGTATAGACCTCTACTTCATCAATATAGAGGTATACGGTGCTGTAGTCAACCTGATTATCATAACTTCTCAACTGGGATTCCATACTTTCCAGCTGGTATCTCACATCGGACAGGCGCTGTTCGATGGTAATGATGTCTTCGATGCTCTCCGCCTGTTCCAACAGCTGCAACAGTCTCTCCTGTTCCGTCTGCAGGGCATCCCTGTGACTTTGCAGATCCACATAGGTCAGTGTCACATCCTGTACATTCTCCGAACGACTGGTCACATTGCCCAGCTCTGAGACCGTATTTTGGAACT
>OLIT01001165.1_pt1 | contig 23637 bp, 12 predicted proteins | sample 1601341 | NCBI WGS metagenome assembly OLIT01 (sample SAMEA2452121, study PRJEB22498) | human gut metagenome | biome: human feces; feature: human gut; material: feces | place: Australia | collected 2012
CGCGGTCTTGTTACTAAAGAAAATTTCACGAAAACAAAAAGTTTAAATCACTTCACTATATAAAAACCGATAGCCATGCCGTCATGCATCGACAAATGCTCATAAATATTATTGCTTCCCCCTTCATTACGAAAACATTCGGACTGGGTATGACCTACGATAGTCACTTGCGTACCTACAACCTCAATATTTCTGAAATGCAAATAAGAGCCACTTACATAAAACACAATGACACGCTCATTTTCCGGCTTTACCCCTGAAAGGTCAAATACGGGACGTTCATTCTTATAACCGGAATAGCAGATGCGCTTATTCGCTCCTGTCCCACTCTTCGACATCTTAAATACCCGGCTCCAAGTCGTGCTGCCTGCCGTATAATGTTCCATTATTTCGGCTTCCGAAACTTTGTATGTCCCTTGCCGTATATAAACCGTATCTCCGGCTACGACTTTCGACTGCGCCTTGCCCAACGTGGCAAAAGGTTGGTCAATCGTTCCGCTGTTAGAATCGCTTCCATTGGTGGCAACAAAATAGTTCGTTGCCGAAAGAGAAGATAGATACCCTATGAAAAAAAGAAAAAGAGTGATGCGTTTCATGGTATATTAAGTATTATGTAGCGGCAAAGCTACTGTTTTTTATACCATAAGAACTGTAATATCGTACGCAAAGAATAGAAATTTGTCTCTCCTATTCCAACTATCCACCAAATACCGGCATCAATCATTATAACTAATTCTAATTTATAATTTGATACAAGTATAAAAGTGCATCCTTTGTACACAAAATTATAGGCAAGTCCTGCACCAATCCACTTCCTTTGCATAAAAGACAAAAAATCAAAAACATCTAATTTTAGAACAATACAATTATGAAAAACTTATCCTATGCACTCGCATTTATTTTTGCAGTCACTGCTTGCAGTGACGATCCAGTACAGAGCCCAACGCCGTCTCCCGGACCTGACAATGATGATGATAACAATACACAAGTTGTAGAATTCTTAAAAAATCGTGCTATGGTAGCAAGCTATAACACTGTATTTCCTAATAAAGAAACTGAAAAAATAGAAAGAAAAGGAGTATTAATAAGTTGGAGATGGCTTTCATCCGACCCTGATGATATTGGTTTCGATGTCTACCGCAAAGAAGGTGGTGGAGTATTCCAGAAGTTAAACGAAATTCCAATTACCAACAGTTCCAATTACAAGGACTTAACAGCGAACGTTAACAAGACTCTCGAATACGAAGTTCGACTGGCAAACACAAATGATGCATTATGTTCGTGTAGCCTGACTCCTGATATGGCGCAGATTTTTTACAGAACCGTAGCACTAAATAACAACAATCTTCCTTATCCGGATTTAGTATATAAAGCTTCGGATGCCGCTATCGGTGATTTAGACGGTGATGGAGATTATGAACTGGTTCTGAAACGTGAAGTGCTGCCTCTCGATAATGGCAGTACAGGGGTTGGAATTACTCCCGGAAGTTGCCTGTTGGAAGCCTATGAACTGACAAGCGGAACATTCTTATGGCGTATCGACTTGGGGACTAATATCCGGCAGGGTATCCACTATACACCTTTTATCGTTTATGACCTTAATGGAGACGGAAAAGCTGAAATTGCAGTCCGTACCTCTGAAGGTACAGTTTTCGGAGATGGCACGAAAATAGGTGACACTAATCAAGATGGGATAACCGATTATGTAGACAGAAATCCCCAAAGCAATACTTATGGAAGAATTACAACAGGACCGGAATTTTTATCCATCATTGAAGGAAGGACCGGAAAAGAACTCGCCCGAACAGATTATATTCCCCGTGGCGAGAAAAGTAAATGGGTAAGCTATTGGGGGGATAATTGGGCTAACAGAATGGATCGTTTTCTAATGGGAGTAGGACATTTCAAGTCTCAAAAAGGGATTCCGAGCCTGCTTATGTGCAGAGGATATTATAAGAATTATCAGATTGTAGCCTTGGATTTTATTAACAATAAGATAAAAGAACGGTGGCATTTCGATACAGCCAATAGCTATCCGGATTACGTAGGGCAAGGCAACCATAATCTCGCTGTCGGCGACATAGATGATGATGGGAAAGATGAAGTCCTTTATGGAGCATGTGTCATAGATCACAACGGGAAAGGGTTATATAGTACCAAACTGGGACATGGTGACGCTATGCATTTAGGCAAATTTGACCCTACATTAGAAGGTTATCAGGTTGTAGTCTGTCATGAAGAATCCAAAGACTATGGAAACATTGGGACTGAATTCCGGGATGCCAGAACCGGTAAAATATTACATTATATCCCGGGAAACGGGAAAGACGTAGGTCGTTGTATGGTTGCAGACGTTGACCCGGAAAGTCCAGGGTGCGAATATTGGGCATCAGAACCAGATGGTGTCATGTATTCCTGTAAAGGGGAAGAATTGGTAGGAAAAAGAGCCCCTATTGCCAAAGGAAGTGACACATCCTATAATATGGCTATGTGGTGGAGCGGTTCTTTAAACAGACAAATGCTCGATTTCCTTGTTATTCACAGCTATACCGACGGACGCTTGTTCAATGGCAGTGACTGGGGATTAAAAACTGCCAGTGGAACTAAAAACAATGCATGTTTTTACGGCGATATTTGGGGAGACTGGCGCGAAGAAGTCATTTTCGTCGATGAGAATGATACAGAACTCAGAATATTTACAACAGATTTTGAAACAAACTACCGCTTTCACCCGCTAATGGATGATCATCTGTATCGGCTAAGTGTTACTCATCAAAATATAGGCTACAATCAGCCTACCCATCCCGGATACTATATTGGTTCAGACTTAAACAAATAAAGACAAAATAGAAGGGTGTGCATATTCTTAACAAAATATACACACCTTTCTCTTATAAACTACCCTCACTAGTGTCCCGTTAAAATCGGGACGAGTTATTAATTAATCAAATAATCCCGGAATAAGGGGATTAAATTGTTCTTTGACATCATTGAAATTAGTCTTATTAAACAGCTCTTGTAAAGGCGTTTTATCTGTTAATGAGATGCTAAGAATCTGCAAGACCTCATAAGTTGAACGATTCAGTTGCATATCATATTGTACAATAGCTACTAAACAATAGGTGATGATAGCAACACTAATCTGTATTCGAACCGCATTCTCGGTAGTACCCCAGAACCTTTTTATCTTAAGGTGTTGTTTCAGCTATTTGAAGAAAAGTTCCACGAACCATCTTTTCTTATAAAGATTGGCAACATCAAGTGCAGATATGTGTTTGGCATTCGTCAGGAATGTGAATTCACGATCATCCTCTTCATCATAGAAACGGATGACTCTGAATGATTCAGGATACTTCTTTCCAGAAGTGTACCCTATCAGTTTCACTTCCGCATCTGAAAGGATATTTTTCGGCATTCTACGCTTCCATTTACAGAACTTGCATTTCAGATTAGACTTCGCTCTGACTACAAAGAAAGAACCTGTAAGATGAATCCGATAAAGTTCTTTAAACGAGTCATACGCTCTGTCAAATATATAATAAGCATTTGGCTCATAATTAATTGCGGACATTTCTGTTGAATCATGCCTGGATGCTGTAGTTACTGTATAAAAGGCTGGAAGTTGTGCTTCTATGTCATAAAGGACATGAGCCTTAACTCCACCTTTTTTCTTACGGAACTTCGCCCAAGGGAATGTAGCCAAACATAAAGGAATCGTAGTGGAATCAAACGCATACTTCCTTCCTGGAATATCCAAGATGTGAGTCGATCGTTTTTCACATGCTTCCTTCATCATATAGAAAGCAAAATCTTCGAAGATTCTGTAATCCCGATTCTGATTGGCAGATGCAAGCGTAGTTTTGGCAATGGGCTCACGACCCAATCCCAAATGATAACGCTTTCCTTGATGTGCTTCCAAAGCTACAATCAAGTCACGAAGACTTTCACGATTACTGAGTTGACCGAACATCATTGCAAGTAACTGACTCCAGCAAGTGAAATGTTTCACATAACGATTGCCATCATACTTGTCTACAAGTCTTCTGAACTTATCATTGTTCAAGAATTCTACTAACTGAGCGAAAACATATTTATCTTGGTTCATTTGAGGTCACCTTAATTGACCTCAAAGGTATGATTTCAAATCGTCGCGCCTAAAAAGTAGTATCTAATAGACTATATTTCAATTATTTCAAAGAACTATTTATCCACTTTTACGGGACACTAATGAACTACCCTATTAAAAACTCTATTTCTACTCTATATACAGAAAAATATCAGAAAGCAAATACATATCGTGAACTTACTCCGGCTCTATCATATTTCAGACCATCGACCTTCGTACTTCCACTGCCTGTTAATTGTACTCCAAATATACTTGTATTATTACGTTCCGTGGATGACCAATAATATATATCATTTTTTAATTCATCACTACCACTTACTTTACTCAATTGTATATTTACAGTTTCCCAGCTAGCAACCATTGTACTCAAATCTCCAACAGAAGGAATAAACCAACCGGAAGAAATAGTGGGAGCAGCCAATGAATAACTTTCTAAAGAATTGGTTAAAAGCGACTTCTCTTTAGCCTCTGCATATTTCTTAATTACTTCCGTATGGTTATATCCCAACCTTTGGTCTCTAGCTGTACCATTCAGCGTTCCGGTAGAAGCAGTTCCGTCCCATCCCATTGGACTTAAATCAATATAAGAATTTCTTTCGGCAAACTCCGTACGATACCAAACTCTTATTTCATCTTTTTCTCCAAAAGTGATATTACTATTCTCTTTCAGTCCCAAAACTAATCCATGAATACACCCCGGATGGTCACGTAATAGCGCATCCTGACTTTCAGAATAGGTAAACTCGTTGCCTTCAGTAAAAGGATATAGAGCAGAAGGCATCGGATTACCAACAAAATAGACTACTCCTACGCAATCATCACTAATAGGAGCATTATCGTCAACAGAAGCTAACGCGCCATTAGAATAGACCAAATCACCGACCTTCAGTTCATGCTCCACTGTTTGTAACCCGCCATCTACCTCACAATAAATATACTCTCCCGCTTTCAACTCTGTTGCGTCTATCGAATACTTCTTGAGCCCATTATCTACCGAGCTGATAAAGCTACCTCGTATTGTCTCCACATTTGCAGTCGGATTCACTAGAATACGGTAAGTAGTTGTTTCCCTGTCATAATAAGGGCTGATAACCTGCTCTCCGATAGAAAACTTCACATCTCTTAAAGATACACTATAAGAAGCCAATTCTGGTGAAACTTCATTCGTAAAGTTATAGGTAACAGAGGGCAATTCAGCTATCACCAACGCCATCCGGTGATTCATAACAAAAGTTACCGTACTTCCGTCAGCAGACGCTTCCCCTGTCATTAAATCATTGTTAGTGTATTTATCCCCACCCAAGTCGGTGCCAACAATCCAGTTTTGTACAACAGTTTCGAACGGATCTTCTTTCGTTACATCTAAAGTTATATTTTCTTTATACGGATAATAAGCATAGAAAACCACAGTTTCCAAATCCTCCGTGCATGAAAGGCGTCCTCCATCAATCCCCCATGTACCTGCATTATAAGTTGCCTGAACATTCTTTATGAAAACTTCTTTATCACCGTTTACTGCAAAAATGCCAATTTTATCCCCATCTGAGAAAGTAGTTTTATAAGTTGCATCAGTAACGGCACGGCTTACGGCACTACTCTTTTGAATCGTAGATTCGATTACCTTAATCTTCAGTATTTTATTATCAATAGCAGAGTTAGCTTCCTCATCCTGTGAACATGCCACCAATATAAAAGAGCCAATTAACACCCAAATTGCACAAATAAATTTATAATGTCTCATAATACTTCTTATTTTAATGTTTAATCATAATATAGCTTTAGAATTATCGTCCTGCATCTTGACTGCCGATAGTCTGGGAATTTCCTTCACCCCACTGTACAGCCCCCGGTGCAACTTCTGTTATAGTATTACCATCACTTGTATTAATTTCCTGACGGTTTCCTTCGCTCCATCCCTGTATCGTACCAGATTCGATGGTAACGTAAATCGTTTCATCCTTCTCACTGACTGTCACTGTGTATGGATGTACATATCCAGGGGACAACTCCATTTCACCGATCTTCCTGATGAAAGATTTCCCGCCCATCTCTATTTCGAAAGTAGCTTCTGCAACTTTCTGAGGAAACACAATCAATGCCGTCCGCATATCTCCACTAGCCGGAACCTCTTGCGATAAGGGTAAAGCTGATGCATTTTCAATAACCGTCGCCGTACCCTCCACTGTATTGAAAGTCCCTTTCAGTTTCAGTCCAATCAATGTATAAGTCATATCATCCAACACCAAGCCATCTTTTCCTTCAAACTTAAAATCGATTCTACTCATTTGGTGTGAGAAAACAAAATTGACATCCGGATTAGCCCGGCCGGCTTCCGCTCTTGCATAGAGAAAATCAATCGAAGCCTGTTTCTCCTGCGTTTGTTTTTCCGAAACCGTCTCTATTGTAATACAATTGGCAACCAAAGTAGAAGTCTCCACGAATGGACAATAAGCAGACAGCGTATGATTCTGCTTTCCTAAGAAATAAATAGACTGATTCTCGTCAGATGCAGCAAACAAAGATGAACTTCCAACATATTTATAAGGAATATTTATATCATCTCCACAGGTCACCCCTATGCAATCGCCTTCATCCCATGTCGTTCCAACAACACGGGACTCTTGCACAGTCTCCGTGATTGTCCCCGAAATTGCCGCTTTCACTCCAACGATATCATCCCCGGAGTAATCATAACTGCTGCATCCCCAACACAAAATAGCCAACGCAGTAATAAATGGCACTTTTCTTTCCATAATACTATAATTTACAAGTTAAAATCTTTTTTAGAACTCTGTTATTGCAGCGTTATACTCATCAATCCTATCACCACATCGTTAGCAACAGTCTCCAAAGTCAATTCTTTTAAAGTTTTGCTCTTATCCAATGGAATATCCAACATAACTCCTGCCCCACCTTCTATTCTGCGGTCAGCAGAACCACGAAGTTTCAAAGCCTTTCCTAAGTCACGGCTCACAATTCCGGTTTTCAAATGCAAACGATACGGACGAGGTCTGGGAGCATCAAATGCAAAATCATCCAAATAAAAGTCCTGCTCAATCGGACACCAATTATCGGGATTTACCAGTTCCAAGATTTCTGAAGTTCCATCCGTATAATATACACGTACAACACCATTAGCTATCCGACACTGCATGTGGTTAGTACTTCCTGCAAGTAATAAATAGGCATGAGAGGCTTTTCCAGTAAGAGGAACCCGGATTCTATCCGGATAATTATCCCACAAGGAAGTATAAGCGATATTGTTGCCTTCCTTCATCACACGGAAAGGAATACCAAGTGAAGTTTTATATGTATTATCTTTCACCAAGTTGCGTAAACCGGAATCATCAATCTCGGCAGTAAGCAGAGGATGACACCATTCACCGATTCCCTGAGTTGGCAACTGCAAAGTCGTATAAGGAGAACGCGGAGACAAATACTCATTCTTAAAAATGTCCGCCACAGATGAATTCAAGTTCTTATCCATATTCACGACACGGCATTTATCCGATTCAATATCCTCAAATCCATTATAAACTATCTGAGGAACATCTACATAGACATTTACAGGCTGCCACCATTCCATATCGCCCTGGCGAGTATATACAAAGAAAGTATGATGTCCTTTCTTATCCTTTTTCACTTCCGATGATATTTTTTTCATATCTACTTCTTTAGATACCAAAATATCTTGAGGATCATATACCTTAAGGAAAGAAACTTCGTGGGAAGCGTTCAATGTAAGCTGCTCATCCAATCCAGTTACAATTTCATCTGTCGCCACCTGTTTCAAAACTTTGCCATCCCATTGAATCTCTATTTTAGCTTTAGCAACAGCCGGTACAGAAACAGTAATCAAAGGATAGCCATTCGCCGACTCTTCCGTTGCCCATTTCACTACTTTTCCATTCACCTTGACCGAACGGATTTTATCTTTCAAAGCATTCACTTGTAAAGTCAGCGCCAATGTCTCCTTGAAACGCTGTGTCACATTATAAATATCTACATCACCTTTACGCACAAACTCATAAGCTAAATCAGACATTGATATAGACGCTTTATCCCACGCCATAGGAAATCCCGGACGAATCACCAGTTTTCCATTTAATGCATCCGGCGAAACCCCATACAATCCCTGCACCAATGCGCGAGAAGCCACACCCACTTGGTCGGCAAAATCACGATAGGTTTCTCTACGGACAGCATCATACAAACTTATTTGCCCAAAGTTACCCGGACTATTTCCAAGATACATGCCATCCAAAACAGAACCTTTCAACAAATTAAAACCATCCTCTCCACGCCCTGCTTGAAAGAAAGCAAGCGCAGTATGCATAACCTCTGCAAACGCTACATTATTCACACTCCAGACATAAGGCATCCAGTTCGTGGTGGACAATGTCTCATATTCACGTTCCAGTCCGTCAGCAAATACCGGAATATGCGGGATAGAAGTGTCAACATAACGAGTTGCCTGGTAAGCTTGGAAAGGATCGGCTGTTTCACTATCTATCGCATGATAAATAGTCCATAAACCGGCACTTTCATGTAACCGTTTATTTCCCATGAAATCCTGGAATTCCGCCCAATGTCCTTTATCCTTTATCCAAAGGCGCTCATTCATTGCTTTCAATATCTTATCCGCCTCCTTTTCATAAGGGACAGCATCTTTCCCTATTTTCTTAGCCAACATGGCAGCCAGTTTGTTTGCACGATAATTATATGCTGAAGAATGAGTAACGGCACCACTGTTATAATAAAGTGCGTCACTAGCCCAGATACAACAATAAGCATCATACAGTCCGTCATTATCCGGATCATAATTCAACTTCTCCCATGCCAAATGACTGGTCAGAACAGGCCACATCTTTCGTACATAATCCAAATCGCCTGTCCAGTTAAAATGCCAAAGCAACTCATCTATATAGCAAAGATTCATGTCATAGTGATGCATCTGATCCTTACGATAAGGAGTACGGCAAATATATCCGTTACTATAATGCGGAGTGCCCCATTTTTTTACCGAACGTGCTAAATGTAAAGCTGTATCTTGGGTAGGGTGAGGTATTGTTGCAGGTACCTCTGTAACCTGACTAGCCGCATACGAATCAAAATGGGTACGCGCTTTATCATGCCAGCCGATAAAATCACCAATATAAGCTGCACGCCAACCGTTTAACTGTGAACGCCAACCAATAGCTCCATGAAGCCATATTTTACCATCCCAAATTCCATTGGCAGCAGCAGCCAAAGCACCTCCTAAAGGATTAAAATAAGAATCCGGGGTCGAAATTTGCAGAGATGACTCTATCTCCAAGCGCCATTTCTCTGACTTATCATACAAAGAAACTCCTTCGGCAAAAGCCGGTAAACGCAATTCCTGGTTTTCTACAACCACATAAGCCGTATTCCCATCCAAGCCCAACTCATAATGCTTCTGATGTTTCGGTTGTTCAGGAGCATCAAAACTATCTGCACGATCGGCTCCCATATCCCCGTTACGGCTTAGTTTCTCCGCTTTTATCTCAGAAATATAGCAATGTAAAAGAGTTTTCTCCGGCATATCCTTTATAGTAAACTTCCATATCCCCCCTTCCATATCAGGAAATGCAAGCACAGAAATATTCAGTTCTCCTTTACCCAAGCGCGGGTCTGTCAAACGATAAGTGCGCCTTCCTGCCGTATATCTGGCTTCACAGAATTTTAAAGAATCAAGAGCAATGCTTTGATTACCAAATTGCAAACGAAAACGGATATGTTTGCTATCATCCGGCTTATATGCTGCAAATACAGGTCGGTCGCTTGTTTCAAGCCTAAAATCTGTGATACCCCCATATAATGCACGAGTATAGCGATTCTTACCATTCACACAAACAAAATCATTACCCTCCGGACGATACTGTATAGTACGCTTTATTCCTTTCTTACGTTCATGCCGGATAGCGGATTCTGCCATATCCGTTCTATCGATTCCCGCCTGTACTACAAACGAAAACGCAGAACACATAAAAAAACCAATCAAATAACCTTTATTCATTTTTTGTATATTCTATAGTTATTACATTACTTCAATCTTAACGATACGCTTCATTCTGTGTATAAAGTCCCTCTTTCACCTTCATTTGTGAATCAGGAATAGGATAGATATAAGTGCCATCTGTTATTTGCCGGATATACAACAGCAAAGTCGGACGTATGACATTACCGTTTGCATCCACAGCATATTCCTGGAATTTATCACGGACAGCCTGAAGATTATTATGGCGCACCAAATCATGCCAGCGAATTCCTTCACAGGCCAACTCCCTCTGTCTCTCTTTGGCAACACATTCCTGAAATGCCGACGGTTCCTTCTCCGTATTAGTCAATACCGGTATTCCTGCACGACGACGAATCCTGTCAACCATATCAATGCCTTTTGAAGTAGGCCCAACAATCTCAGCATACATCAGCATCACATCTTCCAAACGAATCAACGGGAAGTTCAGAGGAAAATAAGTACGGTCTACTATCTGCGCATTAATATCATCATACCCCAATGTTTCCCTCTTCATTTTATGTTCCAAAAACTTTATAAAGAAATCCTCACCCGCATATTTCGTTACGCTATTCGGATTATCATCATTCACGAATTTAGTCGTGTCAATAGTAGCCAAACATCTTACATCAAGAAAATGACCTTCTTCATCCTGTTCTTCTTTCAACAGATTATCAAGCCCTCTCGCACAGGCAATGCTATTGCCGGACATTTCAAGAGTGACATATTTCGAAGGCAAACGAGGAACAGAATGGAACACCATCGGATTTCCATAATCCTTGGCAGCAATATACTGAATCTCAAAAATATGATATTTATTATCATTCTCATTAATCCACATCCTTTGCCATTCACCGGCATTTTTAGCCCAGAATTTACCTGTCTCATCTGCATAATCAATCACTTCCTCTAAAAGTTCCTTAGCCAGTTCCTTTTTACTTTCATCGTACAAAGGGAATCCTGCCATTGTCAGATATACTCTGCCCAACAATGCCTTAGCAGCAGTTAATGTAACACGTCCACTCGCAGATTTTCTTCCCAAATAATCTTTTGGTTCTTCAGTCAAACTTCCGACAGCATATTTTAAATCAGGGATAATAACTTTTTCATAAATTTCGACTGCTTCAGACTGCGGAGTTGACATTGCTTCGGAAATAGTCTGAGGAGCAAGCGTTAAAGGGACACGCCCATAATAACGAACCAGCTCAAAATACGCCAACGCCCTCAAGAAACGTGCCTCACCAATCTGTTGTTCTTTAATTCCCTCAATAGTATAATTCACCCCATCTACTTTGGATAAAAACAGATTGGCGCGTGAGACAATTTCAAACAAATCATTCCATGCATCTCTGACTGTCGCAATGGTCGAAATATTAGGATTAAAAGAACTGATATCCATGTAGTCGCGCTGTGCCGTACTCAATTCTCCACACCATGTATTATCCGAACGCACTTCTGACATGAGCAAAGCATAAGTCGACAACGGAAGTAATCCGTTATACACCCCGATCAATGCCTGTTCCATCTGTGACGGAGTTGCATAAAAGTTTTCAGTAGTACGGGTATCTACCGGAGTGACATCCAGCCAATCGCTACAAGAGGAGAAAAACACTCCCATGCTCATAGCTACACTTAGTATATATTGATATAGTTTCATTGCTTCTTTTATTAAAATGTTACATTTACCCCTAAAGTAATAGTCCTGGCCTGTGGATACGAGCCATAGTCATAATCACTGTTCTTTCCATCATTATTTACTTCGGGAGAATAACCACCATCATATTTATCCCACATCAGAAGATTTTCTCCCGAAATGTAGATGCGGGCATAATTGATTACTTTCTTATTCTTTATGGGAATACGATAACCTAATGTTACATTTTTGATTTTGATAAAGTCGGTGCTATACAGCCAACGGGTATCATATAACGAGCCTGTATTGGAGTTATTAATACCAGGTGTTTTTCCATCCCCCGGTTGTTCTTCAGAAACCCACATATTCTTCCAGCGGGATAATACATTGATAGATGCTCCCATCCCCGGACGATCCATTCCACGACCAAGCAAACTGTATATCATCCCTCCTGTTTGCCCCGTCAGCAAGATGGACAGATCAAAATCTCCATATTTAAAAGTGTTCGTCATCCCGAAAGTATAATCAGGATCCGGTTTGCCAACCAGCGTGCGATCCTGGTCATTTATCTTACCGTCATCATTGGCATCACGATATCTCACATCTCCCAAAACAGAATTAGACATTGTCGGATATTTCCTTAAATCTTCCTTATATTGATAGACGCCCACAGCATCATACATATAGTAGGCTCTCAAAGGCTGACCTACCATCAATATCTGTGTGTTTGATTTGTCCCATCCGATGAAAACTGTACTATTATCTTCTCCCAAACTCAGTACCTCATTTTTATTATAGGCTATATTGAAAGAAGTAGTCCATTTAAATCTCCCTGTCAGATTTTGGGTGGTCAGTTCAAGTTCGAAACCTTTATTTTTAATACTGCCGATATTTCCCCACGCCTGCGTGAATCCCATAGTGCCGGGAACAGAAACCTGATACAACAAGTCTTTTGTTGTTTTATCATAATAATCAGCGGCAACAGTAATTCTGTTATTGAAGAACCCCAAGTCCAGACCGATATTCCAGCTATGTGTTTTTTCCCAGCCCAATTCCTTATTATCAATAGAAGTCGGTGCAAAACCATTTATCAGACTTCCACCGATAGAGTAGTTACTGCTCCCCATTAGTCCGATAGCAGCATTGGTAGAAATAGAATTATTTCCATTCATACCCCAGCTACCGCGTACTTTCATCTGATTAATAACAAACTTCTCCGGCCAGAATTTCTCGTTTGAAATACGATAGGCAGCAGAAACAGCCGGGAACATCCCCCAACGATTATTCTTTCCAAAGCGCGAAGAACCGTCCCGACGAATACTTGCTGTCAGCAGATAGCGATTATCATATTCATACTGGGCACGGCCGAAATATGACAACAGACGATTGGGAGTTGACAAGGTTGCCAACGCTACTTTTATAGCCTCATCACTTTGGTTAAATACTTCGAGCGAGTTATCGGGAAACTGCTGTGCAGACAGATTGGTGGTAGCCCCCGAAGAACTTTCCATAGAATAACCGGCCATGGCAGCAACATTGTGTTTACCAAACTTCTTATCATAATTCAATACTGCCTGAAGCAGATATTTGGATGAGCGTATATCTATACGGTTAGCAGAACTGTGATACCCTTCACCGTCAGTCCAGTTTTTAATCACCGAACTTGGAGTAAAAGTACGAGTCTGGCGGCTCGTAAAATCGTATGCGCCCTTTACTTCAGCTCTTAATCCGTCAATAAGATTAACCCTGATAAAAGCCGAGGAATTCAAACGAGCCGTCTCGATATGATTGGTTACTTGCTCCATGTAAGCGATAGGACTGATTTTGGTACTAGACCATAAATAAGACGAATAAGGTTCTGCACCGGAATATATTCCCGCGTCCGGTTCTGCAACCGGGCACATAGTCAAAACCTGATTAGCCTGCTGGTCTTTACCGTCCACACGTCCACCATCTTTCCAGTCCATCGAAGGAGCGATATTAACCCCCAAGGTTATCCGGTCATACAATTTCGTCTCTACATTGGCACGCAAATTCAAACGCTTATAAGAACTTTCAACAGCAATACCTTGTTGGTCTATGTACCCCAATGAAAGCCTGTATTGAGTATTCCCCCTGCCATTTGAAACCGAAAGCTGATAATTCTGCATCGGAGCCAAACGGTAAAACTCATCCTGCCAGTCTATTAGCTTTAATCCCCCATATCCGGGCTGTGTCCATCTAGGGTCATTCATATACTCATAGTTTACCCGGTTTCCATTCAAAGCATAACGAGTATCCCAATCATCATTCGCCGTAGCTCCTTTCCCTCCTAACACGGTCAAATACCTGCTATTATTATAGGCGGTACGAAAAGTAATCCATTCTTCAGGGCTTAATACATCTATTTTCTTTTCCAGTTGCTGGATGCTGAATGCTGCAGAAAATTGTACTCTGACTTTATCATCCTTGTTCGCCATCTTAGTTGTGATTAAAACAACACCATTGGCACCACGAGAACCATAAATAGCAGAAGATGAGGCATCTTTCAACACTTCAATAGATTGAATATCATTCGGGTTAATGCTTCCCAAATCGTCTATCGGAATTCCGTCCACTACATATAAAGGAGTAGCGTCCGCATTGATGGACGCAGCTCCACGTACCCGAATCTGTAATTCAGCCCCTGGTGCTCCGTTGGTCGACCGCACTTCTACACCAGCCAACTGCCCCTGCAATGAAGAAGCAAGATTAGGAGCCGGGCGGTCTTCAAGCTTCGCCGCATCAACCTTCGCAATAGCTCCCGTAACATTTCCCCTTTTGGCAGTACCATAGCCGATTACGACAACTTCATCCATCTGTACGTCATTCTCGCGCATCTGAATGGAAAAAATACTTTTACCTTTAATAGAAATAATCTGAGAAGTATAACCTAAATAAGATACTTCAATCGTTTTTGCCCTATCAGGAACTGCAAGGGTAAATTTTCCATCCACATTTGTAATTGTCATACCAGACTTCCCCTCTGCCACAACAGTTGCCCCAATCAGCGGTTCATTACGTTCATCAACCACAGTACCGGATATGGTACGCTTTTGTGCAAACACCGTGACCGAATGTAGAGCGGAAATCATCATCAAGAAGAAAAAGACATATTTTCTTCTCCAACAGCTAATCTCACAAATAGTGCTTTTCATACATTCTAAATTTCATTTAATAATATTAGTTATATAATCTCATAAACCATGGTAATACAAAATCCAGTTATCAAACCAACAGCAAATATAGCGGCATAGACAGAGCAGAACATGCATTTTTCTCCATATACCATGCATATTTGTCCACCTGGACATTCTTACATAATCCCCTTTTATTTTTTTGCAAGCCATTCAATAAATCCGAAATAAAAGTCTGAATTTAAGCTTTAAAATTCCACTCTATTTATCTATCTTTACCGCAAATCTAAAAAACACAATCATTATTATCCCTATATACGTATGAGATTTTTCATTAAAGCTACAATTTTATTTTTTATATGTATATGTATTATACATCAGGCAAAAGCCTCGATAGAAATACATGCCAAGAACCTGACTGCAACAAACGGGTTGGCCAATAACTCTATCAGGCACATCTATCAAGACAGCAAAGGGTTCATTTGGTTTTCCACACTAAACGGACTAAGCCGTTATGACGGAAGCTCATTTGTCATTTTCCGTCCGAAAAACGACGGAGAACTGTCATTGGCAGACCACCGTATCAGAAGTGTGCAGGAAGATTCGAACGGCTTTTTGTGGATTACAACATCTGCCGAACAAATCAGTTGCTATGATTTGAAGAAAGATTGTTTTGTTGATTTCACCGGTAAAGGAGAAATGCAAGACCGTTACAATGAGGTCACTATCCTTCCTAATAAAGATATCTGGCTTTGGGGAAGAGCACAAGGTTGTCGAAAGATAACCTATAAGAACGGAAAATTCAATTCGGAAACCTTCTCTACTACCAACCATAAACTAAAGTCCGACAACATACGTTTTTTAAATGAACAGGATTCTACTGCCGTTTGGATTGGCACGGGAAAAGGGCTATACTTACAGAAAGAAAATACGCTTGAATGCATAGATTCCACCTATTACTTCCGGCAAAGTGTAACCATCGAGAATACCACCTATTTTATAACCTCAGAAGGATTTATTTGGAAATACGCCCGGAAGCAACTCACGAAAGTTGCCAATGCTGCCATATCAGCCGACTTTTTACTAACAGGCGATATTGTATTACATAATGAATGGCTATTATTCAGCCGGCAAGGCGGAGTTTTGTTCAACCCCCAAACCAGTACGACCAGAATCGCTCCGGCAGAACTTAATATCCACAATGGATTAGTGCTGATAGACAATCACAAGAACTACTGGGTATATAATCAGACCGGATATATAAACTACATTCAAAAAGAATCCGGTATTGTCAGGAAGATTGACGTAAGAGCATCCAAGTTTCCTTATTTTATCGATTACGAACGTTACCACATCTATCATGACTCCAGAGACATTATATGGATAGCCACTTATGGAAACGGACTTTTCGCCTATAATCCTGCCACAGGGGAACTGGAACATTTCACCGCAACCGCCAATCACACCAATCCTATCGCTTCCAACTATCTTCAGTATATAATAGAAGACCACTCCGGCAATCTATGGACCAGTTCCGAATATTCCGGTATTTCTCAGATTGAAATCATAAACAAAGGAGCTGCCAAAGTATATCCGGAAGGGGAATCGAACATAGACAGAGCAAATGCTATCCGCTTCATATCTCACATGGAAAACGATGAAGTATGGATAACCACACGTGCAGGCGGACTATATATCTATGATAATGGACTTACAAAGCAAAAAAGCAGGAAATACTACGACGTAAATATTTACTCTGCGTGCGAAGACAGCAAAGGTAATATTTGGTTAGGAACACGTGGGAAGGGACTTCAAATCGGAAATGACCAGCACTATATGCACCAGGTAACTGACACGAACTCTTTAGCGGCCGACCCCGTATTCTGCATCTTGCAAGACCGCAAACAACGTATGTGGATAGGAACCTTCGGCGGCGGACTCGACCTCGCTATTCCTAAAAACGGCAAATATATATTCCGGCATTTTTTCAACAAGACCTATGGGCAAAAAGAAATACGCACTATTTGCGAAGACCGTAACGGGTGGATATGGGTAGGAACCAGTGAAGGAGTTTTTGTATTCGACCCTGACCGGATTATAAAAGACCCGAATGACTTCTACCAATATAACCTGAACAACCATGCCTTGAAAAGCAATGAAATAAAATCGATTATACAAGATAAGAAAGGCAGGATATGGATTGCCGAATCAGGCATCGGATTTTGCGTAGCTGATATAAAGAATAATTATAAAGACATATCCTTTACTCACTATACGGTCAATGACGGACTTGTCCATAGTGTAGTACAAGCTTTCGTCGAAGATAATGAAGGAAATATCTGGGTATCCACCGAGTATGGAATTTCCTGTTTTAATCCTGAAAGCAAGATATTCAACAATTATTTCTTCTCCAATGATATATTAGGTAACGTATATACCGAAGGATGCGCAAGGCTAAAAGACGGGCGTTTGGCTTTCGGAACAAACCACGGGTTGATAGTACTTAATACCAAACAGATTAAATACAAAGAAAAAATACCGTCCGTTACATTTACAGATTTAAAATTAAACGGAATTTCCGTCCGGCCTGCTGATGCGGATTCTCCGCTGACAGCCGCCCTTGCATATACAGAAGCTATCCGTTTGAGATATTATCAAAATTCCTTTGCCATAGACTTCTCCACTTTTGATTATCCTATTTCAACCAATACGAGGTTCAGTTATAAACTCGAGGGGTACGACGATGAGTGGAGTGTACCTTCCACCTTGAACTTTGCAGCTTATAAGAACTTGCCGGCAGGCACTTATTACCTGCATGTCAAAGCCTGCAACGTATCGGGTATATGGAGTGACAACGAGGCGGTACTTGAAATCAAGGTTACGCCACCATTTTGGAAGACGGGTTGGGCCTTTCTCGTTTATATAATTTTGGCAAGCATTATCATGTACTTTATATACCGCACCATCAGAAATATAAACAAATTGCGGAATAAGATAAAAGTAGAAAAACAGTTGACCGAATACAAGCTGGTCTTTTTCACCAATATCTCTCACGAGTTCAGAACTCCTCTCACATTGATACGAGGGGCTTTGGATAGAATTAACCGTACCCATAACATTCCCAAAGACATATTTTATTCCATCAAGCTAATGGATAAGAGTACGCAGCGTATGCTACGCCTGATTAACCAGTTACTCGAATTCCGGAAAATGCAGAATAACAAGCTCGCCCTTTCGCTCGAAGAGACTGATATTATCGCTTTCTTATATGAAATTTACTTAAGTTTCCAGGATTCCGCCGAATCCAAGAACATGGACTTTAAGTTTGTTCCTTCTATCAGTTCATTTAAAATGTATATTGATAAAAGCAATGTTGACAAGGTCGCTTATAACTTGTTATCAAATGCCTTTAAATATACGCCTTCCGGGGGGAAGATAGAATTTAAGATTTCTATAGATAAACAAAAGCAACTGTTAATCATGAAGGTGACAGACACGGGTGTGGGGATACCGAAGGAAAAACGTAATGAGTTATTTAAACGCTTTATGCAGAGCAGTTTCTCCAGTGACAGTATAGGGGTAGGATTACACCTCACCCACGAATTGGTTCATGTCCACAGGGGCAATATCTCTTATGAAGAAAATCCGCAAGGCGGTTCTGTTTTCATAGTGACCTTACCTGTTGATGCCTCTGTTTATAAACCGAATGATTTCCTTATTCCTGAAAATGCCATACTGAAAGAGGAAGCACAGAATCATCCCTCGCTTTCTATCTTTAACGAAGAGACTTCCGCTACGCCGGAAGAAGAAACAATAAAAGAAGAAAGCACAGAAAAAGAACAAGAAGAGCTTCAAGAGCCATCTATTCCAAGCAATCCGCTAAACAAACGAAAAATACTCATCATTGAAGATGACAACGATGTCCGGGAATTTCTGAAAGAAGAACTTGCCCCCTACTTCGAGATAGCTGCCGAAGCGGATGGTACAAATGGATTGGATTATGCTAAAAACAATGATATTGATTTGATTATCAGCGATGTTATGATGCCGGGATATAATGGTTTCGAAATAACCCGCAAACTTAAAAACGACTTTAACACCAGCCACATTCCTATTATATTGCTTACAGCCCTGAATGCGGCAGAAAGTCATTTGGAAGGAGTAGAAAGCGGAGCAGACGCTTATATCACCAAGCCGTTCAGTACCAAACTATTGCGGACAAGCATATTCAAACTAATAGAACAACGTGACAAACTGCGGGAGAAATTCTCCAACGACTTGTCAGCCAAACGTCCTGTGATGTGTACATCGGACAAAGACAAGGAATTTGTCGAGAATCTGACCCGGATAGTAGAAGAGCAACTGACTAACCCGGAATTTACCGCCGATGACTTTGCTTCTATGATGTCATTAGGCCGTACCATTTTCTATCGTAAAGTACGTGGAGTAACCGGATATACTCCTAAAGAATATCTACGTATCATGCGAATGAAAAAAGCTGCGGAATTGTTGTCAACCCAACAATATACCGTATCAGAAGTAACTTATATGGTTGGTATCAATGACCCGTTCTATTTCAGCAGATGTTTCAAAGCCCAATTCGGTATATCTCCTTCCAGTTATCAGAAAAAATATCAAGAGAATATAGGAAATGCCGATACGGACACAGAGCAATAGGGTATATTTATGTGTCAGTGGACAAATGTGCATGCTTAATGGAAACTTTTCACCGGTTAAAGTTATAAGAACAAGCTAATTTTGCCTCTGAACAAATTATCAACACATATAAAAATATAGTATTATGAGGAAATCCGTATTAGTTTTAAGTTTGGCGGCCTTCGTGATGTCAGGCAATGCACAAGTATTAAAGAGTAATTTGCTAAAGGGGTACAAACCAGGCGACAAATTGGAAAAGGCTACATACAGCAAAGCTGATGCTCCAATAAAGATTGACACTTGGTGTGAAGCATTCTCTTCCAACACCGATAAGAATGCCGGTAGTCCCATTATCGGGCAAGAACTCAATTACGAGGGATATGCGGAAAAAGGACCGTCCATCAAAATAGGAAATCTCCCGGAAGACGTGAAAGGCTCAAGATTCAGTGTATATTCCATTTCAGACAAGAATGATTATTGCAGAGGAACGCTGTATCTTTCATTCCTAGCAAACTTTACTGATGTTGCTTCTAATCGCCTAGGTGATTTTATCGCTCTTGCTCCTGTTCATACAGGCGGTAATCTACGTGCCAGAGTGTATGTAGGCAAGATAGACGACGAACATATACGTTTTGGAACCAACTTATTGAGAGTAAACGCAGAATCCTTCAAAAGCCATGCCCTCAACAAAACACATTTACTTATACTCAAACTAGATTATAAAAAGAATGAAGTTTCATTATTTGTAAATCCCGCCTTGACAACAGAAGAACCTCAACCGGATATAATAGCGAAAGGTGATGATGACAACAACAAATTAAAAGGGGGAATTCGTTCTATTTCATTCAGAAACCGTGATGATTTAGCTGGAAATATCGGTAACTTCCGCTTTTCTTCCAGTTGGGCGGGTGTTATAGCTCAATAAGGAATTTATCAACCTCTGCCACATATTGTTCGGGGCATTATACACAATTCATTGTATAATGCTCCGTCATTTTTACAATCATGTCATCATTATTCACTTTTAAAATCCATACTTCAGAATACCCCTTGTCCCTCATATCTATACAAAGAAAAAAGCAGACTCTTCTTTCATAAACAATCTTCAAGTTTTTAATAAACTATTGAAGAGTTTATTAAAAACGGTATCCAAGTTTATTATAAACTATAAATTCGGGGATTAAGGATAGAATACTGATTTTTTGCAACAAAAAAGGCTGCAAATCCTATAAAGATTCGCAGCCTTTAGCTTATACGGTAGTCCTCACAGCTTAACTACTGTAAGGGAGTCCTGCTATTTTGTTATAATATTGTACTATTTTCTTTTTCATTCTTTTTAAGTTCGTTCTTTATCCATCGATATTTGCGTCTACAAATATACAAAATAAAAAAGGCTTTGTCAAGAGTATCCTGCCTATAAGAAAGATTACTTGTAATTAATCTCAATCTTGCTGTCTATATTATCCGCTTGCTGCAATCTGCTCTTATCTTTCACGGTCAAACGAATATCCTGCAACTGGAAATTCTTTCCATACGTTATTTTTCCAACAGATTCGACTTCTGCGTCAATGTTGGACAGATAGAAGTTCTCGATACGATGATTTTCATTCCAGCCCGAGGCAGAGATGAAACGTTTTGCTCCGTCTGCTTTCACATGCGAGAAATATACATTGCGGAAATAAGGATAGCCTTTTTCTTTCGGTTCAACAGGAGTCAGCATCGTAGTCCAGTGTGCGGGGATTTCTTTTCCTTCGTACTCTTTGGGTAAGGCGGAATAGCTATATTTCGGGTTCCAGTTCAAGTCGACAGCCAGGATACGGGTTACGCTATCAGCCTCAACACGCGTCATATAAATATTCTCAACCGTTCCGCCACGGTTCATGGATGATTTCAAGCGTAGGGCAGTGCCCGTGCCACAGGCTTTGAGGTCATATGCCAGTACGTTACGGATAGAACCGGAAGTTTCACTTCCGCAGGTCAGCAATCCTGCGCCTTTCCGGGCAATGCAGTTACGGACTACCACATTCTCCGTCGGACGGTTTACACGCAGTCCGTCCGCGTCACGACCTGCCTTGATACAGATATTGTCGTCGTTGCAATCTACGTCACAGTTTTCTACCAAAATATTGGTGGACGAATCAATGTCGATGCCGTCCGTGCTCGGGCCGTGTCCACCCACATTATTATTGATGGTAAGTCCGCTCACCGAACAATGGTCTGAATAGAGTATTTGGCAAGCCCAAAATCCGGTACGTACCAATGTAAAGTCTTTCAGAGTGATATGCTTGCTGTTGGAAACAAGGATTCCCCGTACCCGTTTGCAATCATAATCTACAATCCAGCGCAAGTTCTTTTTTTCGTATTCTTCGCGCATTGCCCAATATTTATCCCAAAAGACCTTTCCGCGGCAATCAATAAAGCCTTCGCCCGTCAGGGCGGCATTTTCCGCATTCATTATATTGATGACAGCCGAAGGCCAAGTCATTTCAATACCAGCAATACGGGAAGGAAATTCAGGATAATCCTCTATATCCTCACTTGCGAGCAAGGTTGTGCCTTTGCTAAGGTGCAAGTTTACTCCGCTCTTGATAAACAGGGCGCCTATCTTATAATATCCCGGAGCAATAGTCACCTTTCCCCCGCCTTGCCGGTGGCAAGCGTCAATAGCAGCTTGAATGGCACGGGTGCTAAACGTAGAGGTGTCATTTCGTAAGCCGAACTTTCCGGCATCCCATACTGTGTTTCCCGGAGTTGTTTGCGCTCCTACCTGATTAGCCCACGACAAATCCGGTTGGGCGGACACACTTCCCCAATCGTAAGCGGAAGCCGTCTTTTTCGGAGCCATAAAGCCTATCAATGTAACTAGTACAATAGATAAAAGATATTTCATAATTACTTCTTTTTGTTCACATTGCAAAATTATCGCATATCATACAAGAGGGCATGGACGGATGTACGTAAAAGATAGAAATTTATGTAGAGTGGACAATTAATAGGAACGGATGCACAATTGTATATAGTCTTTGTACATTTCTCCATTACCTACATTCAAAAAAGGAGTAATTTTGCAAGAGAATAAAAAGAATAATAGGAAAAGTCCAAACCGATAAGACAAATATGAGAAAAATTACAATCTATCTATTGTGCCTGTTCCTGTCAGCGCCTATGATGACAATGACGGCACAGCCCGGTTATAACTACTCAAAGTTACAGCGGGAAAAACTGAACCGTGGCGTAATTGCTATTCGTGAAAATCCTTCGGAAGTAGTCATTTCATGGAGATACCTGTCTTCCGACCCGATAAAAACCGGGTTCAATGTGTATAGGGACGGGAAGAAAATAACGGATACACCTGTCACGGTGAGCACGATGTTTCGCGACAAGAACAACAGCCGGGAAACGGCTGTTTACGAAGGTAAAAGGAAAGGAGACGCATCATATTGACGGCAAATATACGCTTCCGGCGGACGCACCGCTCGGATATCTGAATATTCCTTTGCAAAAGCCGGAAGACGGGACGACACCGACAGGAGACACTTACTCTAACAGTCCCAACGACGCTTCTATTGGTGACGTGGATGGTGACGGCGAATACGAGATTATCCTGAAATGGGATCCGAGTAATTCGCATGACAATTCGCACGACGGTTATACCGGTGAAGTTTATATAGATTGTTACCGTCTCAACGGCGAACGTTTGTGGCGTATCAACTTAGGCAAGAATATACGTGCCGGAGCTCACTATACACAATTTATGGTATATGACCTTGACGGTGACGATAAAGCGGAAATTGTGATGCGCACGTCAGACGGGACAATCGACGGAAAAGGGAAAATGATAGGAAATCCTGATGCGGATTATCGCGAAGCAGGCACTTTTGATAAAAAGAGGGACAGGCTCGTCAATCAGGGACGCATTTTGAAAGATAAGGAATACTTAACCGTATTCTCCGGTCTTACAGGGGAAGCGCTGCACACCGTTGATTATATTCCCGAACGCGGCAATCCGAAAGACTGGGGAGATAACCGT
>OLIT01001188.1_pt1 | contig 23380 bp, 17 predicted proteins | sample 1601341 | NCBI WGS metagenome assembly OLIT01 (sample SAMEA2452121, study PRJEB22498) | human gut metagenome | biome: human feces; feature: human gut; material: feces | place: Australia | collected 2012
GTGTGCGCCCCATCCGTATCGGGAATGATATCGGAGAGGAAGTTCTGCGTCTCCATCGTGGAATTGCACGTCATACGCAGCAGCGGGATATTCAGGAACCCAGCCATCAGTTCAACACCCGTGGACTTACCATAGGAGGTAATGCCGCGCCACATGAAGTTATTCATGGGACGCTTATCCTTTCTGGTATTCACGAACTTTTTGGCAATGTCGATTGCCTCCGGCGCGACGGGATAATCGTCTGGGAACTGAGGAATGAGCGCCCGCTCCGCCGCTGACCAGCTGTGACTGGCTGCGAACGCGGAAAACAGCTTCTTTGCGCTTGCGAATGTGTGCGCCTTTGTTGCTGTTACGCGGATACTGCCGCACAGGACACACGCCTTGCCGCACAGCTCCGTGCCGGACAGAGAACCGCTTTTGACGCTGGTTCCCGTGAGGATATCAATGTTCCCACCGGGAACCTTGACCTCGACCTCGTTGTTGTTCAGCATCACCACCAGCGTGTCGCAGATGCGGCGGAAACAGCCCTCGTCAAAAGGCGTTCCCGCGTTATACTGCTGCGTGATAGCGTAGAGGTCCGTACCAACACCGTTCCAAATGGAAGTGGCGATAGGCAACAGGCACAGATAGATAGGTGCGAGGTTGACCTCGCAGCTTCGGTCAATCGTGGGGAGCGACGTAAAGGTATAGTCCGCAGTTCCCACAACCGGCTTCGCAATGGCCGCACGAAGGCGGACCGTCTTGCCGTTCGGGTCCGGACGGTTCACCGTCGCAATCAGGACCGTACCATCCGCCTGCGGAAGCTCCGCTGCGTAGGTAGAGCCGCCGACATCGACCAGCGCCATATCAGCGTGTTCGCCCTTCATCCATGCCACAACCGCCTGTGCGGCGTATGCGTTCAACGCGACATTGCCGCCACCGTTTCGGAGTGCCGAGAACATAGCTGGCTCCTTTACTGTCGGAGCATAGTTCTGAACCTCTTTCGGGAATCTGGCAACTGACCAACTGGCAGACGGCGTATTCAAAGTGTGATTCATAGTTTCTTTCTCCTTTCACTCATTAACGGGCGTTTGCAGCAGACAGATTCCGCCACACGCGAAACAGATGCGCGAGATAACTCTCCGCTTCCTGTCTCTCCATGAAACCGGAACCCGTCAGGTACTTCATTGCACTTTCCTTGCTGCCACGGGATTCGCCGTCGATGACATAACCCATTGCTTTCGTAAAGTAGTCATTTGTAAACATTTTTTCATTTCTCCTTTTTGTTTTGTGTGATTTGGGATATATAAAAAGCCAGTATCCGTAAAGGATGCTGACTGAACTTTCTTTATGTTTGCGATACTTCTTTTGTATGGTCACAGCATACCGGCCTTTTTGCCATTTGCAGAATTGTGATAAACAGGAATACAGGTTCCTGAGTTCCGCGGTGCCTGAGTGTTTCGGCAAAAAAACAGCAGCACCCATCCGGTATGGATAGATGCCGCTGGAAGATGTACTCACATCTGCAAATAGGCATATAACAGATGCGGTGTTTTTTCGTTGATGTAGACGAGATATGGGCAATTCGGATAAAACGTCACCTTGCGGGGAAGTGTAAAGGTGAAATAAGACGGAACATCATCGTCTGTCCGGAAACACACTTTCGTGGAGCCTTTCAATCCGTTGGAAATTGCGTTTGTCTGTACGCTGTAGCAAATCATCGGCAGTTCCCTAATAGTGCCGTCCTTAAAATCCAACCGCAGAGAAACCGCACAGTATAGAAGATAGACGGGGAAAAGAAGAAACATGAGCAGCCGCACGGATAGAAGCGTGATGGACAACACGATGACTGTCAGCGTCATCAGTACCGCGACCGTACAGAGCATGACTTCCTTGGACTGCAAGGCGGTCGGCAGCTCGATGTCCCGCAGCTCCTGCCAGATAGATTTCTTCTCCCCCTCCGGTTCCGGTGCCGAGTCCGAAGCCTGTTTCCCTGCGGCATTTTCGGCCCGATTGGCGTCATCCTGCTCCAGCAGGGCACGGAGATGCGGGAATTCAATAATTTTTGACTTCTTCGGCATGACTACCTCCCAAAAGCGGTTCACCGTTTATCGTGAGTGAGTGGAAATATTCGTATGTTTTGGGCGTGCTTTTTTTCAGAAGCTGCATGGACTTGCTGCCATCCGAATGTGTCAGCAGATAAGCGAAATAATCTGCAAAATATTCGTTGCTGCTTGTTTTGGCATAGCTGCGGAAGGGTGCATCTTTTGCTTCTGCGTTGAAGAGTTCCTGACTTCTGGCAGGAAAGCTGAGCAGTTCCCCTGCTATAAAATGCCCGAACTCATGCAGGACTGCCCCCGCTTCCGAAACATAAATGGTTCGCTCCTGATAGCTGGTGACGCCGGTGCAGGACACATTATACAGCTTGCCCATTTTCGCCGTATACGCATGGTCGATAACGAGCTTCCATCCGTGCTCATTGAACGCATTGAGGACGGTATCCGGAAGATAGCGCAGTTCCATAAGATAATCGTTGAGATTCGCGTCAGAGCGATTTTCGCACACGACCGGAGATTTAGGCGCTTCGACCACAAATTGATGTGTCAATGTCTCATATAGATAGACAGCCGCCTCTCCCCTCGTTACTCTTTCACCTACGGTCGAGGACACAGAACATAAGCCCAGCTCTTGTCCAACACGCAGGACATTTTCCTCACGGCTAAGTGCCTTCCCTCCATAGAGTACATTGTCGTAGACCGGTATCTGTGCGGCATCGAACGCACTTTCCAGAACCGCACTCCGGCAGAGTTGTGTTTCTGGTGAGACGACAGCAGTCTCACTCAGCCAACCGTTGCCGTAAGCAGCATCCACGCCGCTCTGACTCTGCTCCATCCATCCATTGCCTTTCATTTGGACACCATAGGCTCGGCAGAGCATGACCGCCCATTGCCGAACGGTAATGGGGGCGTCCGGGGAGAACTGGCCGACGCCAGTCCCTGTGACGATTTGCCGTTCTGAGAGATAGACAACGCTATCATGATACGGTGCCGTTTCTGGCACATCGGAAAAGCCGGCGTCAGTGGCAGACGCTGTAACGGGAAAAGTCAGTATCAGCGCCAGAGTAAGAATTGCCAGCGCCGTCCTTCGCAGACCTCGAAACATCAGTCACCGCCTCCTTCCGCAGCCGTCTCAGCGTTTGCGTGGATGGCATCCCGAATCGTCTCCGCCAGCGCCCTTGCCTGCGCTGCGTATTCGCGCTTTGCGTCGGTCGTCGTGTCAATGTCGGAATTGTCGTGGAGCTTATATTTGATGGAAATGGACTTATCGGACAAGTCGCCGATTGCGTCCGATTGGTCGATGCCGATTTTGATACGAATATAGGCGGGCGTCAAGGTATCTGCCAGCGTTTCATCTTCCAAAAGCGCCGCACGGAGGTAATTAAGCTGTTCACCAGCAGGAATCTCCATCAGCTTGGTATATTCGTCGTAGATACTGACCTGCTCCGCGTTCAGGATATCGCACACAATGACATTCTGCATTTCGTAGGTGTCAATGGAAACACTTTGATAGATGGTCGTCTGATGCGTCATTCCGGGAATGTCCGGAGAATCATCCGGGGCTTCCGTCTGCCGGACAGTCTCCTTTTTAATCGTCATATCAACTTTCGCGCCAAAATTGAGGAGAACGCTGGTCGCGGTTTCATCGTCCAGAGGGGCAGTCACATAGACCTTCCCCTGTTGCTCATTCACCCACGGATTCTTCGGCGGCGTGTATGCACTCGCCACATTGTTGTATGCGAGATACTGGCCGGTCGGGATATATGCGGTAGCATACTTGCCGATAAGGCTGGAAGCACGGTTATACTGGTAGATATTCGTTCCGCCCAGAGTAATTTGATTGTAGCTCTCTGCGCTGATGGTGGCGCTCTGAATGACGTCTTCCGTGATAACATCTCCCGGAATCAGGTCCTGCTTGACCTGAATGACCTGTATCGTGTTCAAGGACGGGTCTGGTTCATCCACGGGTTCCTGATTTTCAATCGGCGTAGGGTTGGACGGTGTATCATTGCCGCCGAAAAGCACACTGCTCGCAATGGAGCCGATGATGAACAACACCATCATCCCGCCGATGATGACAAGCAGCTTCTTCCTGGTCAGCGGAATTTTCTCAAATAGCGGCTGCTCCAAAGATTCCTTCAAGGCGTCCAACCTGCTCCTACCGTCCTCAGATTCATCCTCAACATCGGATTTGGCCTTCCTGCGCAGCCACCTCCTTTTCCCACTTTCCTCTTCCTCACCGTTCTCTTCTGCCGGAGCCTCCTCTTCCTGGGGCTTTTCCGGTTCTCTCTTCTTGACCCGCGCACGCTTAACCATCCAGTTTCCTTCCGAATCGAGATAGTAAATTTTCTCGTTGACTTTATCAAAAAAACCGGTCTGCGGCGTGCCGCCGAGCATGAACTGGCAGGATGGCAGTTTCTTGATTTCCTCTAACTCCTGCGCAGTAATTTTCACAGGTTCATTTGGCATCTGAATCCCTCCTTCTGTGCGCATTTTATTATACCACTCAAATGTTTAATAGTCAATTTTTACACAGCAGGTAAATTCATGCTTGTATTGCAAGCAGAAGCCAAATCCGTTACTCAAGCAATATTTATTCATAGCAGTTGATTTTTCTCGACAATGTGTGGTATAATGTCCCGGCATGAAAGGAGGGAGTTTTTTGAACGAAGAAGAGAAGTTGAAAAACAAAGAGGTCTGCGATAAACTGACTGAGCTTTTTTCGAGAGACGTCCGGTCTATGACCAGACTCGGCGAGGCTTTTTTCAAGAAAGGGCGTAAACACAGCGGCCTTGGGAAATACTCCGACCTGTATGGCAAAAGCTATCCCCTTGCCGCAGATACCGAGACGAATTTCCGCTGTTCGCTGGACCGATTCTCAGAGGATGACAGCAATCGAATTTTTAACTTCCTTGCTGTCAGATACGGATTCAACTCTGACAGCCTGCGTCGAAAGCGCATTGTGTGGGCCAAAGGTGAGATTGAAGGATTGCTTCAAATTACCGGTCTATCTTATCAGGAGTTCTTCCGGGATGTTCTGGGTATCTCCATTCCAATGCCGTCCTCCCAGGAGCATCAGTTGATAGACCGGATGGACAACATAGGCGATGCGTCCCTTGCAAATCTGAAAGCTATCGTGGAAGACCTCGACCCGCATCTGGAGCGTGCGGAGGATGGCAGCGTTTACTCCATCCCCTCCGCCAGAATCAAATCTCTCGTGCGGTATAGGAAGGCTGCAACGGAAACCAACCGAGAGTTCATTCGGAAGCTGCACGGCGACACGGAGGGCACGATGCAGACCCTCTCTGTCCGCAGAACCGCCTTTAATATTCAGCAAGTCGTTGAGGCTGCGGAACTTATGGATGCGCCCCTGTTTTGGGTGCTGTGCTGTGAGAACTTCCCGCTGTATGCGAAGCGCATCGAAACCGACTATGTGTTTGCACTTTACAAATTTCTTTCTCTGAATAACCGTAAGCTGTTTCAGACAGCAGTGGAGTGTATTTCCGCCGCTGAAAGTGAGGTGACATCCAATGTCTGAAGAAAAGGCCCTTTCGTCAGAAAAAAATACCGCAGAGCGCCCCGCTCCCTTCGCTGCCATGAAAAATGAGGTCGAATTCACAAGCGGAATGGAGTCTGCCTCCGAACAGGAGCAGAAAAAAGTCAAATCTATTCTATTGGAAATTGAATCCGAGCTAAACGCCTACGACCGGGCAACCGGCTTAAAAAAAATAGCCTTCAGCAGAAACTTTCATATCCGTCCCGACCTTCTCGAAAAAATCCGCAGCATCAGCGATATCCGCATCCAGCGGGGCATCATCAATTATTACATTGATTCTGCGGTTCATATCAAGACCTCATATATCGCCAATATGATGGACGTCAAGAAGCGCGAGAACGGTCTGACGGCGAAGGAAATCGCGAGGACGTGCAGCATCACAGCATCCCTGCTGTCACGGGGCATTAAAGACGGAGCGATTCTGCTGCCGCCCGCTTCGATTGCCGCCTTCTGCGATATCGTAACCGGGCAGTCTGTGGCGGAAACCTTTTTCGGGATGCCGCCGAAAATCATGCTCCCCCTCAATCTTGCCGAGGTCGCCTACCGGCTCCAGATAACGACTGACGTGCAATTTGAAGCTGCGGAACGTATCGCGGAGGAGCACCATATTCAGAACATCGGCATGACGATTGACAGCGTGACTATGTGGGAGCGTTTTGTGGAGTACAATACGGACCGTGGGTTCACAGAAGGAAGCCTCGGTGCTGTCCCGCTCCGTCATTATGAAACCATCACACTGAGGAAGCTCCAACAGGTTGCCGAATCAGAAAAAACAGAGTCTGCCGCTCCGCAGACAGGGCGCGGACGCCGGAAAACCATGCCCACTCCGTCCGGCATCGCTCTGTTCGGATATCGGTATAACATTTCTCCCGACTACTTCCTCGCACGGGATTATGTGCTTCATAACCACGTCTTTATCCCAGGGCGTTTCTTTACCCATGACATCAACTCCGATACTCAGAAGTGCCAGGAGGTCATTGACCCGCGTATCAGACGTATCTTGGGCAGGTTGCTCTGTATGCCGACGGACGAGAGAATGACCGCGTGCGGTGAAATCATCGCAAAAACGATATAGCCAAAGACAAGCGCCGCAGACAGATGCCTGCGGCGCTGTTTTCGTGTATTGGGTATCATTGACACTCCCCACGGCTAAAGCCGGGGGATTCCTGGTTCAACGACCACAACCTTCTGCCACAGAAGAAACAAAAGGAATTACGCAATCTCCCCAAGCGTGTAGGTTTGGGCGTGTCCCGCCCTACCACGGAAAATTTAACTATGCGGATAAGCCCATTGTTTTAAGGCCTTCCGCAAGGATGTTCTGTGCCGCGTTGATGTCGCGGTCATGGAACGTGCCGCACTGCGGGCAGGTCCAGAACCGGATGCTGAGGTCTTTGACCTCCTTGTTGCGGTATCCGCAGCAACCGCAAGTCTGACTGGATGGGAAGAATCGGTCGATGATGACGAGTTTCTTGCCATACCAGTCAGCCTTGTAGGCAAGCTGCCTGCGGATTTCGCCCCATGCGGCGTCTGCAATATGGAGCGCGAGCTTGTGATTTCGCATCATGTTTTTAGAAGACAAGTTCTCCATGCAGATGATGTCATTGCTCCGCACAAGCTGAGTTGTCATCTTATGGATGGCATCATTCCGCTGGTTGGTGATATGCTCGTGCAGCCGCGCAACCGCAATGCGAGCCTTCTCACGGTTGCGGCTCCCCTTTGATTTTCGGGAGAGCTGCCGCTGGAGGCGAGCCAGCTTCTTGAGATTGCGCTGGTAGCTGTGGAGGTTGTCGTATTTCACACCATCTGATGTGATAGCCAAGTCCTTAATGCCGAGGTCTATGCCGACAACAGCTCCAGTCGAAGGAGGCGTCGGCAGTTCCACGTTTTTGCAGTTGACTGCAACGTAGTATTTGCCGCTCTTGGTTTGCCGTACCGTTGCAGAAAGGATTTCTCCCTCGACCTGTTTGCTGATGCGGCAATCTACAAACCCGATTTTTGGAAGGCGGATACTCCGCCCTACTATGGCAACCGTGCCATGGTTGTTCTTGGACTTAAAGCTCCGGGAGCCATCTTTCTTAGACTTGAACTGCGGATATCCAATGTGATGCCCGTTTTTGAGGCCACGAAAGAAATTTACATAGGCCCTGTCGAGGTTCTGAACAGCTGCCTGCAATGATGTGGCATCGACTTCTTGAAGCCACGGAAGCCCCTTTTTGAGAGCAGTCAGTTCACGGGTGCAATCCTTGAGGGGCAGCCCCTTGCCGGTAGCTTTATAGACGGCCTTTCGTCTGTCCAAAAAGTAGTTGAACACATAGCGGCAGCAGCCAAGGGTCTTGGTTATCAATTCCTTCTGTTTTTCTGTGGGATAGATGCGAAATCTATAACTATACTCCATGAAAGCACCGCCTTTCATACTTGATTATACCATGTTTTCTGAGATTTTTCAACGAAAACCGCACTTTCGGTGCAATTTGGAGCGCCTTATATCCCCATGCCTAAAGGCAGGGGCTTTACGGCGAACTCTGGTAATAGCCCGCAGCGGACTCACTGCCGGAATCGACACCGCCATCCTGCGCGGCATCTTCCGCCCCTGCATCGGCTGTCTCTTTCGCATCAGGGACGCTGGGTTCGTCCTCACCTTCTGCGGTGTCTGTTTCGCCCTCTGGCTCCGTGTTGGTATTCTCTCCGCAGGCGGCGAAAATCGCAAGCTCGTCATCGGAAAGAGAGACGTTGTATCTTGCCGCTTTTGCCATCGCATCCTTGCCCAAACGGTCTTTCACGGCGTTCAGAGCAGTTAAAACCCTCTTCTTTGTTCCGTCATCCAGCACCACAGAGTATTCCTTGGTGGCCCTGCCCTTTCCTTCCTTGCAGGAAACGCAGACGTCGGAATGTGTGCTGAAAATGGCATTGATGTCGCTGACGATTTTGAGTGCGTTTTCGATATCTTTCAGGGCGCTTAACTGCTTCTCGTTGGCTTTAATAGTAGGCATTGTGCTGTCCTCCTTGTTCAGAAAAATGGCGCTTATTTACTATAGTCGCGGTGGTTTGCTTCGGCCATGCCAAGGACTTGCAGACGAATTTCCGTCTTCCCCGGCTCGGTCGGGCGCTCGAAGCCCATGATTTGCATTTTGGGAGCGAAGTAAACGGTGTTGAAGTCGCCGGGAAACTGAATATTGACGGCGTAGATATTGCAATTCTCGTAGTTCCCGATATTCGTCTCATTCCCATCCGTTCCAATGAAGCGGAAAGCATAGGTGGTCGGAACCTTTTCAATGATGCAACTCTTGGCAGCCTTCTTCCAGTTTTCATCGGTGGCGGCAATGCCGCCCTTCGTCTTGAGATATTCGACTGCTTGTGCAGCGAGGTCATCCGCACTCTCCCCCGTTCCGTCCAATTCGCCGGTTACTGTGATGTTGTTATCGGTGAGAGATGTCAGGGAGTGGCTGTTCGTTGCGGGGTCGTAGGTAATGGTCGCCTTGCAGACCGCCAGCAGCTTTCCGGTATTGATTTGCACGATGCGAATATAAAGGACGGTGCCGCCATCATCGTCATTGAGTTGCAGCTCGGAACGAGACCACTTTACGCCATAATCCACCGTGTTGTGAAACGCCGCAGGAACCGCCGTATTAAACTTATCATCCTTGAATACGAGATTCGCTCTGTTGCTGTTCAGCTTATCTGTCGGTTCAGCGCCTTCCCATTCGGAATACGACAGTTCCGGGCTACTGGACATGATGTAAAAACCAATCTGCTTATCCGGTCTGGCGGCAGCTTCCGAAGAGCTGGGGTTCAGATAAATGGCATCGCTGGTATCCGTCTCTACGCCGAGATACAGCGTCCCGCTGCCATAATTGAACGACAGAACTTTGTCGTTCTTATATGTGCCGACCGGCACATCGTCCTCCGTATTGTCCCCGAAATCCTCATAATCCTCCAGCGGTGGTTTGTCGCTAATGCCCGGATTGGAAGTTCCTGAGTTATCGGGAACCTGAGAACCGGAGTGGTCTGGTTCCTGAGAATCCTCTCCGTCTGTGTTTACAGAATCCGCAACAGAATGCTGCGGTCCGCTTGGCGTGTTGTTGTCCTTCTGACAGCCACGGCCGATTAGGATAACGAGTGCGCATAGTGCGGCAACGGCAGCGACAGCTCCTGCAATATGCAGAGCTGCTTTAGTTCTCGGATTGGTTATTTTCATAATGACAGCCTCCTGAAATTTTTGGGAATCGGAAGAGCGGAATCTTCCGGCCAAAGCTGTTCGTTTAGAATGTCGATGAAGATTTGCCGGAGCGGGATGCCTGTCTCCGCAGAGAGCTTCCGACCGATGTCAAGCGTCATGTACCGTTCTCCGCGCAAGATTCTGGATAGATATGGCCCCGATACTCCTATTCGCCCCGCCAGCTTGTTTTGGGAGCAACGATTCATTCGCATCCACTCCCGAATACAGGCATAGGGCCGCCGCGTGCCAAAATCAATAAATGAATCAGGATTTAGGCGGGAGTACATCGGCATACAGCTCCTTTAATGGAATACCGGTCATATCGGAAATGCGTTGGCCCAGTTCTGCGTCCATGTGCCGGTAGCCCGCAAACACATCCTTGAGTCGGGAAATCGGAATGCCCAACTCCGCCGCAAATGTTCGCTGCGAGTAGCCGTGTGAACGCATCCACTTTGCCAGAGCGTTATAATACTTTGGGCGGGAGGAAACGACTCGGCGTCCGCTGATGTAGTAGAACAACTGGAGAATAGTTTCCTCCGTGACGCCGTATCTCTCGGCAATCTCCTGCGGGCTGTAACCGCTGATGTAATCGCGGCAGTAGGCTTTCACCTGCTCCTCCGTTATGTCCTTTGGGCGGGTAACAGGTACGGAACGTCCCGAACGTGGAAATTTCCGAATGAATGTATAGATACACTGCTTGGTAAAGCCTGTAATTTCAGAAATCGAAATGACAGATTCCCCGCAGAATTTCAGCCTGCAAATTTCAAGTTTTGTGTTCATATCCATAGTCAAATTCCTCCAAACGGGGCGGCACGCCGATAGGCGTCCACCAGAACCAGCGCCGCAAACATACAGACCAGCGCCACACGAAACACATACTCCTGCCAATTCTCCAACATACTCCCCCGCCCACTCGCCGTTTTAACATTGCCGAAATGGAAAGTCAGCGGAATGGGCCAGAAAAGCCGAACGCCGCGTGGGTTGAAGCAGTCCAGCAACAGATGCGATGCACCGCCGATGCAGAACGCGAGACCGAAAAACGCCATTGAAGGAAAGATACCACGGATAATAAAGTACAGCAGAAGCAGAAACCAGACGCTGTGGCAAAAAGTTCTGTGCCCGAAGCACTTACTGCAAACGGAAGCAACAGGCTTGACCATCGCGCCGACTTTACTCTTTTTCCCTTGGTCGATATCCGGTGCAAGACTGCCAAGTAGTGAGGCGGTCAACACTCCGAAGAACTCCGGCGTTGTAAACGGCTTGAGTCCAAGTTCCTGTTCGGATGCTGCCAAAGTCAGCAGCATGGCAGCGACCGCGCCGCCGACCAGATGTGTCTTATATGTCATCTGTCCAGCCCCTCCCCAAACGTGAAATTCGGTCCGTATGGACTGTTCGGGTCGTCCTGCATAACAAGGGAAGCCGTGAACTTCGTACCGTTCTTTTTCAGCAGAGTGGTTTTTCTCACGGACTGTCCCAGTAGGAATGCCCGGACATCCTTTGCCGTGAAAGTGGTCTTGCTGAGCATTTTCAGCTTAGATTTCTTCCAGATAACAAAACCACAGCCATTCTCATGCCCGCTGCATGAAAAGCCGGACGGAAACTCTGTCACATCACCGCCGCAACGCGGACATCTGCCAAGAACCTCCTTTTCGTCCTGCTCCGGGAACACGAAGCCGGGACCGTACTCGCTACTGGCGTCATCCAACAGGAACAGTTCACTCTCAAAGTGGTTCCCTGCCTTGGATGTCAGCTTTTTTAGCTTTACACTCTTTCCGCTCTTCTTTTTTCCATCCGGCAGATTTACCCACGGTTCAGACAGCCATGCCTTGACGTTGGCTGCCGTAATGACGCAATCCTTCATCAGCGAAGTTTTCTGTGTCTTCCAGATAATGAACTTGCAGCCTTGCTTATAGCCAGAGCAGCCGAAGCCCCGTTTGCCTTCAATGACAGCGCTTCCGCAGCGTGGGCATACGCCGAGTGTCTGTTCACGCCCAGAGGCGGCCGCAAGCTGACTCCGCAGTTCCTCGGATAGAAGTGGGTACTTGGTATGTACGATAGTTCGAACAGTCTCCAGAACGCTGTTTGTCAGAATGTGATAGTCGTCCTTGCCTGTTCGGACATCCTCCTGCATGACCCACCAATAGGCTGTCATGTCCGCTTTCTTCACTTCGTCCGGCAGGATACGATAAAACTCGCGGGCCTTTGGCGTGGAGATAACACGCTTGCCGTCATCCTCCAAATATCCGTGATTCACAAGTCCAACAACAATAGCCGCTCTCGTTGCGGGTGTTCCAATAGAGCCATTCTCTCCCTGCTTGCCTTTATCCTTCTCCTTGAGGAGCGCCTTGACTTCATTATCCTCGACATACTTGGCAATGCAGGACATATCGGCAACAAGCGTGTTTTGCGTATATCGCACGGGAGGCTTCGTCTCTTTCTCCACCACGCTCGCGTCGAGGACGTCGCACTGATAGGTTCCAACAGGGACTGCGCACAGGGCGCTCTCCTCGTTACGGATACCGTCCTTTTTGAAGAGTGTCAGGTATCCCATCTCGATGATTTTGGATGCAGAAGCGCTGAGCGTACCCCCATCTTTCAGTTTGACAGTAAGTGCCGAGCGCTCTTTCTTCGCGGGCGGCATGAACTGTGCCATGTAATACTGGCAGATGGCGAGGTAAACCTTGCGTTCAGGTTCCGTCATTGCGTGGATATCCACGCTGATATTCTGCGGGATAATGGCCGTGTGTGCTTCCCCACTATCCGTCGTATACTTATCGTTGAAGCACTTGGATTTCAAAGTCATATCCAGCTGTTTCGGGCGAAACCCAATGTTGCGGATAACGGCATCCATTGTGGGACCGGATTCGGCATACTGCGTTTCCGTGAGGTATTGGCAGTCGGTACGGTTGTAGGAAATAGCCTTGTACTTCTCGCGCAGGGACTGGGTAATTTCCATAACCTCCTGCGGTTTGTAGCCAAACTTTGAACCGCAAAAGGATGTCAGCTTACCGAGATTGAACGGAAGCGGGGCATCCTCGCTCACCGTCTTCCGCGTTACTGTGACGCCATTGAGCGTTTCGTCCTTGAGCATATCCGCCCTGGACTGGGCGTAAGTCCTGCTGAGCATCCGGCCATCAGTCAAATTTGCGTCATCTTTCGCCGGCGCATACTGCGTGTCGATTCGCACACCGTTGACGTCCAGCACCGCCGTCACGTCGTAGTACAGCGTCTTTTTGTGGCTTTCTATCTGCTCGTCTCTCGCACATACAAGCCCAAGCGTAGCGGTCTGCACACGGCCAACGGGAAGATTGACCCCGTTGAGCGCGGAGAAATAGCGGCTGAGATTAAACCCCACAATGGCGTCCGCGACACTTCTGGCATAAGCGGACCAGCCGGAATTTTCGTGCAGGCGGTTGTCTGTCAGGCTCTTGAGCGCCCTGCGCATCCCCGCTTCCGTTAGGTCAAGTGTGTCAAGCCGATATGCTTTACCCTTGTAGTGAAACCAACGCAAAACCTCGTCAATGAGCAGCTGCCCCTCTTCATCCGGGTCTCCGGCATGAATGACATATTCGCACTGCTTGAGCAGACGTCCGATTTCATTGAGGCGTTCTTCTGGAGGGGAATCCTTGTGCTTTGCATCCGGTTCCTTAACCTTGAGGCCCCAGTCATCGAAATAAATGGGGAGAAGACTGATGTTCTTGCGGTCCTTATAGCACTCGTCGTAATCCTCCGGCTCCTTCAGCTCCAATAAGTGTCCAAATACGGATATCAGCGTGTAGTCCCCGACGGTCATATAGGTACTGCCCTGTAGCGACTTACGCGGCCCGTCAAGAGCGTCCGCGATTGCCGATACCAGAGCAGGCTTTTCAGCGATAATCAATTTCAAAACAAAAGCCCTCCTATCGCTTTTTCTTATTATACCACATTACGTCTTTATTGTCAATTTTCGGCGTATAGAAGTGCTCCTTTGAACCAAATGTTAGAGAATAATACATTTGCGCATTCACTAACACCTGCTCCAGGTGAGGCGTCCAAATTTGCAAAAGATACCCTCTTATTTTCCCCTTAAATGCGTATCTTCCGTGAAAGAAGAAAAAGCCCACAAAGCCAGTTATACCAACGGTTTCAAAGAACTCGCAGATGCAAAGTCGAAAAACGTGTACCCCCTATTTTTGCAAAAAACAGGCCCACGGGACGCGATGCCGGAGGCGCTCCGTGAATGGGACAGTCTCCCGGAACGGCAGCTCCCAGTTTTCAAATGCGTACAGTTGTGATTTCAAGCAGTTAGACATTTCTAATTTGTGCCGAAAAAGTTGCAAAAATCCGTGTTTTTGCTTTCTTGGAAGTCGAAAAACGTGTACCCCCTATTTTTCCGAAAAGTCGAAAAACGTGTACCCCCTATTTTTCCGAAAATTTCCATTAAAATCGTTATCTGATATTTTTTATGTAAACTTTTCAATGTCTTTTGTTGCAATGGATTCAAGCTCTTTTTTCGTTATCCTCGCGTGCGCACGCGCACGCGCACGCACGCACGCGGAAATGTTTCTTGTTAGTATTACTTAGTATCCCATGTATAGTAAGACGAAATGAAATAAAAAATTTGCAATGTTTATTTTCCTCCAAAAAGTTCTGATAATAGACCTGAATAGTTTTACTATATCGGAAAATAAACATTTGCAACACGCCGTTATCTTTATGCTATCTTGGATAATTGTTATCGGTCTGGGGAGAGCTAAAGCTCTCCTCCTAAGAAGTTCTAACTCTTGTATAATAGGCGTCCTCAAAATTTTGAAATTTCGGGGAGTCGAAAACCTGCGCAAAGTTCTTTTTCCCGCTCGGATGTAGCTCGACCCCTTCCGAGCGCAGAAGTTCCCCCTCTATGTACCTTCTCCAGACCTGAACCCCCAGGCTGAAAGAATTGCCGCGAACGTTCACAAGCGAACGCCCAGTGACGTCCGGAAATTTTTCAACAATTTCTTGCGCTAAGTTGCGCTTGTGTGGTATAATAGGCAGGCAATCTTGAAAGGGGGATTTTCATGTTTGATTTTGATGCAGGTAAAGAACGGCTTTCTATCCTGAGCAAGTATGTCCGTCTGCCGCGCAGTGCCGAGCACGGTGAGGTCACGGCATCGCTTTTGTATGAACGCCTTGTCATGGCCGCTATCGCCGCGTCTAAGACTGAAGAGGATTTGGGCAGAATCTTTTCCTTCTCGTGGGACACTGTGCGTTATTTGACCAATATGAACCTGTCCAATGACGATTTTGCCAAGCTGACGCTTGCCATCTTTGACCGGCGACCCATTCCCTGCCTGTTTGTCCAGCAAAAGACCAGGGACTGGTTTGAAATGCCGATGATTTGCGCTATCGAATGCGGTGAAGACGCAGGTGTTCATTTTCGCCTGAATGAATTCTTCATCAAAACCTGTATCCCAGGCGGCCGCAGACGCGCTGCAAGCGCCGCGTCACTCTATGGCGTGTCCGTATCCCACCGACTCCATACGCTGCTCACAGGGGCGCTGGAGGCCGGAGAAATGGTCATTTCGTCTGAGAGGCTCAGAGAGGTTCTCCATCTCGGCCAAAAAGAACCTGTCGCCTATCCGGAGAAGTACAGCCGGTATAAGGACCTGTTCCGGAAGGTCATTCGCCCCTGCTGTTTGGAACTGACCGGCATGACGGACATTTGCGTGAAGTCCGTCGAGCCGATTGGGGGAAATTGGGAGAAGGCTCCGAGCCTGAAGGTTGCTACAAAATTCGTTGTGGAGCGGCAGCCGGTATCTTTGCGTATTCCAAAACTCTGTATTGGGGAAATCACGCCTTGTGATGATGCGGCCATGGGAACTGCATATCAGCAAGTGGAAATATGCGCATGAGCGCCGGGGAGGAAGAGAAATGAACGCAAAGGACAAACCGAACGGTTCCAAATCAACGCTGCAATCGACATCGCATCTTGTCGTACAAGGAAATTCCCTTGTCCGCAGCTTTATAACGGAAATGTCGGTCAACCAGCTCAAGCTGTTCTATTACCTGATTGGGACCGTTGAAAAGAACGATAACTCGTTCTATGTCGTTGACGTGGACTACAAAACGCTTTACCGTCTTACAAACGGTGATTACACCGCCGGATATGGAAAGAAGTACGTTGATGCTCTCTTACGCGAGGCGGTGGAGAGTAAGCTCACACCGCTCAAACCCGCTGCGTGGAAGGGCAAATTGCCAAGGCGCCTGACGTGGTTCAAACTTCTTGCCGTCACAAGTAGATATGGGCGTTCGTCCGCTCGAATCGTCCTGGAAGAATGGCTTGCGCCGTTCCTGCTTCATCAGCAGAAGAATTTTACAGCGTTTCAGTTTGCTGATATTTCACAAATGACTGGTCTGAATGCTCTGAAGCTCTACCCCCTCTTTTGCTCCTTCAAGAGTATGGGTTCTTGGGAAGTTGGGTTCTCCGAATTGAAGTGTCTGCTGGGACAGTGCGAAGCGTATTCTGCATACAAGGTCTTTTATAAGCGTGTGCTCGCTCCTGCTATCAAGGAGATAAACGAGCGGACCGGCATCAACGTGGCCTGCGAGTCCATTCGAAGCAAGGAGGACAGGAGAAAGGTCGGCAGTATCCGCTTCACGATTACAGAGAAGCCGAACTTCAAGAAATCCGCTCCGCCTCGCGTGAAGATAGCCCTTGTCCAAGATGGTGATACTTTCGTCCGAGTTATCCGCGCTGCGTAGCACTTGAAAATTTAAGAACCGGGGAGTTTGGGTTCTTTCCTTCCTGAGAGTCCTTTGTTGCGGCTGGCATTGCCATACGCGCCCGCATATCGTTTTGCACCTGCTATGGAGTTGCTCCGGCAGGGCTTTGTCATCTTTGGGGTTCTTTGGAACCCGTAATCCACGGCTCCCCAGTTCTGCCGCTCTCAGGTTCTTCCGTTCCACGGTGCTCAGGTTCTCGCATTTGCCCCTTTTCGTTTGCCATGCTGTATTCACTTTTTCTCAAAAGTGCAAACTCGTGGGCGCATTTTCTGCTCGCAGCGGCGCGGGTGGTTGGTTCCTCGGTTCTTGTATTCTTGAGTTCCTCGGTTCTTGCATTCTTGAGTTCTTCGGTTCTTTGGTTCTTTGATTCTCTGTCCAGCTCCTCACTCAAACTCTCATGTTCCGAGGTTCTCAAACACCTATATTCTCAAGAATCGTAAAGTCTCAGAAAGTAATTCAGCGGCTCACATTTTGCTGGAAATCCTTGCAATTCCAGACATTTTATGCTATAATAGCTGTGGCGCTACCGAGAAACGGCAAGCGGTTAGTCCCCTGTATTCCCGCAGGGGCGCTTCTTGCTCCCCTGTTCTAAAAGAAAGGGGGGCTATTCAATGAGTACATCCGAAGTATTGCAACTTTGTCTTGTTATCATTGGTATTTGTGGTCTGTTTTTGCAGGCGTATAAAAAGAAGTAACCGCCCTGCCCCCAAGCACGCGGTTACTTCTGTAACACTGTAAGGGGACTGACCGTTTGCCGGTAGCGCCCCTGTTTCTAATGTCAGTATAGCCCACTCTCGTGAAAAAGTCAACATTGAATTCTCTGTTCCAGATTCTTCGGTTCTCTGATTCCTGTCCTCTTAGGTTCTTTGCTTCTGTCTGAGCGGCATCTCTGCAAATCTGCTGGTTTTCGAATCTGTCTGTGCAGCCGCGAGGCGGCTGCTCTCGGTCTGCGATGGAACTTGTCTACCCGTATTCTCAGGTTCTTTGTTCACATTTTGCGAAGAAACGCGAAATCCGTTGCAATCCCAAGGCTTGTGTGCTACCATGTCCACGGCGCATCTGTCATCTTCCGGGCAAAGAGCCGGCAAGGTTGCTCCTTCGCAGACCCTATAATTTTAAGTTCTCACGCTCCTAAGTTCTCAGGTTCTCAAATTTCAAAGAAGCGATTATTGACAAACGAGTTAATGCGTGGTATAATAACATCATAGAAAACAAGGGAGTCAACTCCCGCCATTTCTCAATATTAAATCAAGAAAGCGAGGCATCTCTATGAAAACTAAGTGTTCCTCCCGTATGAAGGCGCTGCTGCTCGTTCTGGCAATGGTGCTTTCCCTGTTCTGTGTCAGCATCGGCACGGCGCATCTCCGCTTCACCGATGCCCCTGATTCCTTCTGGGCTTCCAAGGAGATTGCCTGGGCGGTTGATAAGGGCGTTGTGAACGGCACGTCTGCCACGACCTTCAGCCCGAATGACAAAACCCTGCGCGGCCAGATGACCGCTATTCTCTACCGTTATGCCGGCGAGCCTGCCGTGAGCGGCGCTTCCTCTTTCTCCGATGTGAAGTCCTCCATCTACTACGCAAACGCTGCAAGCTGGGCGCAGAAGAATAACATCCTGATTTCTACTGTCTCTGGCTCGAATAAGTTCCTCGGTGACACGCCCATCAGCCGTGCTGAGTTCTGCGCGATGGTTTATAACTACGCCGGCTATAAGAGCATTGACCGCAAGACCGCCTCTGCCGCTCCTTTCAGCGATGTGAAGGGCCTTTCTTCCGAGCTTCTCACCGCTATCAACTGGGCGTATGCCAACGGCATTGTGAACGGCGTTGATAAGACCCACTTCTCCCCCAATTCCACCCTTACCCGCGCACAGGCCGTCGTGATGCTCTATCGCTATGAAGCCAAGTTCGCTTCCGGTGGCGCGGAAACCAATCCCTCCACCGAGATTCCCACGAAGCCCGACGGTACGACCAAGACCTATACCGGCGCTGATGTAACTGCCGAGTACAAGTCTAAGGCTGTTGGTGCTCTCGGCTCCTACTTTGAGGTCAATGTTCCCGTCGGCCAGAAGGCTTACTTTAAGGTGTCCGATAGCTCCGGCAAAATCCTTGGCGTCAATATCAAGGACTGCAATGGTTTTTATAACCATACGACCGACATTGGCTTTGTCGGGATTGATGTGGATTCCAGCAGTGTCATGGTCGAGGGCTACAAGTCTGGTACTATGGTTGTGAACCTCTTCAAGTCCGATGAAACGAATGGTACGCTCAGCACCGTCGTTATCCGCGTCGGTGGTTCTACCTGCTCCGTCGCCATTACGACGCCCAGCGGCACCTCTACTAACCCCGGCGGCACCGGCAATCAGGGCGGTGAGTTCGACTATAACTCTGTTGACTTCAATGCCAATATGGACATCCGTAATGAAATTGTCCGCCTGACGAATGAGGTTCGTAAGGAAAATGGGGTGTCTGAGCTTCCCACGGATTCTGCCGTGATGAACGCTGCACAAGCTGCGGCGGAGTATTATGCGATGTCTGGTGATGGCTGGAATGGCCATAATTCAGAAATTGAGAATCAATGTTGTGAGGATGCCGGCGTCGTTTATCCCGAAGCCACTTCTGGTGTTATGGCTAATTTGACTGGCATTTCGAGTTCGAGAGCTGTTGCATCCCGCGCAATCACAAATTGGAAGAATTCTAAAGGACACTTCGAGACCATGATTCTTCCCGATTATATGAACTTTGGCATTGGTGTTGCGGTTGATGCACAGGGGTATTATTGGTGTGTTCAGTTTTTTAACTGATTGAAGTGCTACTTTAGAACAGCACTAATCAGTTAAGAATAAGAGAGGCGCGAGGGCTGGAATTCTGCCCTCGCGCCTCTCCTATATATTATGTTGCACGCGGATAGTTGCAGAATTAAATTCCTTGCAAATTCCAAAGCATTTGTTGACATTGCAGTATATCCTTGATTGTCACGCCAATTACACTTGGCTTGTTCGCTAAAAAAAAACAGCCTGCTTTAAGTAAAATTGTTCTCGCATGACAACAGCAGCAGCCGTAATACTGCGGTTTTTTGGGCCTGTCAAGAGAATTTTTCACTCTTATTTTGGAACCTAAGAAACGGAGAACCTGAGAGCTTGTATCATTGAGTCTCGCGCTCCTCTTCTTACAAGAAGTCTTCAAATAATTTGCCTAAAAAATTGACTACTAAAACAAAAGGTGGTATAATTGTAACCAGTGGGGGATAATGCTGAATTCCTCAAAATAACAATGAAAGGATTGATTATGTGAGAACAAAAATCGGGACAAGATTGCTGTCTTTGTTTCTGACGGCAATCTGCGTCATTGGCCTCATTCCGACCAGCGCATTTGCGGCTCCTTCTGGAAGTATGCCGAGTGAAATCACGTTACAGAAGAGTGACTATTTTCTCGACACAGCTGGAAGTAAGACGTACAACTCTCCCAGTTTTGGCGAACCGCTCTACCTCCACATTATCAACATGAATGTCGGCGGGAAGACCAAGGTTGGCTTCTGTGCTGAGCACGGCAAGCAGCTTGGCAATACGCTGATTGGTAAGAAGTGGGGCAATCCGGAGCCAGTAACAAATAGCTTCATCAAGATGATGATTGGCTATTATTACTGCATGACGGACGCCAAGTACCAGACCGACGCCTATAAGGAGAAGTGGGGCGGCGAACTGTGGACCGACCAAAACCTGATTCGGTATCACAACGCATGGATTCAGGCACTCTGCTGGCGTGCGTTGGGTCAGGGCGCTGCAATCCCTTCTGACGCAGAAGGGCAGAAGGTCGCGATTGCCAAAGAGCTGATGTATATTGCGAATGCAAAGAATGGCACCAGCTACTCCGACATCTATACGGACAAATATGGCACCACCACCTTTTATCAAAAGGGCGAAAAGGTCCTTGATAACACGGATTGCTGGCCTGATGTAGACGTGACCCTGTATCATTACATTGGCGGTAATGCAACATCTCCGGATGGCAAGAAGCATTACACCAATGAGAACACGCAGGCTATCATGGTTGCCACGCCGAAGGAACCCACCTCTGAAGAGTACCAGATTGTAGTCAAGAAGGTGGATTCCAGTAATCCCACCAAGGGCCTTGCTGGTGCTGAATTTTCCTTGGAGATGGTCGGTTCGGATGACCCCAAGTTCCCCATGACCGGCGTTACCGGACAGAACGGAACTTATACCTTCAGAGGCCTCAAAGCCGGCACCTATCAGGTAACGGAGACCAAAGCACCGGAGGACTACCAAATCGACAACCCCGGTCCCTACACGGTGACGCTTCCTACCAACGGCCAGAAAACCGTTACCGTGACCGCGTTGGACACGCCCATTACCCTCGCCAGCGGCAGCATCCGCAAGGTGGATAAGGACAGACCGACGATGGGACTGGCCGGTGCGACCATCCGCATCACTGGCATTGACAATAACTTCACCTATGAAGGTCAGACGGTCGAGGGCGGCGCTCTCACCGATGTGCCTTGGGACACGATGCCTGTCGGCTCTTATGTAGCCGAGGAGATTGGCGCTCCCGAAGGCTACATCCTCCCCTCTCCCCATGAGAAGAAGGAATTCTACTGGGACAAGAAGAACGAGGTCAAACTGGTCTTCGAGAACGATTCCAAGGTCAAGGTTCAGCTTCTGAAGAAGGACGAATCCAACAATCCTCTTCCCGGCTGTCTGTTCACGGTCATCAAGAACGGTCAAACCCTCTTCTCTGCTGTGACTGACGCTGCGGGAACCATCACCGTCCCGAACGTGACGGAAGGCACCTACTGGTTTGTCGAGAAGGACGCTCCGGAGGGCTACGTCGTCAACAGCGAGCCTGTGACGGCCTATGTGAGCGCGGCTGACATTCAGGGCAACAAGACCGTTACGGTCGAGGCGACCAACCACAGAAAGCCCGGTCTCGAAATCGTGAAAATCGACTCCGTGACCAAGGAGCCTGTCGCCAACTGCACCTTCGACATCCGCAGCATCGACGGAACCTACCACGAGACTCTCACCACGGACGGTGCCGGCCGCATCTTCCTTGAGAATATGACGCCCGGTTCTTACGAAGTGAAAGAAACTGCCGTTCCCAAGGGCTACAACCTGAACCCTGAGAAGCAGACGGTTGAGCTGACTGCCGGCGGCACCTTTACCCTCACTTTTGAGAACGTCCCCAAGACTGACTTCACCCTCTTCAAGCATGACTCGAACAACCACCCCATTGCTGGTGTGACTTTCGAGATTTCCAAGAAGGGCGGCCAGTCTCTCGGCCACTTCACCACGGACGGTCAGGGCAAGCTGACGGTTCCCAATCTGGAACCCGGCATCTATGTTGCCGTTGAAACAGATTGCCCGGACGACTACATCCTCGACAAGACTCCGCATGAGTTCCAGGTCAACGCAGGTGTCACGAACGTCGGTATTGATGTTGTGAACCTCAAGAAGCCCGAAATCACCGTTAAGAAGGTCGATTCCATCGTTGGCGGCGGCGTTGAGGGCGCAAAGTTCGAAATCTTCTACGCCGGTACTGGCGGCACCGGCTCTCCCGCAGGAACCACAGGGCATAGCCGGCGCTGATCCAGTTTTCCCCATAGTTTTTCGAGGCCCGGTAGCCGGTTACGATTCGGTGGCCCCGCGAAAAGGTTTCATCCATCCGGGCGACAAAATCCGGGGAAAGCAGGTTATCCGCGTCCAGGATGAAATATCCGTCAAAAGCGTCCTGGCCCCGGTCCTGCCAGATATGGGAAAGGAGAAATTGCAGGGCATAGCCCTTGCCGACTTTGGCGGTATCGAAGCGTTCGTATACGGTGGCCCCCTGCTGCCGGGCGATGAGGGCGGTAAGGTCGGTGCAGTTGTCCGCCGCCACAAAGGCCTCCAGCAGGGCCTGGGGATAGGATTGGGCCCGGATGCTTTTAAGCAGCTCGCCGATCACCGCCTCCTCGTTGCGGGCGCAGACCAGCAGGGCATACCGCTTCCCAGAGGGGGCGGGAAAGGCGGCAAAGGGGATGGGGGCGGTCTTTTTCGGGAAAAGCAGCGCGTAAAACATATATAGGAATTGATAACCGTAACATGCGATAAACAAAGCGGATAACAGGTAATTGATCCAGACGATGGCTTCCATCGAATACCTCCTTGGTTTTGGAGCGGGAGCTCCTTTTCGCGCCGGAAGGGCGCCTTGGGGACAAACGTCCCTTTAATTTAGCATAAGGGAAGTATAGCAAAAGGAAACGAATAAACCATCAACAATAGGTTAATTCCCGATGAATGAATGCTTAAGGTTTTCTTAAGACTCCATAAGGGAAAATAGCCGGAAATTTTCGAATCGCCTCGGAAGCAGGAGGAACGGGAAGGGGGAATTATAATATGGAAAGCATAGCTTTATTTGATTTGACCGGGCGGGCCAAAGATGATACTATAAGCGTATCTGTATAAAAGAAGAAAGCGAAGGTGACTGGCTGCCCATGCTGCAAGAGCGAAATGAAAAACCGACCACAAAGGGAAGGGACCTGCTGCTGGTCGTTGGCTTGATATTGCTGGCCATCCTGCTGCGGCTGATCATGAATGCCGCAGCAGCCTATACCTGGGGAGGGATCGTACAGCTGGGAGCCTTCGTGCTGCTGATCGGGGCGGCGTTTCTGCTGTACAAAAAGCGGCTATCCTCCTATCGCTACACCCTCTATTATCAGGAGCCCCCTGCGGACGCATTGGACGCCTATGGGGAGCCCCTGCGCAACCCCTATCCCACCGGCACCCTGGTGGCGGAGCGGATGCTGGGCGACAAGGTCAAAAGCGCCGAGGTGATCCTGC
>OLIT01001208.1_pt1 | contig 23155 bp, 19 predicted proteins | sample 1601341 | NCBI WGS metagenome assembly OLIT01 (sample SAMEA2452121, study PRJEB22498) | human gut metagenome | biome: human feces; feature: human gut; material: feces | place: Australia | collected 2012
TTGCTTATTATCCGCACCCAAAAAGTTGCATTTATAAGTTGAACTCAAGAGATAAAGTTGTTAATGGCACAGCCTTGACTGGAAATTCCGGCAAAGTAGAAGTTATTGTCAAACTCAACGATTGGTCTGTATAACAACGGATTCTTTTCTGCATCTTGGGTTAGTATATCAGTAGCATTAACTTCTAACAAAAATGATTTCAAAACATTTGGATTCAGCCTATTCCGATGAATGAGTTCTGTCATTGTCGGCAAATTAATAACAAAAGATTGGCTAGTTTTTGGTTCGTTAAGCGTCTCGCGAGGGGTCTCATTTCCGCGTACTAAGCCACTTATCCCTGCTTGGGTTGACAAAAGCTTGCTCAGTTCAAGCATGAAGAGTACTCCATCATAAATTTCATTACGGAAAGCTTCCGTAAATATATTTCTTTTATTGAATATGGCTTCTGTCATTGAACGGAAAATTTCTGTCGCATGTGTCGAGATGCCAGGAAAGAATGTGTAATTGCCTCCATAAAACACTACAGGTTCGGCAAACATGTTAATCGGCATGTCTTCCATAAGATCAAATGAGAACTCTTGGTCAATTATACTCTTGAACTCACTGATGTCAGGAATCTGGCTACTCTTTCCGAGATTCGCAACTGCTATTTGCAAAAGGTGCTCAATTCGGATATTCTTCCCTCGATTTTGTGGATTAAGTTGCATTGCTATCAAATAGTCCAATATGGGAGGGACTGCATGATTACTTAAATACGCTATCGTTTTTGGTACATCAAGCCAAGAAGATGGCCACAAAGCATGATTTGCTACTGGCAATATTCCTATTGCCTGTTCCTTTTGCATACAACAATGCTTATATTTCTTGCCGCTGCCACAAGGGCAAGGCTCATTACGACCTATCTTCTTTGACATTATATTTGAACTACTAGTAACATCTATCTAAACTTTAATCACTTAGCTCAGCCAAGAACTATTAATCATTTACAGTGCGAGACGAAGAATGTATTATGGGTTAGAGATGAAATGAGTGATAATCAAATTCTTACCACATTTATACTCTAAGTGATTTCTTATACAAAGGTACTGATTTTAGTCGATAACATTTAATGATAAACGATGGAATTTCTAAAATGAACTGTTTTCGACTCAAAAATGAGACATAATGGTCAAAGGGATTTGGCAAATTATGTGATTATTTTGCAGTCTCCAAAAAAGTCGGCAGATATAGTTCGGTTCGGCTTTGGCGAAGTCATTTCTTTTTCTCCCTCTGTTAGCTTTACTTTAATGCACGTATATATAAATACGGGGATAAAGTAAAGTTGTTTTTCATTTGAATAGCCAACTAATCTTGAATATATGTTGTGTGGAGGAATCGTATGTGTTTACGCAACAAATAACATATTGTTTGTTGTGTGGATATATTGGCGCTTATAAACAATATAATAGCGTTTATATTTCTCCAAAGCAAAATTATCTTGTTTTACACACTTTCCCCAAGATGGTTGTCGGAAGCTGCTGCAACTTTTATAAACATAGAATTCGTTTGAAAAAGTATAACGAATCTGATTTATTCGCTTGAAAAAGTGTATAACCGTTATATTGTACTTGGTCAAGCGTTTCTTCTAATCTTGTGATTTTTTACCTGTAATACATCATTAAATAGATGAAAAGTTATAAATTTACATATTATATGATGTGTTGAATATGGCAAAGAATACAATGGGGACTAAGCTGCCCCGAAAATTGGTGCAGAAGATGTCAATTGTGGGAGAGCAGATTAAACTGGCTCGCTTGCGCAGGAATCTGAGTGTGGCTCAGGTGGCAGAACGTGCCACTTGTTCTCCGTTGACTGTGTCCCGAATAGAAAAAGGCACACCGACAGTAGCAATCGGAATCTATTTGCGAGTGCTGTATGCTTTACAGCTTGACGATGATATTCTATGGCTGGCCAAAGAAGACAAGTTGGGAAAAGCTTTGCAAGATTTGAGTTTGAAAACAAGGAAAAGAGCTTCAAAAAAGGAATAGAGCACATGTTCTCCTATACATAAGTTGCAATTTGCTCTTTGGGAATAAAAAAATATGGCTCAAAAATTTGTGTTATGCAATAAAAGCATTATGTTTGCGCTGCATAATAAATAAGATATATGAAATTCGTTGATAGAATAGATGAAGCTGCACGATTAAAGGATGCTCTTGCAAGAGAGAAGTCCTCGTTAGTCGTGATGTACGGTCGCAGACGGTTGGGTAAGTCAACGCTTATCAAAAGGGTGTTGTCGGATACGGATGTTTACTTCCTTGCTGACCGTTCTGAAGGGCAACATCAGAGAGTATTGCTTGCAAAAGTAATAGCACAAGTGTTCCCGGATTTCGACAAACTGACATATCCGGATTGGGAATCTATGTTTCGTGCGGTCAATTATCGAACAGACAAGCGTTTTACTTTATGTTTGGATGAGTTTCCGTATCTTGTAGAGCAATCTTCTGAACTGCCGTCTGTGCTACAAAAACTGGTTGATGAAAAGCTGTTGAAGTATAATCTTGTGCTTTGCGGTTCGTCACAAAATATGATGTATGGATTGTTTCTTGATTCTACTGCACCTCTCTATGGTCGTGCTGATGAGATCATGAAACTTGCACCGATACGTTTGCCATATATTCAAGAGGCTTTGAGCCTTGATGCGATGAATGCCATTGAAGAATATGCTGTTTGGGGAGGTGTACCGCGTTATTGGGAACTAAGGGAAAACCAAAATTCACTTAATGATGCTTTGTGGCACAATATCCTTTCTGTAAATGGAACTCTTTACGAAGAACCGATAAAATTGTTTCAGGACGATGTAAAGGATATTGTTAAGACTTCGACGATAATGTCTTATATCGGTACTGGCGCAAATCGGCTTTCTGAGATTGCCGCAAGATGCAATGAGCCTGCAACCAACCTGTCGCGTCCATTGAAGAAACTTATTGATCTCGGATTTTTGGAGAAAGATGTTCCGTTTGGGATTGATGAAAAGAATGCGAAAAAGAGTCTTTACAAGATAGCCGATCCGTTTATGGCATTTTATTATCAGTTTGTCGTACCTAATCGTTCGTTCATCGAGCTTGGTCGTCGTTTGCCAATAGAACAGGCTTTGGCTGCTCATTTATCGGAGTATGTGAGTATGCAATGGGAAAAATTATGTCGGGATGCCGTAACAGGAAATCTTGTCAATGGAGTGGTTTATGGCAAGGCAAAACGCTGGTGGGGTTCTGTTCTCAATGAGGATAGGAAACCTGAACAGATCGAATTTGATGTGATGGCAGAGTCGCTTGATAAAAAGTATCTGCTGGTCGGTGAATGTAAATGGACAACTCAGGAGAATGGTAAACAGTTAACAACTGAACTTCTCCGCAAGGCTAATCTGCTGCCGTTTGCCAAGAAATACACCATAGTTCCGATGCTGTTTCTTAAGAATGCTCCAAAAGATGATGCTGGGAATGCAATGTTGCCGGAGAATGTTGTTGAGTTGATGAAATAGAATTGATTAAATTATATAACATATGAGTGGTGGATATTTTAATCGGCATATGATTGCCTTCGGAGAGATAGCTAATTCTATTGAGTGTGACATTGTAAGAGCTTTACGACCTAAGCCTGAGAAAATTTGTGAAGATTATTGGACTATTTACGAGAAGGATAGCCTTAGCTCATACCATAGCTATAAGGACTACATGAGTTTTGCCAGTTATGAAGATGCAGAATCTTTTCTTTTGTTAGATAAAACTATAGTCAAGGCAGAACAAAAATATGCTGATCGACGATTCTTTGATGATGGGGTAATTTTCCAATCGAAAAAGCGAAATATGTCCGACACTTCTGACGGTGAACAAATTCCAGTATTATACTCAATCCACCATTGTTGTTATGATCGCTATCCCGATGAAGCGGATGTGTTGGAACTGTCCGATGAGACAATAAATGCTATGAAAGAGGCTTATCGGCAAATTCGTATAGCAGAAATATATGCAACTCGTGTAGATTGGATGATGAGTGGAGATGATAGCGAAGAGAGCTTCCGCGAACGTGTCAAGGAAGATTTGGCGGAGTTTGAAAAAGAATATGCTACTAAAGACTGGACTTATCTCGATGAAGATGACGAATGAAAATTATGGCATGTAACACATCATTAAATCAATAAAAATAATTATCTTTGCATACTATATGATGAGTTAGATATGGCGAAAAATACGATGGGTACGAAGTTGCCCAGAAAACTGGAACAGAAGATGCAGATTGTGGGTGAGCAGATTAAGCTGGCTCGCTTGCGTAGGAATCTGAGCGTGGCTCAGGTGGCAGAGCGTGCTACTTGTTCTCCATTGACTGTGTCACGAATAGAGAAAGGTGCGCCAACCGTGTCTATCGGTATATATCTGCGTGTTTTGTATGCCTTGCAACTTGAAGAAGATATACTATGGCTTGCCAAAGAAGATAAAATGGGAAAAGCCTTACAGGATTTGAGTTTGAAGACAAGGGAGCGAGCCTCTAAAAAAGAATAAGCCATGAAGAAATTGTATGTATATGCCGATTTTGACTGGCTTAAAGAGATAGAACTCATAGGAGAATTAGGCTATGAATCTCTTCGTGGCTCAGATAGCTATTGTTTTACTTTTAGCAAGGAATGGTTGGCGCAGCATGGAGATTTGTTTTTGAGTGATGACCTAAATAATTATCCGGGGCAACAATATACGCAACCGGGTAAAGATATATTCGGATGTTTCTCGGATGCTTTGCCTGACCGATGGGGGCGTACTTTGTTATTGCGTCGTGAACAGATTGAAGCTGCTGAGGAAAAAAGACTGATTCGTAGATTGTCTTCTTTTGATTTCCTGACTGGTATTGATGACTTTTCCCGAATGGGGGGCTTCCGTTTCAAGGAAAACCTTAATGGAGATTTTATCAATGTGAGTGAGTCATTGCAGATACCTCCATTGACAGATATTAGAGAATTAATAGCAGCCAGTACAGAGATAGAAAAGAGTGAAGAAAACAATATTCTTCCTGATAGGAAATGGGTTGCTCAACTTGTTCAGCCTGGTTCGTCATTGGGTGGAGCACGACCTAAGGCCAGTGTGATAGACACGGATAAAACTCTATATGTTGCAAAGTTTCCATCACGCAAAGACGATTATGATGCCGGACTTTGGGAACATTTCAGTCATTTGCTTGCTATAAAGGCAGGTATAAATGCGGCACAGACCAAAGTGCTGGCTACAGGAGAGAAATATCATACATTACTTTCAAAGCGTTTTGATAGAACACAAGAAGGTAAACGGATTCATTTTGCATCAGCAATGACCTTGTTGGGATTGGAAGATGGAGATAATGCAACAAATGGACACGGCTATTTAGATATAGTTGATTTCATCCTCCAAAACTGCACAGATGTAGAGCGCAATTTACAGGAACTCTATCGCCGTGTAGCATTCAATATCAGCATAGGCAATAGTGATGACCATTTCCGCAATCATGGTTTTCTTTTGACAGCAAAAGGATGGACATTGTCGCCAGCCTACGATATGAATCCCACTCTGAATGAATATCAAAGTCTGCTCATCTCCGCAGATTCCAACAATGCGGATTTGGGCATTTTGCTCAATACTTGCGAGGATTATATGCTCAATCGAAAAATAGCCGAAAAGATTATTTCAGAGGTAATTGAAGCGGCAAAAGGCTGGCGAGAACTTGCAATACGCTTGGGTATATTCAAAAAAGAAATGGAAATGTTTGCAGGAGTGTTGGATGGACGAGTCAGGGAAAGTATAGAAGGCTACAAAACAATTAAAAGACATAAGTAATGATAAAAAAAGAATATACTTTTATAGATTTGTTCGCAGGTGCTGGTGGATTATCAGAAGGATTTATTAAAGCCGGATTTTCACCAATAGCTCATATTGAAATGAAAAAAGATGCTTGCAATACTCTTAAAACAAGATCGGCATTCCATTATCTGCGAGCAAATGATAAATTATCTATATACAAGGACTACCTTAAAAATAAGGTAGAGGGTTCAGATGGCTCTGCTTTATGGAGTCAGGTCCCTTCAGAGATAACAGATGCAGCAATATGTGCAACTATTGGCAAAGACACAATAAATGATATATTTAATAAAGTTGATAAACTCAAAGGCGATAAAAGCATAGACATCATAATTGGAGGTCCTCCTTGTCAAGCATATTCTGTTGCAGGACGAGCCCGTATGGGTAAAGCTGTAGAGGATGATCCTCGTAATGGATTGTATAAATATTATGTGCAATTCTTAGATAGATATAAGCCTGAAATGTTTGTTTTTGAAAATGTATTAGGCATTATTACTGCTAAAAGGGGGGAACCTTTTGCGGACTTGAAGAAACTTGTTGATGAGTTGGGATATGACATGGAAGCTAGGGTGCAAATTGCCTCTCAGCATGGTGTGCTTCAGAAGCGACAACGGGTCATAATAGTAGGATGGATGAGATCCGAATCCAATAAGTATGGATATCCAGAGCTGACTGTGGAGGAAATGTGTTACTCCGTTATGAAAGATTTATTCGCGGATTTACCTCTACGAAAGGCTGGCGAAGGCAAATTATGTGAGACAATCTCCTACACTAAACCTTTGTCTGAAATGGAATATTTGAAACAATCCGGAATCAGAGGTGTATTAGACTTTACGACACAACATATAGCTCGTCCTACAAATGATAATGATAGAGAAATATATAAGATTGCTGTTGATATGTGGTTTGATGGTAAACGCCGTCTTAATTATGCGGAACTACCATCAAGATTACAAAAGCATAAAAATAAGGAGACATTTCTAAATAGATTTAGTGTAGTTGATCCTGATGGATGTTGCCATACTGTTGTTGCACATATAGCAATGGATGGGCATTATTACATTTACCCGACACCCAATCCTACATTAGAAAATGTCAGATCAATTACTGTGCGAGAAGCGGCCAGATTACAATCATTCCCTGATGATTACTTTTTCGAAGGTAGTCGCACCTCTGCCTTGATGCAGATAGGTAATGCTGTACCAGTTATATTAGCCCAAAGAATTGCTGAATCAATAAAGAAAATGTTATGAACAATAATTTATTAGCCACCATAATAGCATTTTATCTATCGAAGTTTAATGATCTCGCTCTAAAAAAGCTAGGATATAAAACTTATAAGGATGCTTTTATGGAATGTGGTAGGTTAATTGATGTAAAGCCTAACTATATTAAGTTGAGACGTGATGAATTTGATCCTGTGTATAATTGGCGAAAAGGTTGGCGAAATAGACCAATGGCCAAGATGGTATCTAATATAATTATGTTATTCGATGACTTAGCAGAACCTGAAATGTTTGCTATTGTAACAGATATTTTACATCATAAGAATACCAATCAATATGAGCAATTAGTACAATCGATAGAGTGTGCTAGTAAACAAAATGGACGAGCATATATCCATAGAGTTATAACAGGAAAATTAGCGGAGAAGTTTTTTGAAGATGATTTTAAAACAAATTCAACTCTACCCAAAGGGGTACTTAAGGATTGTCGAGATAATGGATGTGGCTATGATTATGAAATATTGAGCCAAGATGGTTCCATATTTTATATTGAAGTAAAAGGTATATCAAATAATGGCGGTGGGATTCTTTTTACTAGTAAAGAATGGAATGTCGCATTAGAGAAGGAGGATAGATACTATCTCTGTATTGTCAGAAATGTAACAGATACTATTCCAACAATACAATATATACAAAATCCTTCAAGTAATTTGACTCCATCAAAGAATGTTAGCACTATAGTACAACTATCATATTCGGTACCAGAAAAGGATTTAATTAAGTGTCTATGAGTATGGATTATTCAACTTTACCAAAAGCATCTGCAATTCCTGGTGCAGCAGCGATGATTGAGACTTTTCGAGCTATAGGTTATAGCTTGGAGACTGCTGTTGCGGACATAATTGACAATTCTATTTCAGCAAAAGCAAAGAATGTCTATATTAATAGAGTTTGGAAAGGAGGAGATTCAATCATAACGATTAAAGATGATGGATATGGGATGTCTGATAAAGAGATTATCCAAGCTATGCGCCCAGGTGCTCAGAATCCATTAGAAGAGCGTTCACTTACAGATTTAGGACGATTTGGGTTAGGATTAAAGACTGCGTCTTTTTCTCAGTGTCGTAATCTTACTGTGATGAGTAAGAAGAATGGTGAGGAGGCATCATATTGGACTTGGAGCCTAGATTATGTTGCTCAAACTGATAAATGGGAGCTTATCAAATGGGCTCCTGAAGAATATTTAGAAGCTCTTGATGACATTAATAATGGAACAATTGTAATATGGTCGCAATTAGATCGGGTAATACCTATATCAACGAGAGAGGATGATGAAAATGCAAAAAGAAAATTCTCTCAAGCGTTTGACAAGGTTAAGAATCATCTCGCAATGACTTTTCACCGTTTTATTGAGAATAAGACAATCAAGTTACATTGGTGTGGATATGAGATTGACTATTGGAATCCATTTTGTCCAAACGAAACAAAAGTACAAATAAGGCCCACAGAATTTATCGGGGAGAGTGTAACAGTTAAGGGTTTTATTTTACCTCATAAAAACAATTTCTCCTCGGAGGTTGCATATAAGAATGCAGAGGGAATGTATGGTTTTTCAGCACATCAAGGATTTTATGTGTATCGAGGAGATCGTTTATTATTGTCTGGTGATTGGTTAGGATTATTACGAAAAGAAGAATCATATAAACTTGTTCGAATTCAAATAAATTTACCTAATAGTGTTGATTCAGATTGGCAGATAGATATAAAAAAATCAAAAGCATACCCACCTGTTGGGTGCCGTCAACAATTGGAAGCATATGCAAAGAAAGCCTGCGGAATAGGATTGGAAGTATATAAACATAGAGGAAGAATATTAAAACGTCATGCAGGCCAGGACTTCCAGACATTGTGGTCTGAAAAGAAAAAAGATGATAAGTGGTATTTTGTTGTTAATCGTGAACATTCTATGATTAAGAGTGTAAAAATGATGGCACAAGAAAATCCTGACCGGGCGATAGATTTATTGCTTAGATTCATAGAGGAATCTATACCGATAAAAACGATTTATGCACGTGAAGCAAAGGATGAGGAAACCCAAAAGCAACCTTATTCAGATATTGATATATCAATCGTAAAAACAATGATAGAACAGATATATAAAAATCAGATTGCTGATGGATTAACTCCTGAACAGGCTCGCTTGTCATTGAAGCAAATGGAGCCATTTAATGATTACGAAAACTTAATTGATGATTTGTATGAGTGAAATACTTGCCCAAGCTGTAGATATTTGTAGAAAACTTATAGGTGAGAAGACAACCCCAGATGTTAGTGAGATAGATTCCGCTATTACAAATATAACATATATTCCTATGTTTAAGGATATTGATCAATCAATCCTTAAGGACATGCTATTGTCGTTATACACCACAAAAGTAGACACCTTCCAAATTTTGGAAGGTAAAGAACGTCGTGACCCTTGGCTGAAAGCATTTAAGGCTGCTCAATCATCGAAATGGAACTTTTGGACTAGATATTCAAAGTATTTAGCTGAAAAGAAGTCGTTTGCTCCTAGTGTAATTTCTCATCTGGATGAGCTTACTGATAAAGTTTTGGATAAATTGTTTAATCCACAAAGAAACGATATCATTATTAGTAAGAAGGGCTTGGTTGTCGGTCAAGTACAATCCGGGAAAACAGCAAACTATACAGGTTTGGTTTGTAAGGCAGCAGATGCTGGCTTCAACCTTATAATTGTTTTGGCAGGCATTCATAATAATCTTCGAAGCCAAACTCAGACTCGTTTGGATGAAGGCTTTTTAGGTTTTGACACCCAAAATACAAGAGCATTTACGCTTAATCAAACCATTAAGATGGGTGTTGGTAGAATCCCTGGATTTGACGATGCAATTGCTCATTCATATACAACTAGTCTAGATACAGGTGATTTTACCAAGAGAGCAGCAAATACTGCTGGATTTAATTTTCATGTACCGCAACCAATAGTGTTGGTGGTGAAGAAAAATTCATCAGTATTGAAGAACCTCCGAGATTGGTTAAAAACTCACACAATAGATGGGAAAATTGCCAATAAGTCAATGTTATTAATTGATGACGAGGCAGATAATGCGTCAATAAATACTAATAAGGCAGATAAGAACCCTACACGTATCAATGGGTATATACGCGACATTATAAGCTTATTCAATCGTTCTGCATATGTGGGATATACTGCTACTCCATTTGCAAATATATTCATACCGTTAGATGATAGTGATTTATTCCCGAGAGATTTTATTATAAATCTTCCTGCTCCCAACAATTATATTGGTCCAGAGAAGGTGTTTGGAACATCAATAATCCCGGATGAGGATGATGAATTACTACCTATTGTTAATACGGTGGATGATAGCGATGATTTTGTACCGCCTAAACACCGAAAAGATGATGATATGCCGTCAATATACGACATGCCACAATCTTTAAAGACCGCAATTAAGTGCTTTATTATGACTTGTGCAATAAGGGCTGCTCGTGGACAAGAGAAGAAGCATAATTCTATGTTGATTCATATAACACGTTTCCAGTCCTGGCAGAACCATATAAAGGATATTGTTGAGCAGCAATTCAGATATTATAAAAGCGAGATTGAAGCTAATGATCCCACAATAATGGAGGAATTCCATAAGATATTTGAGGAGGATACAGAATCATATAAGTCTTATTGGAGCACTACTAAAGAAATTTTAGACTCAAAGAGTTTTGGGAAAATTGATTCTCAAATTAAATTACATACATGGGAAGAAGTAAAGCCATTTTTGTATCCTGCAGTTCAAAAGATAGAGGTTAAATCTATTAACGGTTCTTCTGGTGATAGTCTGACCTATTACGAGAATGAGAAAAACGGTATTTCAGTAATTGCTATTGGTGGAGATAAGCTCTCTCGAGGTCTTACATTAGAGGGATTGTCTGTAAGTTATTTTTTGCGAGCATCTAAAATGTATGATACATTGATGCAGATGGGACGCTGGTTTGGATATCGTCCTGGATATGTTGATTTATGTCGTTTATTTACAAGTAATGAACTTAATGAGTGGTATAGACACATTACTTTAGCAAGTGAAGAGTTGCGCGGAGAGTTCAAATATTTGGCTGAAACTGGAGGAACTCCAGAGAATTATGCTTTGAAAGTTAGGTCTCATCCGGGACAATTACAGATTACTTCTGTTACAAAAATGCGTTATACTCATGAAGTTAAGGTCTCATGGGCTGGGCGTTTGATAGAGACATACCAATTACTTAGAGGAAAGGGTGATAAGAAGCACAATTTGGTAATAACTGATAATCTATTGAGTAAGCTTGGCGATGGTAAATCTATTGATAAAGATTATTTGTGGACAAATGTTTCATCGGAGGTCGTCTGTGATTACTTAATGCAATTTAAGTTGCCAAAGTCATTGACAAAGGTGCCATTAGATCATATCTGTGACTACATAAAAAAAATGAATATTGACGACGAATTGACGTCTTGGAGTATTGCCCTTATGAGCAAAGGAGCTGGTGAGGAGTCTACTCATACATTCACAAATGGTATAAAAGTAGGTTGCTTTATCCGAAATAGAGCTGAAGATGTTAGTGATCCAAATACATACTACATTCGTAAGAATCATATTGTGGGTAATCAATGTGACGAGTATATTGATCTCGATGAAAACATTCTTTCAACTGCATTGGAGATGACATTAAAACGGAAAAAAGATGCAGGGAAAGAGTGGAGTAAAGATTACGCGGCACCTGACATTGTGCGCCAAGAGTATAGACCTAAACAAAATCCATTACTATTAATATACCCACTAAATCCTAAATGCTCTAATGTATTAGATAAATCAGGAAAAATAATAAAGGGGACAATTCAATATAATGCTGCAGATGAACCATTTATAGGATTGGCAATCTCTTTCCCAGGAAGTGAGACAAATCATGCTATTTCATATGTGGTTAATCAGGTAGAAGATTTTGCTGAAACAGAAGATATGTTTGATGAATATAACGACAATGTCTATGCAGAAGTATAAAAGTATATCGTCATTATGGAGTGTCATGCTTAAAGAGCAGGCTACGGGTTTAGTGAAAAGACTACTTCCGACAAATGCTCCTATCAAAGTGTTTGCAACTTATAAACACTCTGATAAGGTTTGTGGAATAGCGTTTTCTTATAGTGAAAATCTTAAGGTATCTATTGACTCTTTTCTTAATTTAAAAGAGTTATATGTACAATTGTACTTAGATGCTGCCTATAAATCTAGGAAATTGCTTATAATACAATTATCCTCAGATATTAACAAAGATATATTTGCATACTTATGTGATAGTCTCATTGAATCCATTGAAAATTGCAATACAGAGTCAAAAGCTATAAAAGTTGTTATAAATAGACTTGAAAAATGGAAGTCCATGTTTGCAAAAGGAACTTCTGATGGCCTTAGCGTAATGGAGCAACAAGGTTTGTATGGTGAATTAACATATTTACATAAATTGATATTAAGAGATTGCTTCTCGTATGTGGATGCATTGAAATTATGGGTTGGGACAGACAAGGCTTCGAGAGATTTTCAAGGCAATGGATGGGCTGTTGAAGTTAAAACAATTTCTGTAAACAACTCTGACCAAATTACGATAAATGGAGAAAGACAATTGGATGAGACATTATTAAATAAACTATATTTATATCATTTGTCAATTGAATTATCTCGTATGAATGGTCAAACTTTGAATGATATAGTTGATCAAATAAGGCATTTGTTGTCCGAAGATCTTGTTGCACTGAATATTTATAATGCAAAATTAATGGAAGCTGGTTATTTTGACCATCATAGAGAATTATATAAGGATCGATGTTATAAAATCCGTAAAGAGAATATATACAAGATAGATGAATCCTTTCCTCGCATCAAAGAATCCGAGTTACGTGATGGGGTAAGTAACACAATATATTCAATTAATGTATCTACATGTTCAGAATATATGGTCAGTGAAAACGAACATTTTTATTCAATAAAGTAATAAATTATGGATGAGTTAAATAAGTTTTATCAAACGGTCATGCAGGATGTTGTCGCTATGCAATCTGGTGATGAAGATGGCGATACACAAGAACAGATTTTTACGCGTATCTGTCAAGAAATATTGTCAGAGGCGGGTGAAACAGAAGATTGTTATCTGGCTTACGATGAACGCGATTTTGGTAAAAAAGGTCAACATAAAATAAATGGTTATTCTCTGTCTGAAAATTATGAGAATGTCGATTTATTTATCACACTATTTAATAACTCATCAGAGATTAAGTCCATTCCAAAAGCGGATATTGACACAGCTGTTAAGAGAATTACAAATTTCTTTCGTAAGGCAGTGTATGATTCTTATGCAGAAGAAGTTGCTGAATCATCGGAGATATTTGAGTTTGCTCATACTTTAGCCACATATTCTGAACTTAAAGAGAATCTAATTCGTGTCAACGCCTTTATTTTAACTAATGGGGAATACAAAGGAGAGATTCCTCCAAGCCAAACAATCAGCGGATATTCTATCTTTTATCGAATCATAGATATCAACTTTTTGTATAAAATATCGGAACAATCACGTGTACCCATTGAACTTGATTTCAATAATTTAGATGGTAAGAGCTATGAGATTCCATGCTTAGCTGCGAATATCGATAACCCTGATTATGAAGCATATATTGCTATCATACCTGGGGAATGCTTATGTTCTTTATATCATAATTATGGGGCTCGTCTATTGGAGCAAAATGTACGTTCATTTTTACAATTTACCGGTAAGATAAATAAGGGAATACGAAAAACAATTAACGATGAACCACATATGTTTTTTGCCTTTAATAATGGTATTGCTGCTACAGCAGATAATATAGAACTTGATGAAACTAATAGACATATAAGGCATATACGTAACTTACAAATAGTGAATGGAGGTCAAACAACGGCATCAATATTTAATACAGCAAAGAAAGATAAGGCCGATATATCAAAGATTTATGTACAGGTGAAATTGTCAGTAATTAAAGATAGTGAACAATATGCTAATATTGTATCTCGAATATCACAATATGCCAATACTCAAAATAAAGTTAATGATGCAGATTTCACAGCAAATAATCCAGCTCTAATTGAGATAGAAAAATTTTCTCGCTTTGTGTTATCGCCTATTACACCAGAAAACAATATGCAAACTAACTGGTTCTTTGAGAGAGCACGAGGACAATATAAAACATTACGTTCAAAAGAAGGCTTTACAAAATCAAGATTGGCGGCATTTGACCTTAAATATCCAAAGAAACAGATGTTTACAAAGGTGGAGTTAGCAAAGTATATCAATGCTTGGCAAGAAGTATATAATGGGAAGTCTTTGGTAATAGGTCCTCATATCGTTGTACGTGGTAATGAGAAGAATTATGCTCGCTTTATGAATTATAATTTGCCAGAGATAAAGCATATTGATGTTGCATATTTCGAAGATGCTATAGCTAAAGCAATTTTGTTCAAAGCCGCTGATAAACGCTATGGAACCAAGGTCTCAGGTAATCAAATAGGAGAATTAAAACAAGTTGTGGTACCATACACACTTTCCTTGCTCAATATAATAACGGCTGGCAAATTAGATTTATATAAAATTTGGAAAAACCAGCACATCTCTATGGCTCTATCTGATTTTATTTATGATTTAATGAAACAGGTTAATAAATTTATCATAGAGAAATCGCCTGTATCCCACTATATCGAATGGGCAAAAAAGGAGGATTGTTGGCAATTAGTTAAATCTAGTGTTTGGTCTTATAATCTCAATGATATTAAGGATGATTGTATTGACGCGATGAATCCACCTAAACGCAATCATAAAACTGATACTGAAGATGCGCAAATGATAAGGAAACATCAAGAGAGTATAATTAGGTCTATTCCTTTTTCATTATGGAAAAAAATTGAGGAGTGGGGAAGAGAAACAGGATATCTTCATTCGTTTACTGCCTCTATAGCAAGTGATATTGCTTATAAAATAAAGAATGATAGAAAACTTTTAGATACAGATATAACACGAGGTTACTCAATATATGAAACAGTATGGCAATATAATCCAGAGATGCTTGAGGAAGCAGATGCTCTTGCAATAAAAGATAAAGAGGCTGCGGAAAAGCAAAAAATAGTTCCTCCTATTAGTGAATCCACTGAAATTACATTGGAGTTGATTCAACAGATGGTTGATTGGGATAGGAGACGAAGAGTCCTTGATGATTGGAAGTGGAAAGTAATGAAAGATGTTGTTGATGGTAAAAAGGAATTAACAGATAGAATGAAATATGCATTTTATCTAAATTTTCAGACTCTTAAAAAGAGAGGATTCCCGAATTAAATCTACTTTGAAAATTCGTCTTAAATGCACTATATGAAATATTACTTCAAAGAAAATGTAGAATAGATAAAGAATATGAAGGATTGTTTGATTGGATATAATAAATATTGATATGGATAAACTGACCAAGGAACAGCGTCATCGTTGCATGTCTGCGATAAAGGGCAAGAACACGAAACCGGAATTATTGGTGAGAAAGTTCTTGTTCAGCCGTGGTTTTCGGTATAGGCTGAATCACCCACGGCTTCCCGGACATCCCGACTTGGTTTTACGCAAATACAGAACTGTTATTTTCGTAAACGGCTGTTTCTGGCATGGTCACGAAGGGTGCAAATATTATGTTCTTCCGAAAACAAATGTCGAATTTTGGCAGAATAAGATTGAACGCAATCGGAACAGGGATATAGAGGAACGGCAGCAGCTAACTTCAATGGGATGGCATTGCCTTACCGTTTGGGAATGTCAGTTGAAACCAAAAGTTCGCCAACAGACTTTAGCAGCTTTGGAATACACGCTTTGCCATATCTATCTTGAGGATAGAAGAATCAAATCATACGAGACGACTGAAGAAGAATATGACATGGTGGCAGAACCCGTTGAAAGTTATGGCAAATCGAAATGAGTAATTGTAAAGATGATAATTTAAATTATGGCAAAGAATATAGAAATACGGAATAGTACAGCAGAGTTTCTTATCTTCATGCTTGAAGGCAAGGAGGATGGGATTCAAGTGATGTATAAGAATGAGACCATTTGGACGACACAAAAGGCGATGGCGCGGCTTTTTGATGTAGGAGTACCTGCAATCAGCAAGCATCTTAAAAATATTTTTGAGAGTGGTGAGTTGGACGAACATTCAGTTGTTTCCAAAATGGAAACAACTGCTTCGGATGGCAAGAATTACGATACGACATTCTATAATCTCGATGCCATTATCAGTGTCGGGTATAGGGTCAACTCTGTTCGTGCCACTCAGTTCCGTCAGTGGTGTACGTTTGTACTCCGTCAGTTTGCTATCCGTGGATATGTACTTGATCATAAGCGAATGGAAAATGGAGCTTTCTTAGGTGTGGATTACTTTGAACATTTGCTTGCCGAAATAAGGGAGATAAGACTGAGTGAACGTCGTTTTTATCAGAAACTGACAGACATTTATGCCACGGCAATAGACTATAACAAGAATGCTCCGACAACTCGTCTTTTTTTCAAAAAGGTACAGAATAAAATGCATTATGCTATACACGGGCATACTGCTGCGGAACTGATTGTAGAACGAGCTAATGCGGATAAAGAGCACATGGGGCTGACTACTTGGGAAAATGCTCCGAATGGGAAAATTGTCAAAACAGATGTGTCTGTTGCAAAAAACTATTTGCGAGAAAACGAATTGGAAGAAATGGGCAGAATAGTCAATGCGTCCCTTGATATGGCAGAAAATATGGCAAAACGTCACATTCCAATGACAATGGAGGATTGGGCTAAGCGTATTGACAAATTCATTGATGTGGCTGAACTTCCGATATTACAGGATAACGGAAACGTGTCAGCCGAATTTGCCAAAGAATTCGCGGAAACTGAGTTTGAGAAGTACAGGATTATTCAAGACAAACTATTCCAATCCGATTTTGACCGATTCGACAATGGTAATCTACTTCCTTTGGATATAGAATGATATGGAGGTGCAACGCAACGAGTCTCAATTCTGATTTTCAGGTTTAAGACTCGTTACTTTGTCGTAATTTTCTATTTGGACTTATTCAATACCTTTGACAAAAGTATCATTGTAGTAATTCCAGCCACGGCAATCAGAACTGTCCATAAAGCAACCTTCCAAATTACTGCCGAGTGCAAAATCTCTGCATTAGCTACTATCATGCACACGAAAAAAGAAGATAGAGCGACTACAATGATAATCAAAATGTAGAATGCCGTATATGGGAGGGGGATGGCATTGTCGGTTTTCTTCATTCTCCGCTCGGCTTCCTTGCATTTGCTCTCAATCTGACCAAGAAAATTGCAGAGAAGTGTTGATCCAAATTCAACTGCCAACTTATGCATTTCTTCGGAAATGATAGGTTTACATTCTCGTATAGAGCCGGACAGATTTTCAACTTCTGTTCTCAGCTTATACACATTGTCATTCAGGCTGGCAAGTTCCTTGGCATTTACATCGAGTAGCCGTTTTTCTTCTTCCAGATATTCATTCTTGGGAGTGGCTTTTATGGATTCCGCTTCATTCATTTCAGCTGTGAAATCAAATTTCTCCTTCATGGCTTATCGTTTTAGTCCTGTTTTCTGTTTCTTCCCTAACGAACGGCTGGCGACACGAGCGCATCTGCGAGCCCATTGCAAATCGTCTTCGTCCTGGTCTCTCCACGGAAGGTCGCTTTGTGAGCCTCCGCCGCCTCCACCGATTGTTGCATTGGGAGTATCTATCAGTCCGACAAATATAGCTACTGCCATATCGGTAAGTTCCTGACAGTTGGCAATAAACCTGTAATCAAATTCGTCATTAAAACAGTCAAGTATTTTTTCCGGAATATAGAATTTATGTTCCTTGTCTTCATAAGTAAAGACATAAGGAATGATATTCTGATGGTCTGGGCGATATTGGGTATAGTCAATAGGATAAATTTTATGTGTTGCTGCCTGTTGAACGGCTTTGGGAGCATTATTTCTAATGACGGTAGTTGGCTGATGATGCAGTTTTTCCCATGTCGCAGGAAGTTTCGAAATCATAAGATTTCTGCCGATTCCCAATTCTGAAGCCTTGTATTTGGTGTTTCCATTCATGAGGGCATATCCACGGAGAATACCTTTCTTGTTCTCCCTTTCATGGACGGTATAACCTTTCCGTATAAGAGCATTCTTGTACTCATCCCATGACCATGATTGCATCGTTCTCAACACTTCTATACAGTCCTGGTTCACTTGTGGAATGTTGCGATTTCGGATTTGTGCCGCAGTCGTCCAGCCACGTTTCTTTGCCACTCGTTCGGCGGCACGTTGCGCCCGAAGATGAATGTTATGGTCGTTGTTGATATTGCCATTTTCATCCAAACGGCAGACCGCAGCATGGAGGTGTGGAACTTCGCTTTTGGATTCTGTATGCAGCCAAACAGAGTATTTACTGTTAGCTAAATTGGTTGGACAGGAACGGATTTTTCCATCCTTGCCGGTAATCACCTGTTTGTCGAACTCCTCGGCGAAATCTTGCCAAAGTTTTTGCCAATCTTCGATGTCATAGAATTGGGTATGTTTGGGCGATGGACTCAACTCGATTCTGATAACGGAGTTCTTTATCGGGCGATGCTGGGATAGGGTCAACTGCATGGAGTTCCATATTCCCATAGCATCCGGTTCTGAGGGCAACAGATTGTCCAATACCCGATAAATTTTCTCCGGATGCTTCTTATGCTGTGATTCGCCGGTAATGTAACGGAGGTCGTTGATGCCGTGCGATATGGCTTTGGCTTTTGCAATCATTCTTCTTCGGATTTAAGGTTGGACGGAATTTTGTTCTTCTCTTTTACAGCATTCAGGAACTGGCAGACACTTTCGGCTACATTGCCAAGTTCCTTGAGCCAGTTGACCATGAACGGAATCTGATTGAACATTGCCATGCGCTGCTTTGTGGACATTCCGTGTAGGGCGGAGGTGTATTTTACGAGGTCTGCCCGACAATCGTCCAGATTCTGCAACAGGGCTGCTTCTTCTTTCGTAAGTCTCGCTTTGGGCTTGAAGTTATAGGCACACGACAATAGGTAATCACTTATGGTCATACCGCATTGGGTAGCCATTGATTTTATGTACTCCTTCTGAGTAGGAGTGACTTTCGCTCCGATGAAGACGTTTCTGGTTTCTTTAGAGGAGTTCGATGTATTTTCAATATCTTCTTTCATTTGAATCATTGTTATAATTGTGAATAGGTGCGAGCTTGCGAGTACCGCACCGGCGAGGGAACTGAGCAGGCAAGAGTGCCAATGTACAACCGTAACGTAGTGAGGTTATACCTTGGCATATCTTGCAACAGATACCTGTTGATGCTTTCCGGCAAGCCTTATTGGATGTACATACAGAATCGGCAGACGGATTTGAACCAGAAACTAAGATATTCATCTAAAAGAGGGGGATAGAATGAATACCTTGTGTGCAACCCCTGACTACTTTGCTTTATTCTTATATATACGCCCCGACAATAAAGTAAAGTTGAACTCAGTAATGGTATTCGGGATTGACCATATATTCTTTCCCCTCTTTTATCACCATTCGCTTGTTACCGAGAAAGGTGGCTACCTTGACCGCCTTGTTGTGACCGAGCTTTACATTCTGCAATCCGTACCCCTCTTTCAAACGTTCCAGATACTCATCGTAACTGCTGATGTTTCCATTCGCAAAAGCGGCATCCAATGCTGCGCGATGTACACTCTCTGAAATTTCCTTGTATGGATCAAACGGTTCTTTGGTCGGTCGTCCGATCTTCTTTTCTTTGTGCAGATAAGGTTCTACCTGTTCGGGCAGAGCTTCTTCGTTTATACGGAAAGCGAAAGGTTCAAACTCGCGGTCGCGGATATGCATGGCTTCGACCACGCTTATAGTCTTGTTTTCTTTATCCACTTCGATCTGCATAATGGTCTCTGCTTTATTGTTGAGTTCAGTGCCAATGTGACCACGAGCATGTTCATCATTTTTGTTTTGATGCAGTACGGTATGGATGTGAATCTGTCTGTCGTCCGTCCACTGCATGAATTTGGAGATGATATTGGTAGATTCACCGGGAGAATTTATGTCATACAGGAAATCACGGATGCCATCAATTACCACCAGTCCCAAATCCGGTATTGTGCCAATGGCCTGTTCGACTATCAATAGCCGTATTTTAGGTGAGAACTTACGCAGAGCCAGCATGAGCAGATTATCCGGTTTCTTGTCTTCCGGCAATTCAGCCAAACGTAGGATTCGTTTCAATATCTGCTGGCAATGATGTCGTCCTTGCTCCGTGTCTATGTACAGAATATTCCGCTTATTCTCGGGGAAAGTGGACCGATAATGAAGAACGGTGCTGTTTCTCAATGCCGATGCGACAATGGCAGATACGTTAAAGGTTTTCTTGCTTTTGGCTTTTCCGATGGACGCACTGAAGTTTCCCAATGTACCGATAACAGCATCGTCTACCATCAGCACCACTGGCGACTGCTCGTAGGTATTCGTCACGCTCACGATTGACTCCTCCACGTAAACCGCCAATTCTTCACATGAAGGAGTCATATTGTCCGCCTTTTCCATCTTTACCAGTTTTTCGGGTTCGGTTTACGACGATGGGATGCGAGCAAGGATTCATTCTCGTCCTCGAAACTTTGCGGAGCCGGATTCTTACGGGAGGATTCCAGCCATCTATCCAGTTCGTCACGATAGATGTAGAGATGTTTTCCTTGTTTTATAACCGGAATATCGTCCTTTTTGACCTTGTAATAAAAGGTTGACAACGGCATTTTAAGATAGTTGCAAGCCTCCTGTACGGTCATGGGGATGTGCGTGTTCTCTTTGGTGTCGTACTGCTTGGAAAGTTTTTCCGTCAGCAGGTTTTCCATACTTGCGATTCTGTCGCATAGTTCGCCTACCACGGTCGGCAGATCGTTGAATGTCAGTTGGTCTTTTTTCATATTATACTCTTTTAATCGTTTAATATGCTGCAAACCAACTCAATGAAACCTTGCAGAACAATACAGACCGGATTAATTATTTCGTCTGCATGCGTTTTTTTAGTCTGAGTTACTATTATCTGTTTCTAAATGGAAGCGATAATCGCCTTTATCGGGCACGTCAATAGGAATCTGACTTGGAACTTGATCCCGCAAATTAAGTTTGAGATATTCAAGAGTCGCATTTTCGAGTTCGTGAGGAAATGAAGACTTGATAAAAACGGCTCTTTTTGCCAATGATACTCCCAAGCGTTCACCTACATTCCATGCCAGATGGCGAAGTCCCGGTGATCTCAGCGGATTATCTATATTGGAGCGAATGGGCTTGTATAAATCGGATCTATCACAGGCCATATACTCAATATTGGAAATGAGGATTGCAATAGCTTCTTTAGACAGATAGGGTGCGGTTTTAATAGTTACATATTCACGAATAGCATTCATGACTTCTACTTGTTTTTCAGCTTCTTTCTTTTTGATGTTCTCTCGTATTGTATCATAATTATCTATAACTGAATTATTGGGCTGTTCAATAGTTTGAATTTTATCTGCACAATTGGTATTTATTTCGAAACCAGAGTCAGTAATAATAGGAGATTGCCGGTCAAAAGAAAAATTGATTGGATTCTTCGTCAACCATGTGTAGAAAAATCGTTGCAGTAGACCACACAATAGAATTGTAACCACAAGGCCTATTATAACTGGAGTCGTTATTGTTGTGGTATTAATTTTGTGATAAGTGAATAGGTAAGTGTCTACTGCCACATAGGCAATTACCAATAATGCAAGAATAAAACTTATCCTCTTGGTCCGAATTTGAGTATTATTTGTCATCTGCTGCAAGTATTTGAAATGGTTATATGGCAAAGTTATGTGCTATATTCCAGATATATATAATTAGTGATGACGAATCGCTCAATATTTGTAAAAAATAACGGTTAGAGTATGATTTCAGACTAAAAATCATACTCTAACCGCTTAAAAATAGGGATAAGTGGCTGTTAGTCCTTCCGTGTCAAGGTAATCTTCTTGCTAGCTTCACGTTTATTGGCATCCACTACTTTGATATACCTTTGAGTGGTGGTGATACTCTTGTGTGCCATAATGCTCTGTATGGTACGGATGTCTGTTCCTGCTGCCGCTTGCAGAGTAGCAAATGTTCTCCGATAGGAATGGAAGGTTATATTTTTGGTGATTCCGGCAGAACGAATCCACTCTTTCATCGGAATTTGCGTCCAACTACGCATAAGTCCCTTGAATACCAAACCTTTCTTTTCAGAACTATAGCCTATCAATCCCAATGCTTCTTCACTAATAGGAATGATATCTTCCGCTTTGTTTTTTTGTGTAATGATATGTACGCATTTCCCTCCGGCTGAATAGTCTACAATATCTTCCCAGCATAGTGCGAGAATATCACTGATACGTAAACTGGTCATACATGAAAACAGCGATGCTATTTTCAGAATGGGCTTCTTGCACGGTGTTTCAGCCAACTTGTACAATTCATCTACAGACAGATACTCCTTGACTACATCCTCCGTTTCAATCTTATCCAAAAAATCATTGACATTGGTCTTTATCATTCCATTGCGGTAGAGTATTTTCAGGAATCCCCTGAAGGTAGACCAGTATCCCGATGCGGAATTTCGTGTTATGCGTCCGTTACGTCTCAGTTTTTTAGCCGTGAGCAGATATTCCCGAAACTTGTTGCAAAGGTCTATGTCAATCTCTTCAAAAGTACATTTACCATGTACGAAGTTGTTGAAATGCAGATAGACAAACTCCCATTTCTGGTCATGCTTACGGAGTTGTTTGCGATAATGCTCCAAGAAGTCTGCCTTGAGTTTGTACTTGTCAAAGAAGTCATACCGTTCATTGACAACTGACTCGAACCTGCGGCAACGGATGGCTTCGGCTTTCTCGGTCATTACCTCGTTGA
>OLIT01001218.1_pt1 | contig 23070 bp, 17 predicted proteins | sample 1601341 | NCBI WGS metagenome assembly OLIT01 (sample SAMEA2452121, study PRJEB22498) | human gut metagenome | biome: human feces; feature: human gut; material: feces | place: Australia | collected 2012
GCGGTTGTACGACAAGCTGCTGGACTGCAAGGAAGACCTCCCGCTGCTGGAGTGCCTGACGCGCTGCGAGTGCGAACCGTTGCTTCCGCTTCCTGCCCGTCGGGAGATTTATGCCAACAAGCGGCACCTGGCCCAGATGAGCAGTGATTTCCCCTTATCCGTTTCCCAGCGTGAAACGCTCGCCATGTACACCCATCCCCGTGGCAGCCGGATTTTTGCGGTCAACGGTTCTCCGGGAACGGGAAAGACCACTTTCCTGCAGACGGTCATTGCCAACCGGCTGGTGCATTCCGTGCTGACGGACGGAGAACCTGAGCTTATTGTGGCCAGTTCAGTTAACAACCAGGCCATTACCAACATACTCAAGGATTTCGAGATGGAAGCTGTTGAGACAGATACGGCCGAGGTAGGCCTGGCGGCACGCTGGTTGCCGGAACTGGATACGTTAGGCCTGTACCTGTCCGGAAAGGAAGAGCTGACTGAACGTTATGCCATGATGCTGAACACCCGAGGAAAGGGCTTTCCCGAAACGTACGACAATCCGGAGCGGGTGGACGAGTACCGCACGTACTACCTGGAGCTGTTCAACCGTTACTTCCATACTTCGTGCAAGGATGAAACAGAGTGTCAGCACTACCTTCGTGGACAGATGGCCCTGCTGAGGGACTGGATTGAAACGGGCTTGGAGTCTGCTGCACAGAAAGAATCCGGTGGTGTAAATGGAGGAAAGAATCTGCTTGTCCGGATGATGCAACACTTCCGTAAGACTTCTTCCGCCTACGAAGAGACCATGGCCCGCTGGGAGGAGAACGAAGATTTCAGGGCACGCTACACCCGGCTGACGGAAGGAGAGGAGTACAGGAACCTGTCCTGCATGGAAGACATGGCCGTGCGCCTGGACATCAGTTACCGCTACCAGATGTTCTGGTATGCCATTCACTACCGGGAGGCTGAGTTTATCCGCCGCCTGAGCCGTTGCACCGGAAACCTGAACCGTTCGGACCGTACCGTCTACCTCGAACGTCTGAGACGGCTGGCCTGCGTGATGCCGGTGTTCATCTCCACCTTCCATTCCCTTCCGCGCTACATGACCTGCAGCAGCGAGGGCAATCCCTCCGTGCCCCTCTACAATACCATCGACCTACTCATCGTCGACGAGTCCGGACAGGTGTCGCCTGAGTTGGCCGTACCCTCGTTCAGTCTGGCCCGGCAAGCCATCCTCGTGGGCGACATCGAACAGATAGAACCCATCTGGCCCGTAACTGGACAATACTCTTTCATCAACCTCCGCCGCTCCGGGGTAGTCACTTCGTCAAAAACTCCGTTGTATGCTTTCCTGACCGAACACGGTTTCCTGTCCTCTTCCGGAAGCCTGATGAAAATGTCTCGCAAGAGTGGCAGCTATCAGGTGGACGGCGAACGCGGGGCCTTCCTGCGCGAGCACCGCCGTTGCCTGGACTCCATTATCGCCTATTGCAACGATTATGTGTACCACGGGCGACTACTCCCCTTGAAAGGCGACCGTCCGAAATACGCGGCTCTTCCCTCCAAGGGCTATGTCCATGTGAACGGATACAGCCAGAAGGGAAAGACCGGAAGCCGATTCAATGAAGCCGAAGCTGCTGCCATTGTGAAATGGCTGTCGCGCGAGAAAAGAAAGCTGGAAGAAGCCTACGGAAAGCCTATTCCTCAGGTAGCCGCCATTGTTACCCCGTTCAAGGCGCAGGAACGCCTTTTGCGCAAGCTGCTGTCCGGACTGCCCGATGCCGCAGACTTCGTTACGATGACCGTCGGCACCGTCCACTCGCTGCAAGGAGCTCAGTACCCGCTGGTGATATTCTCGCCCGTCAATTCACCCGAAGACACTTCCTACTTTATGGAAGCAGGCGGAAAGTACAATATGCTCAATGTGGCTGTGTCGCGTGCGCAATACCACTTCCTGGTGTTCGGCCACATGAACATCTTCCATCCCGACCGGGACACCCCGTCGGGCAACCTGGCCAAGTGGCTGTTCGACAGTCAGCAGAGCGAAATCTCCTCCCACTTTCTTTACCAGGACGAGGAACCCCTCCTGAGCCAGTCGCTCGATGTGCCCCGTCAGTCGGCTGCAGTCTGCCGTCTGTCCACCCTTGAGGCCCATACGGACATCTTGCGTCAGGCCCTTCAGACCGCTCGCCGGAAAGTAGTGATAGTGTCGCCCTTCCTCTCCATCCGCGCCCTTGAAAGCGACCACCTGCTGCCCCTCATTCAGGAAGCAGTGGAGCGTGGGGTAGAAGTGGTGGTGTATACCGACCATTACCTGGATAAGAAAAACGGCTTGTGGAAGGAAGAAAGTCTGCAAGCCCGCCGCGCACTGGTAGAACACCACGTCAGTCTGCGGGTGTTGAAAGGCATCCACAACAAGACCTTGGTGGTGGACGACCGCCTGCTGGTGGAAGGCTCGTTCAACTGGCTTTCGGCCCGACGGAACAAGGACGATGCCCGCCATGAATGCTCCATCCTGGTGCAGGCTCCGGCCGCCGCTGCATGTATCGACCAGCTGATGCAAGAACTGGAAGCCATTGACAGGGAGGCTCTTTTCTACTGTCCGCCGAAGCAGAAGATTCTCTGTGCAGACTTCTTCTGTCAGCCTCTCTATCACAACTATTGGAACAGTGTGCTGACACATCTTCGTGAACGGGCCAGCCGGCTGAACCTTCCGGAAGATTCTAATCCGGAACCTTTGCAGGAAATCCGGAAAAAATATCCGCGCCACAGAGCAGCCTGGACCGACGAAGAAGTGCAACTCGTGTGGGAACTGATGAACTACACCAACGACCTGCGCGTGTTCACCGACTGCCTGCAACGCAGCGAGCGCTCCATCCGTTATAAAGTGGAGGGCACAGCCCCTTAATCCCCGGGGCTGGCTGCTCCTTTCCGGCAAAAACGCTATCTTTGCACAAACTATTCAAGCAGCCTATGCAACTTACCTATATCTTCCACAGCGGCTTTTCCCTCGAGACCGACCGCTGCATCCTCGTGTTCGACCATTGGATGGACCCTGCCGGCGTGATGCCCCGTCTGTTGCAGTCGCCCAAGCCCCTGTACGTCTTTTCCAGCCATTTCCATGAAGACCATTTCAACCGTGACATCTTCTCCTGGCGGACCCGGAAAGCGAACGTGCGCTACCTCCTTTCGAAAGACATCCTGAAACACCGTCGGGCGCAGAAGGAAGAAGCCGACGCCTGGCTGGGGAAAGGTGCCACGTGGGAAGACGAACTCCTCCGCGTGACGGCCACCGGAAGCAATGACAGCGGCGTGTCGTGGGTAATAGAGACCGACGGCAAGCGCATTTTCCATGCCGGCGACCTGAACAACTGGTACGCCCGCTTCCTGACCGACGACTATCACGGGGGACTGGTCTACAGCCCTGACTTCGGCATCGACATCGACCCTGCCAAGGAAGAAAAGCGTTTCCTGGGCGAGCTGAAAGACATCCGCAAGCTCACCGACCGTTTCGACGTGGTGATGTTCCCCGTAGACGGACGCATCGGCAACGGCTACACCCGCGGAGCCCGTCAGTTTCTCGACGTGTTCCGTACCGGCCTGTTCGTGCCCATGCACTTCGTGGCCAGCGGTTTCGAATCAGCCTGGCGAATGAAAGAGTTTACTGATGCCAAGTCCGTCCCGTTCTGGTGCATCCGTCGGGAAGGAGAGTGCTGTGAAGTAAAGAAACACATCGAGGTAGTGGCAGCGGTGATGGTGCGCGACGGAAAGTACTTCGCCACCCAGCGCGGTTATGGTGAGTTTAAGGACTATTGGGAATTTCCCGGTGGAAAGGTAGAGCCGGGCGAGAGCAGGGAAGAGGCCCTGGTGCGTGAAATCCGTGAGGAACTGAACACCGACATCCGGGTGGATGCCTTCCTCACTACGGTAAACTGTGAGTATCCGTCGTTCCACCTCACGATGCATTGCTACCGCTGTTCAGTCGTTTCCGGCAGTCTGGTGCTGAAAGAGCATGAGAGTGCCGCCTGGCTGAGGCTGGAAGAGCTGGACAGCGTGGCGTGGCTTCCGGCCGATGTGGAGGTGGTGAAGGAAATTATCGCCCAGGCATCCCGTTAGTTGTGATCGTACCGTTGGCCACTGGCCAGCAGATAGATTACCCCTATTATGGGTACTACTATGGAGCTGATGTTGATAGCCGACGCTTCATCCATGAACAGCCGCAGGAGCAGGTAGCTCACGAAGACTAGTACGCCGATTGCGCAGAATACACGGCACATGAAGGCTTTGAGCCCCTTCACATCGACTTTTTTCTGTTGCTCGGGCGTCATGGTGTTGTATCCTGCTATGAGCTTGGGGAATCTCCAGACGAGGAGTCCGAGCAGGATGAAGAAGGCTGAAAAGATGGGGATGAAGGAGTCCATAATATCCAATGATTAATATTCACAAAGATAAAGTTTTTCGGGATTCTTTCTAAAAATATGTCAGTTAGTTTCATTTTATTTTGTACTTTCAGCATGTAATTCTGAAATCAGCAAGCGATGTTAAAGAAAGGAATCTACGAGAATATTATCAATCAGGAAGTTGAACGAGATATACAGGAGGCTGAATCTCAGCAGTTGGTTTGCCTGCGTGAACAGATAGACGCGGCCGAATCCCCTAAGATTTTAGCGGATTATCTGGCAAAAGCTATCCGGCAGAAACTGGAAGACACGGAAGATATGCACGACCGGATGACACTGGTCAACCGGATATTGGCCGAGTACGGGCTTGTGGAAGAAGTGCAGATAGCCGACACTTCCAACCTCTTGATGGAGGTGATGACCAGCAAAAGAACCTCCTGCAAAAGCACAGTCATTCAGAAACCGTCCGCCCACAATCCGGTTTCCGGGTGAGCAACCTGTTTACGGGTGGAAACAGCGTCCTTTCATTGGGCGAGGAAATCCGACGGGAAATTGCGAGTGCCGACGAGATTTATTTTATTGTTTCTTTCCTGAAACTCTCCGGTGTGCGCTTGCTGTTGGACGACTTGAAGAAGTTCTGCCAACGCGAAGGTACCCGTTTACGTATCATCACCACAACCTATTGCGGGGCGACCGAGACTAAGGCCGTGCAGCAACTTGCCGAACTACCTCATACGGAGATTCATATTTCTTATCAAACCGACATCGAACGTCTCCATGCTAAAGCCTACATCTTTGTGCGTAATTCCGGTATGCACACTGCCTATATCGGCTCGTCCAACCTGTCTAAGTCGGCACAGACTGACGGATTGGAATGGAACATGCGCGTGACGAGTGTAGAGAATCCGCACATCATCAAGACCGCGCTGGCCACCTTCGACTTGTACTGGAACAGCCCGAACTTTGAAGATTTCCGGCTGGGAGGTATTGAAAAGTTCCAACAAGAATTGCATCGCAACACCTTCAAAGGAAAACCAGATACTTTCGTGTACCAACGCTATTCTTTGCTCCCACACCAGAAGCAGATTTTAGATAAACTGAAAGTAGAGCGTGAGGAGTGTGGTAACTTCCGTAACTTGGTTGTGGCGGCCACTGGTACGGGAAAGACCGTGATTTCCGCTTTCGATTATCAGTCCTTCTGCCAACAGCAGACAGGAGTAGGGCGGACCAGTCGCATCCTGTTCACCGCCCACCGTGAAGAAATCCTTCGCCAGTCCATGCACACCTACCGCAGCGTGTTGCAAGACGCCAATTTCGGTACGTTGTGGGTCAGTAATGAAGCTCCTCAAACCGAGGCCGACTATGCCCATCTGTTTGTCTCCATCTCCATGTTCAACTCACGGTTTGAAGCCCTGTTTTCGCAGCTCCCAGCCGATTATTACGACTACATCGTCATTGACGAAGCTCATCATAGCCAGGCCGACAGCTATCGGAAACTCTTTTCGCATTTCCATCCTCAACTGTTAATTGGACTCACTGCCACACCGGAACGTATGGACGGAAAAGACCTTCGCCCGGATTTTGGCGGACGCATCAGTGCCGAGATACGCCTTCCGCAGGCCCTTCAGGCCGGATTGCTGACTCCCTTCCAATACCTGTGCGTGACCGATGACACCGACCTGACTGATGATTCCCTTTGGAACGGACAACGTTACGTTATCGACCGACTGGCCGACAAACTGTGCGTATCCGAACGGGCACAACATATCGTAGATGCCTTACACCGTTACCTGGCCGATGAATACACCTGTCGCGCTCTGTGCTTCTGCGTCAATAAGAAACATGCCGACTTTATGGCCCTTCAGCTCCAGAAATACGGATTCAATGCAAAAAGCCTGACTTCCGATACGCCGCAACCGCAACGTAAGCAACTGGCAGAAGACCTTCGTAACGGACTGGTACATTACCTGTGTGTGGTCGACATCTTCAATGAAGGAGTCGATATACCCGAAGTAGATACGGTACTTTTCCTCCGTCCTACAGACAGTTTGACCATCTTCCTGCAACAGTTGGGCCGTGGTCTCCGTCTTTCTCCAGGGAAGACCGAACTCACCGTCCTCGACTTTGTGGCACAAGCCCATAAAAAGTATGATTTCGCCTCAAAATTTCGTGCCCTGACTCTGCGTCCCGAAAAGAATATTGCCCAGCAGATAGCGAACGGTTTCACCCTTTTGCCTACCGGTTGCAGCATCATCATGGAAAAGCAGGCCCGACAATACATCTTAGAGAACATTCAGCAAGCCATCTACAACAAAAATCGTCTGGTGAAAGAAATCAATTCCTACACCGAGCTGCCTACGCTTACCCAATTTCTGGAGAATAACGGACAAGACATCCGTGTGGTATATGTGGGTAACAATTGTTGGACGTCCCTCAAACGGGCCGCAGGGCGTATCTCTTATACCGATGATGCGATTACCCGACGTCTGGAGAAAGGCATGGGTAATCTGATACATCATAACACCGCTTCTTACTTGCATTTCGTGGCCGATTTCCTGGCGGGCAGTAAACGTTATATGGACGAAGACAAGCGGCTGTATGCCACTATGCTTTACTATAATCTCTATCAGGAGCGAATCGACAAAACTGAGCTGAAAGAAATAGGCATGTATCAGGTGTTGGCTTTACTGCATGATGACCGTTATCGGTATTTTAAGCAAGAAGCTGCTGAAATCGTGTCTTACTTGTTGTCACATTTGGAAATTACCACCACACCACTTGGCCCTGAGGTATTGCCTTGCATTGAACTTTATGGATGCTATACCCGTGAGGAGATATTTACGTTGGTTGGACGGCAAACTGAAGAGAAAAGAATGTCAGGTTCGGTGTCTGGTGTGTTCAATTTGCCAGAATACGATGCCACCTTGCTCTTTGTCACCCTGAACAAATCCGACAAAGATTTTTCACCTTCTACGCAATACGACGATTATGTCATCAATAAGGATTACTTCCATTGGCAGTCCAAGAATACCGACTCCCATCACAACCGTGGAGGACGGATTTACACCGAGCAACCTCAGCGGCATAACAAGATTGTGCTTTTTGTGCGTGAGGAAAAGAAAGACGGCTTTGGAAACACCTGTCCTTTCCATTGTTTCGGCCTTGTGGACTATGTTTCTTCGCATGGTGATTTCCCCATGAACATCACCTGGAAACTGGAGAAACCTGTGATGCCGCAATACCTGAAAGTGGTATAAAAATAGGGGACGAGCTTCTTGAAATTTAGAAGGCAAATCCTTGCTTTTTTTTTAAAATTGAGTTAAATTTACCTCGACACGTACGTGACGAGGTCTTGACACGTTCGTGCTGTCAAGGTATTTTTGTATAAGCGTTTCGAAAGAAGTATAATAACAATATAACTAAAACGATTATGGCTATAAAATTTGACCTGTTTGAGAATCCGGTAAAGGAGGGAGTCTCCGCGCCGAAGTTGCATGCAAAAGTGATTACCAAAGACGTGGTGACCACCCGTGAAATCCGTGAAGCGATACGCAGGAAATGTACCGTCTCTCCAGCCGATGTAGCAGCTGTCATTACGGCCCTGAACGATGAACTTTATGAGAACCTGAGCAACGGATATGCGGTGCATCTGGAAGGAATCGGCTATTTCAGTCTGAGCCTGAAATGTGCGCCAGACATTAATCCGAAGTATATTAAGGATGACGATGTGCAGGTGAGAAGCATCAAGTTCACGCCCGACAAGGATTTGATTGACCGCTTTCAGAGTGTGTATCTGGAGCGCAAGGTAGACGAGGCGCATCATTCTACCAAACTGGACGAGGAAGAGGTGAAACAGAAATTAGCGGAGTATTTCAAGGCGCATTCTTTCCTGCAACGCCGTGACTTTGAACGGCTCACTGGGTTCAATTCGTCGAAGTCTACGCGAGTGATTCGGGAGTTGGTGAAGGATGGGGTGTTGAAGAATGCGGGGACGAAGTTTCAGCCGGTGTATGTGAGAGGGGAGAAAGGATGAAATAAACTTATGAATGGTCTGACTTTTCTGGAACTTGATTATGAGATGAATATATTAAAAAGACTCTGAATCCCTGTTTTTAAGTGTTCATTTCTCCTTTGTGATTTCAATAAATCATCGTATTTTTGTACGTTTAAAAAGGACTGTATATAAGAGGTCTTTTAGGTATTTATCTCAGTTAATAAGATTTATATGAATATAAAGTATACATTTTCAGGTCATGAATCATTCCCTTGTAAATCCATGTGGCTAAAGAAAGGATATGACTTTGTGAAGCGTGAAAGAAATTTTAATGCTCCTGATGCAGTAATTGACTTAGGCGTAGGGAAGAATATGGTTTCATCGATTCGTTTTTGGTTGAAATCTTTTGGCCTGTATGATGGGAAGGATTTAAGCGAGTTGGCTGATTATCTTTTTGATGAAGTTGCGGGCCGAGATAAATATATGGAGGATTTGGCTACGTTATGGTTGTTGCATTTTACGATTGTGACAAGTGGTGAGGCTACATTGTATGATTGGCTTTTTAGAGGTTTACAGAAAGAACGTAAAGAGTTTGATCGAGCTCAAGTTTTGTCTTATGTGAAAAGACGACTATTGGAAGATAATAAGTATAGTTTGTTTAATGAGAATACTGTAAAAAAAGATATAGGAGTTTTATTGTTGAATTATGTCATTCCACAAAAGGCTTCTTCAAATGAGGATTATTCTTCTTTACTTCTAGACCTTGACTTAATAAGAATGGATAGCGATAATAATAAAGCCTATTTCTTTAATATAGAGGGTAAAAGACAGGTTACACCTGAAATCTTCTTTTATGGTTTAGTCAAGTTAAAAGGAGAGGAGCGAACTGTTCCTTATGAGCTTTTGCAAGAATTAGGTTTAATCTTTTGTATGTCGGATTTGGAGACAATAAACATGTTAAAATATATTGCGGAAAAGTATAATAACTTTGTAAACTATAGTGATGTAGCAGGAATCCGGCAGATGCAATTTATTCAAGATATTGATCCGATGATGATGATTTTAAATAATTACTACGACAATGCAGACATTTAATTTATCAGCCAATATAGAAAATGGGTTTGCTAAAGGGATGCAATATATTGTAACTCCTAACGCTCAGAATGTGGTCAACAATCTTATAAATGGATTCAAGACTGGTATCCATTCTTATACGATTATTGGTACCTATGGTACTGGTAAATCTAGTTTTTTGCTTGCATTAGAAGCCGATTTAGATAAAAAGAATCGTAGTAAATACTTGTTAAACCCTAGATTGCTCTCTGAATGTGCTGAATTTGAAATTTTAAATATTGTAGGTGATTATACAGATTTAAGCGTTTTATTAAGCCGCAAGCTTAATAGGGAGGGTACATCCAATAGTGTATTGGATGAGCTAAAGGTGTATTATCAGCGATTGGCAAAAGAAAACAAGTTTTTGCTGCTTGTTATCGATGAATTTGGTAAGATATTAGAACATGCCGCAAAAAATAATCCTGAGCAGGAACTGTATTTCTTACAAAAGTTAGCGGAATTTGTGAATGTTCCTTCTAGAAATATTTTGTTGATAACGACATTGCACCAGAATTTTAGTTCGTATGCAAAAAGTTTGAATGAAGAACAACGAAATGAATGGACTAAAGTAAAAGGGCGCTTTAAAGAATTGGTTTTTGTTGAACCAGTTGAACAATTATTGTATCTTGCTTCATGTCAACGAAGAGGAGTTCATACTGCAATCGAAGATGAAGATACTTTCAGAGAAATATTCTCTCTTGGCCAAACGACTAAATTCTTAAAAGATACTTTATCATACTCTACGGCTAAGGAATTATATCCGTTGGATCCATTTGCCGCTTATGTGATGACTCAGGCCATTCAACGATATGGACAAAATGAACGCTCTTTATTCTCGTTTCTTGCGGCAAAAGGTCAAGGCTCATTTAGTGAGTTTAAGCCTCAAAAGTGTATGACTTATAATCTTGGTATTGTATATGATTACATTATTTACAATTTCTATTCAACGTTGAAAGATGTACATTTTGATTCTACGAGTTGGAGTGTGATTCATTCAACGATTGTTCGTGCAGAAGGATTGAATATTTGGGCTTCACAGCGTGAGATGTGTGATGCAATAGAGTTGGTAAAAGCTGTTGGACTATTGAATCTTTTCGGGGTTGCTAGTTTTCATATGACCGTAAAAGAATTGGCATGCTATGCAAAAGATGCGATGAATATATCCAATGCTGAACGCATTATTAATGAGCTAATACAAGTTCAGTTATTTCGTTACGCAGAATATAAACAGAGAGTAATCTTGTTTGAAGGTACCGATGTAAATATTGAGGAAGAAATGATAAAAGCAGGTAATGTGGTGCCTAAACCGGTCAATTATGCCGATGAATTGCGCGTATTCTTTAATAAACGCGTTACTCCTGTAAAAGCTCATTTTTATCAACGTGGCACTCCTCGCTTTTTTGACTACATGATATTGGACTCACCCATGGATATTGTTCCATCAGGTGATACAGATGGAGTTGTTGAGTTGATTTTCTCAACTCGTAATGATGCCTTAGATTCGATAAAAGAGTTTAGCAGAGAAAACGAACATGCTCTTGTTTTTGCTGTATTCAATAATACAAAGGATATCATTGGACATCTTTATGAGATTAATAAGTGTGATTATATTCTTAGTAAAGTTCTGATAGATAAGAATGATAAAATTGCTATTTCAGAAGTAAAGAAGCATAAAGAATACGAGGAACTAAAATTAAATAAAGCCATTACCGATAACTTGTTTTCTTATGACAAGAATGTAACTTGGATTTATCGAGGTATAGAACAAAAAATTACGTCACATAGAGACTTTAATAGTTTGATATCACGTATTTGTGATGAGGTGTATTATAATACTCCTATCATGAATAATGAACTTTTCAATAAACATAAATTAAGTCCTCAGATTACTTCTGCAAAAGCGAAATACTTAAAGGCTTTAGTAGGGAATAGTGATGATATGGATTGGGGGTTCGCTTCTGATAAATTTCCTCCAGAGAAGACTATTTATTACTCCTTATTGCGGAATACAGGCTTGCATGTTGAGGGGAAATTTACTGATGTGCCTAATAATAATATAAGAACAGTTTGGAATGCTTGTGAAGAGTTTTTAAGAAGCACGGTAAATAAGGCTCGTAGAATATCAGAGTTGTTAAAAGTCCTGTCATCACAACCTTACAAGTTGAAGCAAGGATTTTTAGATTTCTGGATTCCTACGTATTTCTATATGAAACGTCAGGATTATTCCTTATATAATGCAAACAATGGAGGATATATACCTGAAGTAGATTTAGAAGTGCTGGCTTTATTTCAAAAACATGCGGCTGATTATGAAGTGAAGGCTTTTGCAGTAGATGGTATAAAATTGGCTTTCTTTAATCAATACCGGAAATTTATTAACTTGGATGACAAGAAGGCCATTAGTAGTGATAAGTTTGTGGAAACAATAAAGCCATTCTTTATTTTCTATAATCGATTAAATGAATATACAAAGTATACACATAAGTTTAATCATTTAACGACTCTCAAATTCCGTGATGTATTAGCTAATGCTAAGGATCCAGAGAAAGCTTTCTTTGAGGATTTGCCTGAGGCTTTAGGATATAATAGAGAAGATTTGAGTCAGGAGCAATTTGTGTCAAATTATTGCAGCATTATACAGCGGGCTGTGAAAGAACTCCGTAGCTGTTATGTCCATCTTATTGATAGAATTGAAGAACGATTGGTAGATACATTAGGATTTAAATCTTATGAATACTCAGAGTATATCATTGAGGTGAGAGACCGATTTAAATGTATAAAAGAATATTTGCTTACCGATAAGTTGAAAGAATTTTACCACCATGTAATGACTCAATTTGATAATCGGGTAGAGTGGTATCAGTCTATTTGTTACACTGCACTGGATCAATCGTTGGACACTTTGCGGGATGAACAAGAAGAAGAATTAGTAGATAATTTAATTTTTATGTTCCGTGAATGTGAAAAATATGCTGATATTGCGTTATTATTAAGTGAAGGAAGTAAAGATGATGATATTTATGCTTTTGATTTAGTTTCTACTCGTGGAGCAGATATGAGAAATCAGACTTATCGTTTGTCTGAAAAGGACAAACAACGGTCCAAAGAATTGGAACATAAAATCAACAGCCTTCTTTCAGGAGATACAAATTTTGATATCTGTACGTTATTAAGTATATTAAATAGCAAAGTTAACCAATGAAAGTAAGACATATATTAGGAATTTCTGGAGGAAAAGATAGTGCGGCATTAGCCATTTATCTAAAGAAAAAGTATCCGGATTTAAAAATAGAATATTATAATTCTGATACAGGATGTGAGTTGCAGGAAACTTATGTTCTGGTTGAACGTTTAAAAGCTGCACTAGGGCATGTTGAGGATTTGAAATCAGTGAAGAATGAGAATCTTTCAATTACTCCTTTTGAGTATTTTCTGAAATTAGTAGGAGGTTTTTTACCTTCTCCACAAGCCCGTTGGTGTACAAAAAAAATGAAACTAGAGCCTTTTGAAAAATATGTGGGAGAAGATGACGTCGTGTCTTATGTTGGAATTCGAGGGGATGAAGATCGAGATGGATATGTTTCTTCTAAGCCTAATATTCAAGCTGTATTTCCTTTTAGGAGAAATATTTGGAGCTTGGATGTAATTAACAAGTTTTTACATAATGATAATTTAAATCAAATCATAGATATTTACGATGAACTGTATCCTGAAGGGGTTTTAAAGGAAGAATTAATGGCTTTAGTAGGGAAACCTATAACCAAACAGTTTTACTACTCAAAGAAGTTAAATGCCTTGTTGGATTTTGATATCAGAATCTTTAATCATGCTGTTTTTAGATTTTTAAAAACGACAGATTATCCTGTAGGTAAGTTAGAAGAATCAGAATTTCCTTTACTGGATGATACAGATGTACTGGTAAAAGAGGATATTTTTAATTTGTTAGAAACAAGTGGTGTAGGAATTCCAGATTATTACAAGGAGATACCATTTGAGGTTGATGGCAAGAAAGGAACTTACTGTAGAAGCCGTTCTGGGTGTTATTTCTGTTTTTATCAGCAGAAAATTGAATGGGTTTGGTTGTATGAACAACATCCGGATTTATTTAAGAAAGCAATGGAGTTTGAGAAAGAAGGATATACCTGGAATCAGAAGGAAAGTTTAGCCGATCTTATTAAACCAGAACGAATTAGACAGATTAAGTTAGATATAATAAAACGTCAAGAGACGAATAGGAAACAAAATAAAAGTTCTAAACTGGCTGATGTTTTTGGTGACGAGGTAATGTGCGCAAATTGTTTTATTTAATTATAAGGAGGTAAGCTTATGTTGCGAGACGTTGTATGGTCAGACGATGGAATGTATAAGGTGGGTGATGTATACAATCCTGAACGTTTTTTTTCTGATGCATTAAATAATAGTTCAGAGTTTGATTTGCAACTAGGATACTTTAGTTCTGCCACTATTAGCGTGCTTGCAACAGCTTTTGCTTCTTTCATATCAAAAGGCGGGAAGATTAGATTGGTGATTAACCAAATTGTTTCTTCTAAAGATAAGGAATCCATAACCAAAGGTTTAGGAGAGACTCCGATTGATTGTGTGGATTTGTCTGATTTTGAACTGTTGAGAGAAACCTTTGATGAGTATCAGGAGCAATTTTTCAATTGTCTGGCTTTTATGATTCGAGATAAAACAATCGATATTCGGATTATTAAGCCAAAACTAACCAACGGAATAGCACATACAAAGTCTGGACAGTTCCGAGATGGAGATAGTGTGACTTCATTTATTGGTTCTGCAAACTTCACTTTGGGAGGACTATTTACGAATCTAGAGGAGATTAAAATAGACCGGAGCGACTCTTTGGATAAAATGACGCAAAAGCGCATTCGGAATCAAAAGAAAGATTTTGATGCGATTATGGCTAGAGAGAAAAAAGATATAGAATATCTTTCTCCGGATGCTTTAATTGCTGCAATTCGTACTTATTCTGATGTGAAGGATATAGATGAATTGTTGGATGTGGAATTAAAATTGAAAGAAATAAAGAAAGGGAAGGCAGTATCTATCGTAAAAGACACGAATGTTCCCTGTTTCCCATTTGATGAACCTCGAGAATATCAAAAATTAGCCTTTGAAAGTTGGAAAAAGAATAAACAGAAAGGTCTTTTTGCTATGGCTACAGGGACTGGTAAGACTATTACCTCTCTGAATTGCTTATTGGAAATATATAAACATTCAGGCTATTACAAAGCACTGATATTGGTCCCTACAATTACGTTGGTGGAACAGTGGGAAAAAGAATGTCGAAAGTTTCATTTTAATAAGATTATAAAGGTCAGCTCGAAGAATAATAATTGGAAAGAGGAGGTAGCTAAAATCAAAATTGGAGAACGTCTTAGTTCTACAGGCAAGGAAAACTCATACATTATCATTTCAACTTATTCTTCATTTGCTAAAGAGCGTACTTTTTATGATTTAAATGGCTTTCCTAAAGGACAACTCTTATTGATTGCCGATGAAGTCCATAATATGGGTTCTAAATTAATCATGAAAAGACTTCCGGAAATAAAATATTTAAGGCGTATTGGTCTTTCTGCAACTCCGGACAGACAATATGATGAAGAAGGAAATTCTGCGATAAATTCATTTTTGGGAGTTAAGGATAGCTATACATTTGAGTATAGTATGGAAGAAGCCATTAGAAACGGTGTGCTATGTAGGTATTGCTATTATCCTCATCTTGTGAGGTTAACAGATGATGAAATGGCAGAATATGTGGTACTATCAGAGAAGATAGCAAAGTATTATTCTGCAAATCAAAATTCGCTTATAAAAAGTGATCCTATTTTGACAGCTTTATTATTAAAAAGAAAACGTATCATACATAAAGCTGCAAATAAAAAAATAGTTTTTAAAAATATATTAGAAGAGCACTATAGAATTAAAGGTAATTTGAAATATTCTTTAGTGTATGTGCCAGAAGGAGAGGAACCAGAATCAGAGTCTGATATATTTGATACGAAGGATGTCATAGGTGTTGATGAGTTTACAGATAGCTTGATAGATCAATATACTATGATTGTCAGAAATATAGATGAACGTATAACAGTTAGGAAGTTTACATCTCAATCAAGTGATAGAGATAACATGATAAAAGATTTTGCAGATGGGAAGATAGATGTATTAACTTCGATGAAATGTCTGGATGAAGGAGTAGATGTACCGAGAAGTGAATTGGCTATCTTCTGCGCGAGTACAGGAAATCCACGGCAGTTTATTCAACGTCGTGGACGTATTTTACGAAAACATCCAGATAAGCACATGGCTATTATACATGATTTAGTGGTAGCTCCAGAAATACAAATGGGAACAGCTTCTTTTAATTTAGAAAAGAGTTTGTTATCCAATGAACTGAGGCGTGTCAAAAATTTTGCCCTACTTTCAGAAAACAGTATTGACAGTGTAACTGAATTGGATGATGTGATGAGATATTATGGCCTTTCAATGTTTAATTAAAAATATAATCTATGACAAACGGTGATAAAATTTTCAAGGCAGTTATAGAAGATTCTGCTTTAATTAGTTATGGGGGATATAATCCCGACGATTATGATTCATTACAGAATGCTTTAGATGAAGAGAATATCGTGGTTTCTACCGTAGCGAAGATAATATATTATCAACTCAGAGGACATTCAGAAAGAGAAATATATAATGAAGTAACTAATTTCCTTAAAAATAATGTGCTATGATAATAAATAAAATTATAATCCGAAATTTTCGTAGTTATTATGGAAATAATACTTTTGAGTTTAAGGATGGGCTGACTCTGATTATTGGTGATAATGGGGATGGTAAGACTACGTTTTTCGAGGCCTTAGAATGGTTGTTTAATACATCCCAAACAGAAGATAAAACGGAACGAATTTTATCTGCCAAGCGGAAGAAAGAATTATTTGATAATGAAACAGATTCTGTTCGGGTTGTAATGTATTTTAAGAGTGAAGGAGATAGTGATAAGATTGTGGAAAAGTCATTAGACTTTACTCGTGATGGAGATAGTATTATATTCTCAAATTATCAATTCAATGGATATGATTGTATTGGCTCTGAGCGTGTTATTCGAAGTGGCAAACAAATGTTGGATTCTTGCTTTGATACGTATATGCGCAGATACTGTCTTTTTAAAGGAGAAAATAATCTGAATGTTTTTGAAGATGAAAAGGCTCTAAATACATTAGTGGAAAAATTCTCGGATATACGTGATTTTGATTCATTTGTTTCATTGACTGACAATTTGGAGGCTACATCGGATAAGGCATATAAAAAAGAACTGAAATCAGATGACAAGATATCGAAGCTTGCCAAGACGTATGAAATGCTTCAGATTGATATAATGACTAAAATTCATGAAGTAAAATCTGATTTGGAAAGACAGGAGAGTGTAGCATCTGATTATCAAGTTCGTATTGAGGATTTGGAACGGAATCAAGAAGCAAGTGAAAGATATCAGGAAATTAAGTCTAGAATTAATTCGCTAACAGAGAAGAAACGTCGTTTAGAACAACAATCTACGGAGAATTATAACTTAAGACTTTTAGATGATGAATGGATTCTTTGTGCTTTTCCAGGTATATTGAGGGAATTTCAGGTTAAAGCAGCTACATTGGCTCGGACTAAGAGAAAGTTGAATAAAGAATATATCACTCAACAAGCTAGATTGAAGGGTAAACAAGAGGCTTACGAGGAATTGACCATTTTGTCAAACGGGGCAACTGCTTTACCATGGGATTTACCCGATTTACAGACTATGCAGGAAATGATAGATGAGCATATTTGTAAAGTCTGTGGAAGCCCTGCTCCAGAGGGGTCTGATGCCTATAATTTTATGGTTAGGAAGCTAGAAGATTATAAGAGACATCTAGAAGCCCAGAAAAAGGAAAATGAAAAGAAAATAGAAGATAAGCCATTGTTCCCTAATAATTATATTAATGAGATTCGCAATTTAGGAATTAGTTTGGGGGGAGATGAGTCAGCTAGAGTCTTTGGATATGCCAATGAAATTAGGGAAAATATAGAATATGTAGCTGCAAGAAGGATTGATTTACAGAAAGTTATTGAACAATTGGAAGATGCTGAGGAGGAACGTAAACGAATCATTATACAAGCAGATGGGGTTTCTGAAAGTCTTTTGGAAAAGAACTTTCATGATTTAAAGGGATTTTTTGAGGAGAAGAGAAAGGCCGATGACAGGATTGTAGAATTAAAAAGAAAACTTTCTGATTTGATGGCTCAAAAGGCTGATATTGATGCCAAGTTCGAGGAATTATCCCCATCGAAAGGTATGACGAAGGTTTATCGTGATGTTCATACAATTCTTGATAGAATTTGTCGTGCATTTAAATCAGCTAGGGAAAAGAATCTAAGAAATTTCCTAGACAAACTAAGCGAACACGCTAATTCTTATTTGGAGAGATTAAATCCGGCTGATTTCCACGGGACTGTGAATATTATCGAAAGAGCAAATGGACAGGCAAAAATTAGTTTGATTAGTTCGAATGGCGATCATATTTATGACCCAAACGGGGCTTTAAAAACAACAATGTATATGTCTATTCTTTTTGCAATTTCCGATTTAACTACTTTAACTAGAGAAGAAGATTATCCTTTGATATTTGATGCTCCAACTTCCTCTTTCGGTGAAATAAAGGAAGATGAGTTTTATAATATTATTGCGGGTATTAAAAAACAATGTATCATTGTGACTAAGGATTTGCTTGAGAAAGATACGTTAACAGGAGATTGTCGTATAAATCAAGGTAAATTGGAAAATTTGAAATGTTCTGTTTACCGGATTGAAAAGGAAAAACCTTTTGATCCCCTTGACTTATCTACAGTGTGCATCAAAATTTCGAAAATAAAAGATTAGTGGTATGAAAAGAGATAAATTATTCGATCTTTGGGAAGGTCGTGACCCGGAATTTGAAGTTCAGTATGAAGAGCCAATTATAAAAAGTTTATGTGATTATGGAAAAGGAACATCACAATATCAGGAGTCTCGTGCAAAAGTATTAGGAGCAGGATATGAGGCTTATATTATGGCTTTTTTCATAGGTTTATACTTTGATAAAAGTATGCCATTAGAGGGTGAAACTAAAAAGTTTGGTTGGGCTATCCGAAATTGGGGGAATGTAGATGCACGTAAGGGACGTAGAAATTATCATGAGATAACGAAGTTCATGTTTGTTGCTTTAGTTGCACGTGCAGATATTGATTTTATAGCTTTGGATAAAGGAGAAATTACGGTACGAAAAGCGGTCGATATTCTTATTCAAAAGATGGAAGAGTATGCTAATTATGGATTTTATTATATGCTAAAAGAGAAATTGGAAATAAATCCTAACTATTTTTATCGGAATAGCGCTTTTTTGGATATATTTACATCCTTAATTAAAGAAGAGCCTAACAGTCCTGTGGATTATGACGATGATGATGAACCTGAATCTTTAGATTAGTTAGTATAAAGCTCTGTTCTTATTGATATATTTTGATGATAAAGAATTGTATAAAATATTTCATTAATAGCTTGGGAGTTTCTAGTTATAATTTTGAAACTTCTAAACAGTTACTGAGTCTTGTCTTTATGGAATTTGAACTTAATATTGTAATTAAGTTGAACGATTCTATAAGACAGGATTGGGAACTTAATGATTTGATGGAGCATGTAGAGCAAATTTTTTCAATACGCATTAAGCGTATGATAAATTTGCAAAGTAATGGCATCTTGGATGATATTATTACTCATTTATACACTTTATCTTTTTCTACTAATATCAGATATCTGACACAGAACTTTCCTAATTCTATTGATAATTATTGGTCTAATTTTAAAGAAAAAGAGAGCTTAGTTTATATTGAAGAATTTGAAATAAATAAGTCATATTGGGACAGCTATGAGTTTTTTTTATTTTTAGGCGGACTTTTAAGGGAAAACATGAAAAAGAGTATTAATACAAATTTTTTTCAATGTGAGGTACCTTTAAAGGATTCTTTTGATTTAGAGATTCTGAGTTCTAATACTAAAATACGTCGGTTAGGATATTTAAAACTTTTGTTGAAATATTTTAATGAGAATGGACGTGTCCCGGTATCTAAAACGAACTTGGATTTTGAAAGATATTGTCAAAGTTATAACGAATATTTGAGCTTATATAAAAATAGAAAAGGTAATATTATTCTTACTAAAACAGGTAATTCTGCTGCTCCCTATATAGAACTAGGCATAAGTCTAGGTTTGATTCATAAATCAATGGGGTATTATGAGCTCGGTAAGATTGGCAAAGTTTATGGCGTATTAAGAAAAAATTTAAGAGAAAGTAATGGAGAAAATCCATTTGTTCTTTCACCATTTGAGCAATCATTTTTCTTGGAGAATATTTTGAGGCAAGATTATTTCTTTATTTATACAATATTAGAATTGTCTTATGTAAATTATAGCATTTCATACTTGTCTTTAAAGAAAATATTTCAAGAAAAATTATTGTCTAATATGGATTTATGTATTGAATATGCAAAGTTGAATAATCCAGGAAAGTTTTTATCTTTAAGAACTGTGAAGAAGCGAATAAGTGAATGGAACAAAAGTGAAAGCTATTTGGAACATGTATTAATGCCTAGATTGAATTGGTTATATGACCTGAATATCATTGACTTAAAAGATGACTTAAGCTTTTCTCTGACAACTTCTGGTAAAAGATTATTTTATAATCTTACGATTGGAAGAGATCTTGCATTGCATATGATGGCATCACTTGATGCTTACATCGATTCCTTTTACATGAAGGTGTTAAATGAAATTTATGGATCAAAAAATAAGATGTTTCAAGATGGTGATTATAAAATGTTTGTTGCTTATTTGGATCAAAGCTTTTATTTTTTTCGTACATTAGCTCCTAATCGAGTTACTTTTTCATTGTTTTCGTATTATATACGATATATATTATTTTATAATCATTCTATTGTGTTAGATACAGAAGATATAAAAAAAATATTTGCGAAAAAGGAATATTCAAATTATATTTATAGGTTTCAAGAGCAATATAAAGACGGTTATATACAAAAAAGATAGCATTATGAATAGTTATACACAATTTAAATTACAAAGTAATCCATTTCGTTTGACTCCCGCACTTAGTTCTGAGGAACTAATTTGGGCAGGTTTCCCGGAGTTAAAAAAACGAATAGAAAATAGAATCTTGAAAGCTATAAAAATCCCCAATTCTAGTCTTATACTTAATTGGGGAGATTATGGTAGTGGAAAAACACATGCTGCGAGATATTTTACTAATTTAAATGTTCTAAGCAATTTAAAAATAAAAACAGATAGTTTACCTTTACCTTTGATTATAAATTTTCCTAGGAGTAAAGAACCTGTAAAAGAGATATATACTCAAATTATAGATAAGATTGATATTGATGATATTAGAAGAAGATTAGAGAAGGCGAAGATTGATATTGCGAGTGTGTTAAGTCAAGTTACTGATAATGTGCTTATACAAAATATTGTAAGTTTGTTGCTTAATCCAACTGTGTCACCTCAAATGATGAAGTCCTATTTATATGGAACAGCATCTATCACATCTAATTTTGTGGATAAGAATGTATCAAGAAAATTAGTATCAGATATTGATTATATAGAGCTTTTATCAGCTTTATTTTCTGTTATTACGTATGATAAAAAAGCTTATTCTTGTGTTATTATTTGGATTGATGAATTTGAGTCAATATCAATCTTAAATACAGTTAGTATAAGTAATGTAAATAATTTAATTCGTAGCTTATTGGATTATGTTCCTAACAATCTGCTAATCTTCTTGAATCTTACACAATCAGCAATGATGGATGTTTCTGATTTAAGTGATTATTTACAAGAAGCTGTAAAATCTCGAATTAAAGATAAGATAGAATTGGGTATACCTGATCTAGACGCGTTCAAATTATATTTGAAAGAACTATTAAATAATCCTCTTTATCGAACATCAGAATGTAGTGATAAGCCATATTTCCCTTTTGAGGAAGATGTTATTGAACAGATATTTAATGATTTAGGGGGAAGCGTTTCTCTGCGTCGTTACAATGATGCTTTTTCTTTGTTGCTTGACGAAGCTATGATAGAAAATGTATGTCCTATAGATTTAGATTTTTATACTCAGAAAAAAAATGAAATAATTATAGACTAAATGAAACATCCAGTCGTTTTAGATGCTTGTACGATAATAAATCTTTTACGTATTGATGAAGATGAATTTTTGTTTAGGTTATTATGCTCTTTGAGGTTATATGTAGCAGATCTTGTGAATCAAGAAATTATGAAAAATATTTTTCATAATGAATTATCAGAGGAACAAAGAACATATATCAGTGGCATTTTACCTCAGCTGCAAAGTAAATGGAACTCATTTAATCAAACAATGGATTTAATAGATACAGATTTTTATGAGAAAAATATAAAAAAGTTTACGAGACATACGAAGAAAATAAATGGAGAACTTCAATCGTCTATATTGTCATTATATTTGAGCCGGAAATATCATTCAAGAGTCTTTTTTTATACTGATGATTTTCCTGCAAAAGAACAGTTTAAAAACTTTTTTGAGTTTCAGCAGATTGGCTCTATTGGAGATTCTGTGGATTTATTAATCTTTTTGTATTGGAATTCTCCTGACTTTAGTGATAAGAAATTAGAAAGATTTTTACATGATTTATTTGCTGAATACAATTTATCTGTATCTAATTTTATAAAGGGAATTGATGAGATATCTGAATTATATATTAAAAAGAAGAACGTTTATAAATTATTGAGGGAAATTGTAGACAGTTTTTATCAGAATGAAGATTGGCTAGGGAAAGTTGAAGAAGTTAAAAAGAAAGTTAGTTCTGATGCTAGATTGAAAGCTCTTTTTGTTTCTTGTCCAGAAGAAAAAAATTGTAAGTTAGTCGATAAAATAAAGGAAGTTCAAAAAATGATGAGAGATTTTTCAATATATAAAAAAGACGAACTATTAAGCATGAATTAATTATGACAAAGGGGAGGTCTGTCCTTTCTGTCGGCTGTCCCGCAAGGTGGAAATCATCTGTGAGACGGCCATCTGTGTGGCGTTCTACGATGGTTATCCGGTGTCGCCCGGACATGCGTTGATCCTTCCCAAGCGGCATGTGGCATCTTATTTTGATTTGACCCATCACGAACGGGAGGCCATGAACGTGGTGCTTCAGTACGTAAAGCAGAAGGTGGACGAACGGTATCATCCGGACGGGTACAATGTGGGCATTAATGTGAATGAGGCGGCGGGGCAGTCGGTCTTTCATGTACACATGCACCTGATTCCGCGTTACAAGGGCGATGCGCCTAATCCGAAAGGTGAGGTAAGAGGTGTGATTCCATCAAAACAGAGTTATGATGCCAACGAGGGACTTTCTTCGCCTGCTCAGCCGGAGAGAAAATAGTTTGGGGATTTGCATATAATTCTTGAGTTCAACTTATAAATGCAACTTTTTGGGTGCGGATAATAAGCA
>OLIT01001225.1_pt1 | contig 23006 bp, 19 predicted proteins | sample 1601341 | NCBI WGS metagenome assembly OLIT01 (sample SAMEA2452121, study PRJEB22498) | human gut metagenome | biome: human feces; feature: human gut; material: feces | place: Australia | collected 2012
GAAGTGCTGGCCTCACACTGGAAACCTTATCTTGAGAACCTTCACGTGTGCATGACTGATGCCACATGCTATGAAAGCCACATGCGTTTTCCGACAGATATGAAACTCCTCTGGGAAAGCCTCGAATGGCTCTACAAGTATATCTGCAGGCATTGCTGGGAACTCGGCATAAGACGTCCCCGCAACAAATACAGGAATGTGGCGGAGTCCTATCTTTCCTATTGCAAGAAAAGAAAAAGGAAGGCTTCAAGAACACGGATGCTCAAGCGTCGTATGATCAGACTTCTTGAAAAACTCCTCATACAGAGGGATGAAATTCACCGGGAGTACGGAGCCTCACTCCGGTATACCCGGGATTACCGGAAGCGTCTTTCCATCATCAGAAAGATTCTTGTACAGGAGAAGGAAATGCTTGAAGGACGGAAAGTCAGTGACCGCATCGTCAGCATCGACCGTCATTACGTACGTCCTATCGTAAGAGGCAAGGAAACAAAATCCGTTGAATTCGGTGCAAAGGTTAACAATATACAGATAGACGGTATATCGTTTATCGAACACCTCTCGTTCAAGGCTTTCAACGAGGGTATACGCCTGAAGGACTGTATCCGCATGCAGCAGAAACTCATGAATGTGAGGGTAAGATGCGTGGCTGCCGATTCCATATATGCCAATAATGCCAACAGAAAGTTCTGCACGAAATATGGTATATCCACTTCCTTCGTACGCAAGGGAAGGGCGGCAAAGGATGAGCCCTTGAGGAAGGTGCTCAGAAGTGAACTCTCCAAAGAAAGGGCCACCCGGCTTGAAGGAAGCTTCGGTACTCAAAAGCAACACTACTCACTCGCAAGAATAAAGGCCAGGAACAGGAAGACTGAAATCCTTTGGATTTTCTTCGGAATACATACGGCAAATGCCGTACTGATGATAGATAAGGTCACAAGCAGAACAGCTAAAGCGGCATGACATGAATTTACAGACAGGAGCAGAAGAAGTCATCAGACTTCTTCCGAAACATCATGTCCAACAGATAGGATTATGTGAAAAAACACAGAAAAAGAGCAATAATAATGGCATATAAAGTGATTATACTCTATCGACTTTATATGCCATCTTACTTTTTAGGAACATTTACTGAATATCCCTAAAGAAAACGGCGGGAAGTTGCATGTTGGAAAAGCAACTTCCCGCCGTTCTTTGTTATTGGAAGAATACGTCATCAAGACGTGTGGTATTTTCTTCTTCTATCTCTGTCAGACGGTCTTTACAAGGATCGAAATCACCTGGAATATCGAAAGTCTCGTCTTGAGAGTAACCTAATGTCTTGTCGGCATAGACCTTCTGCATATAGATACCCCAGATAGGCAGTGCCATAGAAGCCCCCTGCCCGTCGCGCATCGTATCGAAATGGATGTCGCGTTCTTCGCCACCTACCCAGCAACCGGATACCAACGAAGGAGTGAAGCCCATAAACCATCCGTCGGAGTTACGGTTGGTAGTTCCTGTCTTACCTCCCATATCAGCCTTGATGCCGTACAGACGACGAACACGACCACCAGTACCTTCATTAATTACGGCACGCAGCATAACGAGCATCTTATAGGCAGTAGATTCACTAATGACTTCATTCACTTGCGGCGTGAAGTTGGCTATGACGTTGCCATCATTGTCTTCAATACGGGTGACAAATAACGGAGCAGTACGGATACCTTTATTGACAAAGGCCGTGTACGCACTGACCATCTCTCCTACCGAAATTTCACATGGTCCAAGACAGAGGGAAACGGTAGGCTGTACATCTTTATTTAATACACCGAATGAGTGTATCAGGCGAACCAGGTCGTACGGACTGAGCTTGCTCATCAGGTAGGCTGAAATCCAATTATTGGAGTTAGCCAATCCCCATTTCAAGGTCACAATTTCTCCATAATGCGACTTGGAGCTGTTACGGGGTGACCAGGCTTTTCCGTTCTCATCGAAGAGGGTCTGCTCTACATTACGAACTTCATCACATGGCGAGAAGCCATTCTCCATGGCAAGCGCATACAAATAAGGTTTGATGGTTGAACCTACCTGACGACGACCTACCATAGCCATATCATACTGGAAGTAGTTGTAATTAGGTCCTCCCACGTATGCTTTCACATGGCCCGTAATCGGGTCCATGGACATGAAACCTGCACGCAAGAAATGTTTGTAATACTTGATAGAGTCAAGTGGAGTCATGATTGTATCTTTTTCTCCATCCCATGAGAATACGGACATTTCATATTTGGTATTAAAGGCTTTCATGATTTCAGCTTCCGAGCATCCGTCAGCCTTCATGGTACGGTAACGGTCACTCTGACGAATGGAGCGGTTCAGAATCTGTTCCACTTCTTCCGGTGTCAGCTGATTGGTGTAAGGAGCTGTCTTACGCCCTCTCTTTTCCTTGAAGAAGCGAGGCTGCAGGTATTTGGCTACATGTTCATAGACAGCTTCTTCGGCATACTGCTGCATACGGGAATTGATAGTGGTATAAATCTTCAATCCATCTACATACAGATTGTAGTTGGTACCGTCTTTCTTTTTATTCTTCGCACACCAGCCATACAACGGGTTCGTTTCCCAAGCCAAAGAATCTTCATAATATTTCTGCATCTGCCAGCCACGATAATCGCTCCGGTCCGGCTTACGGGCGGTCATTACGCCACGCAGGTATTCACGGAAATAGGTAGCCAATCCGTCTTTATGGTCGACAGGCTGAAATTTCAGCACCAAAGGAAGTGCCTGCAAAGAATCACATTCTTCCTGAGTAAGGAAGCCTGCCTTACGCATCTGGTCGAGCACGGTATTACGACGTCCGCGAGAACGTTCATTAAAACGACGGGGGTTATAGAGAGAAGGGTTCTTACACATACCTATCAAGGTAGCGGCTTCTTCTATTTTCAAGTTCTTCGGGTCTTTGGCAAAATACGTCTTAGCCGCTGTCTTGATACCTACGGCATTGTTCAGGAAGTCGAACTTATTAAGATACATGGTAAGAATTTCCTCCTTTGTATAATAGCGTTCCAGTTTTACCGCAATCACCCACTCAATAGGTTTCTGCAACAGACGCTCCATTACATTGTCGGCTGTCGGTGAATAGAACTGCTTAGCCAACTGCTGGGTAATGGTACTACCTCCACCGGCATGTTTCTGCATGAAGATTCCACGCTTAACAACCGCACGCATGAAAGCACGGGCGTCGATACCGGAATGGTCTTCAAAACGCACATCTTCAGTGGCCACCAAGGCATGTACCAGATGGGGAGAGAGGTCTTCATAGCCCACATACACTCGGTTTTCCTTACTAAGCGACCAGGTTCCCAACAGCTTTCCGTCTTCAGAAATGACCTGAGTGGCAAACTTCAGATTCGGGTTTTCCAGCTCTTCTACCGGGGGAACATAACCTATTTTACCTTTTGCAATAGCCGTAAAAACGATGGCAACTGCGGCAATGCAGATGAACACAAAACCCCACATTGCATATATAAATATCTTTCTCATACTTTTATTATATTCATTAATTAGACTTTTAAGCCGCAAATTTACGGAAAATCTTTGTAACAAAGACTTATTTTCCGCAATATCCTCTTAAATGCGAAAACGTAGTCCGAAATATCCTAAAAACGGTGGGATTTCTATTTTTTTTACCTACCTTTGAACTCCGGTATTATAAAAGTAATCAAAAACAGCTAACATGGAAAATAGAAGTTTAGTTACTATCGCCGAACATTCCAAAGAGAAAATCATGTATCTTCTGGAAATGGCAAGAGAGTTTGAAAAGAAACCTAACCGCCGCCTGCTGGCAGAAAAAGTAGTTGCCACTCTGTTCTTTGAACCATCTACTCGTACCCGTCTAAGCTTTGAAACGGCAGCCAATCGCCTGGGAGCAAGAGTCATCGGATTTACCGATCCAAAGGTGACCAGTTCTTCTAAAGGAGAAACGCTGAAGGATACCATCATGATGGTGAGCAACTATGCAGACATCATCGTAATGAGACATTATCTGGAAGGTGCTGCACGTTACGCCAGTGAAGTGGCTCCGGTGCCCATCGTAAATGCCGGAGATGGTGCAAACCAGCATCCTTCACAAACAATGCTGGATTTATACTCCATCTATAAGACTCAAGGCACGCTGGAAAACCTGAACATTTATCTGGTAGGTGACTTGAAATACGGAAGAACAGTTCACTCGCTGCTGATGGCTATGCGACACTTCAATCCTACTTTCCATTTCATTGCTCCGGACGAACTGAAAATGCCGGACGAATACAAGCTGTATTGCCAGGAACATCACATCAAATACGTGGAACATACTGACTTCACTGAAGAAACCATTGCAGATGCCGACATTCTGTATATGACTCGTGTTCAGCGGGAACGTTTCACTGACCTGATGGAATATGAAAGAGTGAAAGATGTGTATATCCTGAACAACAAGATGCTGGAACATACACGTCCGAACCTGAAAATCCTCCACCCGCTTCCTCGTGTGAACGAGATTACCTACGACGTGGACGACAATCCGAAAGCTTACTATTTCCAACAGGCTAAGAACGGTCTTTATGCCCGTCAGGCCATCCTTTGCGATGTGTTAGGAATTACACTCGACGAGGTAAAAGCTGATACTGAAAAATAATCCGGAAACTATTCAATTCAAGTAACTATGAGTGAAAAGAAAGAATTACAAGTGGCTGCGCTGAAAAACGGAACAGTCATTGACCATATACCTTCCAATAAGTTATTTACAGTCGTATCCTTGCTGGGACTGCAGGATGAAGATGCCAACATCACAATAGGCAACAACTTTGAAAGCAAGAAATTGGGCAAGAAGGGAATCATCAAGATTGCCGACCGCTTCTTTACGGAAGAAGAAATCAGCCGCTTGTCAGTGGTTGCTTCCAAAATCAAGCTGAACATCATCCGCGACTATGAAGTCGTAGAAAAGAAAGAAGTGGAAATGCCTGACGAGCTGAAAGGTATCGTGAAATGCAACAACCCGAAATGTATCACCAACAACGAGCCGATGCAAACATGGTTCCACGTCATCGACAAGGAAAAAGGCTTGTTGAAGTGCCATTACTGCGAAAAAGAGCAGCAGAAGGATAACATCAAACTTCTGTAAACCATGAAGCAGGACTGGAAACCAGGTACAATGATTTATCCTCTTCCGGCGGCCTTGGTTACATGTGGCAGCTGTGAAGAAGAATATAACATTATCACCGTAGCGTGGGTAGGTACAATCTGTACCAACCCACCTATGTGTTATATTTCTGTCAGACCGGAACGGCACTCCTATCCTATTCTGAAAAAGAATATGGAGTTTGTGATTAACCTGACCACCAAAAACATGGCTTTTGCCACAGACTGGTGCGGGGTTCGTTCAGGTAAGGACTACAACAAGTTCCAGGAGATGAAGTTAACTCCAGGAAAGGCAGCCATGGTGCAGGCTCCTCTCATTGAAGAGTCGCCCCTCTGCATTGAATGCCGGGTAAAGGAAATCGTCGCTTTAGGTTCACATCACATGTTTATTGCGGACGTAGTCAACGTGAAAGCAGACGACAAATACCTGAACTCGGAAACCGGCAAATTTGAACTGGCTCAATCTAACCTACTGGTTTATGCCCACGGGGGATATTACGAATTAGGAGAGAAAATCGGCAAGTTCGGATGGTCGGTAGAGAAAAAGAAATAACTGATTTATGATAAAAGAAGCCTTATTCACCCTCATTGGAAGCGGTGTGCTGGCAGTATGTGAGCTGCAAGCACAGGCCGTAACTACGCCCATGGTTACGCTGAAACAGCCGCGCTTCAACCTGGGAGTGAAAGCCGGCTTCAACTCTTCCATGTTCTTTACGGATAAGATTTCTATCAACGGGAAGGAACTGGAACTCGCACAGAACAACTACAAGGTGGGATATTTCGCAGCGGTGTTCTGCCGCTTCAACATGAAGAAACACCACTTCATACAACCAGAATTTTCCTGCAATATCACCCAAGGAAGTGTTTCTATTCCCAGCACATTAGCCAACTCGGAAATTCTGAAGGAGAATGCCCTTATCAAGAAAAAAATGACAACGCTTGACCTGCCCATTCTTTACGGCTATAAGTTCATTGACGTACATCCGTATGGAATGGCCTTTTTCGTAGGTCCCAAGGTGACATGGGTATGGGAGAAACATTGTTCAACCGAATTTACAGGCTTCCACCAACAGGAAATAAAGGAAGAGCAATATCCGTTCCAGTACAGCGGAGTCGTGGGACTGGCCGTCAACGTATCCAACATCTTCTTTGATTTCCGCTACGAGGTGGGACTCCATAACACCATCCGTTCTATCACTTATAACACCGACCTGACCGAGGCTCCACATAATGAAGGAAAAATTAAGCTGGAACAACGGAAAAACATTCTGAGTTTTTCGGTCGGAGTTATTTTCTAACAGGATTTTTCACTTTAAAACAACTATATCATGAAACGAGACGATTCTATTTTTAGCATCATTGAGAAAGAACATCAGAGACAACTAAAAGGTATTGAACTGATTGCCTCAGAAAACTTTGTAAGTGAACAAGTCATGCAGGCTATGGGTTCTTGCCTGACCAACAAATATGCAGAAGGGTATCCTGGGAAAAGATATTATGGAGGATGCGAAGTGGTAGACCAGAGCGAACAGCTGGCTATCGACCGTATCAAGCAGATTTTCGGGGCTGAATGGGCAAACGTACAGCCTCACTCAGGTGCACAGGCCAATGCTGCCGTATTCCTGGCAGTATTGAATCCGGGCGACAAGTTCATGGGTTTGAATCTGGCACATGGTGGACATCTGTCTCATGGCTCTGCAGTAAATACTTCAGGTATTCTGTACACTCCATGCGAATATAACCTGAACAAGGAAACGGGTCGCGTAGATTATGACCAGATGGAAGAAATCGCCTTGAGAGAGCATCCGAAATTGATTGTAGGCGGTGGTTCTGCTTATTCACGTGAATGGGACTACAAACGCATGCGTGAGATTGCTGACAAGGTAGGCGCTATCCTGATGATTGATATGGCACATCCGGCCGGACTGATTGCTGCCGGTTTGCTTGACAATCCGGTGAAATATGCACATATCGTGACTTCAACTACTCACAAAACGCTTCGTGGTCCGCGTGGTGGTATCATCCTGATGGGTAAAGACTTCCCTAACCCATGGGGAAAGAAAACTCCGAAAGGTGAAATCAAGATGATGTCACAATTGCTGGATTCAGCTGTATTCCCCGGTATTCAGGGTGGCCCGCTGGAACACGTCATTGCAGCTAAAGCCGTAGCATTCTACGAATGTATGCAACCGGAATACAAAGAATACCAGATTCAGGTACAGAAAAACGCCCGTGTATTGGCTCAGGCCTTGATGGATCGTGGCTTCACCATCGTATCGGGAGGAACAGATAATCACTCTATGCTGGTAGACCTGCGCAGCAAATATCCAGATTTGACAGGAAAGGTAGCTGAAAAAGCATTGGTAGCAGCCGACATCACTGTCAACAAGAATATGGTACCGTTTGACACTCGCTCTGCATTCCAGACATCAGGTATCCGTCTGGGAACTCCGGCCATTACGACCCGTGGTGCCAAAGAAGACTTGATGTACGAAATTGCAGAAATGATTGAAACCGTACTGTCAAATGTAGATAACGAAGAGGTTATCGCTTCCGTACGCCACCGCGTAAATGAAACGATGAAAAACTATCCTATATTTGCATATTAACTAAACGACTAAAAACGAAACAAAATGAAGAAAATGAATTCTATGGCTATCTTACTGAGTGCATGCTTAGTATTTAGCGGATGTGGTATGACAAATACAGCCAAAGGTGGAATGATTGGTGCAGGAAGTGGAGCTGCCCTGGGAGCATTAATCGGAGGTATCGCTGGTCACGGAAAAGGAGCTGCCATTGGAGCGGCTGTAGGTGCTGCTGTAGGTACAGGCGCCGGTGTACTGATTGGCAAGAAGATGGACAAGGCTGCCGCACAGGCAGAACAGATTGAAGGTGCACAGGTAGAGCAGGTAACTGACAACAACGGATTACAGGCCGTAAAGGTGACTTTCGACTCTGGTATCTTGTTTAATACCAGCAGTGCTACATTAAGTACTTCTGCCAAATCTGCATTGAGCAAATTTGCCAACAACGTGCTTAACCAAAACAAGGACATGGACGTTGCCATCTACGGATATACTGATAATACCGGCTGGAAAAACAGTACCGCAGAGCAGAGCCGCCAGAAGAATCTGGACCTTTCACAAGAACGTGCCCAGAGCGTATCAAGCTATCTGTTAGCTTGTGGCGCTTCTTCCAGCCAGATTAAGTCTGTCACAGGTATGGGTGAGGAAAATCCCGTAGCAGACAACTCAACTGCTGCAGGCCGTCAGGAAAACCGCCGTGTAGAAGTGTATATGTATGCCAGCCAGCAGATGATTCAGCAGGCTGAAGCTGGAACTTTGCAATAAATCGAATTTTCATAGTAACAAACATCCTTATGCCGGGTCTTTCAGACTCGGCATAATTTTCATCCCCACATCAAACACTAATGAACAGAAAACGAATTCTAAGATACATACGCAATCTGATTATCTTTTTCTTTGCATCTACCATTCTTTCCGTTGTTGCCTTAAGATTTATTCCGGTCTACATCACTCCCCTGATGGTGATACGAAGCGTAGAACAACTGGTAAAAGGTGAAAAGGTGGTAATGAAACACAAATGGGTACCTAAAGAAAAAATATCACGCCACCTCCCGATGGCAGTCATAGCTTCTGAAGACAACCGTTTCGCCAGCCACAACGGATTTGATTTCAAGGAAATCAGCAAGGCTATCGAAGAAAACAAAAAGCGCAAGAAAGCCAGAGGAGCAAGTACCATCAGCCAGCAGACAGCCAAGAATGTATTTCTATGGCCCTCCTCTTCCTGGGTAAGAAAAGGATTCGAAGTCTATTTCACGGTACTGATTGAACTGATATGGGATAAAGAAAGAATCATGGAAGTTTACCTGAACTCCATCGAAATGGGAGATGGTATATATGGAGCAGAAGCCGTGGCGAAAGCTCACTTTCACACCACGGCCTCTCAACTCACCCGCAAACAATGTGCACTTATTGCAGCCAGTCTGCCGAATCCAAGAAAATACAATTCCGGAAAACCCAGCCCTTACATGTACAAGCGTCAGCGAAAAATCATGTATCTAATGAAATGTGTTCCTACATTCCCGGAAAAAGCCGAAAAGTAAGGAGACTTCTCGGGGCTAAGGCTCCGGATCTCCTTTCAAAATCGGAAGTGTAATCTTATATTTCACTGCTAAAATACGGGCTACAAACACGGTTACTCCACCAATAATCTGTGCAAGTACGGATTCCATATCCAGCATTAGACAAATCCAGTAAACCAGTCCGCCAATCACACAAGCCATGGCGTAAATCTCTTTACGGAATATCAGCGGAATCTCGTTGATAAATATATCACGCAGCACTCCTCCAGCCGCACCGGTAATACTACCCATAATAATGGCAATCCAGAACGGATAACCCAGCGCATACGCCTTACTGAATCCTACAACCGTAAACAAGGCCAGACCAATGGTATCAAAAATAAAGAAAGTATTATTCAGGCGAATGACATACTTTCCGAACAAGATGACAAAGAACATAGCGAAAGCCGTACAAATGAGGTACATCGGGTCGGTCATCCAGGCTGGAGTCACATCCAGCAAAACATCACGAATGGTTCCACCACCGATAGCCGTAGCCAGTCCCACCACATAAGCGCCAAACCAGTCAAACCGTTTCGCCGAAGCAAGACGTATACCACTTATGGCAAATGCAAAAGTCCCCACAAAATCCAGTATCGTTACAAACGAAGGCATCTGAAAAAAAACATCCATAGCAAATATTTTACCAAGTATAACTCAAACCAAAACTAAGCAATTCCTGCAACTGAAAATAACTTCTACCTTCTTCACGAGTCACCCCGTCGTCAAATCGGCCGTGGACGAACAGCTTCGTAGAAAGATACTGATTAATGGTAAAGGTAAAGGTATTTTCCCATTCACCCAGCACTTTCTCGTAATTGGTCGTATAAGACAAGCGGGACTCCCACATCAGGATGGAGAACATTTTCCATTTCAATGTAGATTCCAGACGAGAACCCCATACACTTTCCCGTTTATGACCGGCTTCGATGTTAAACTTTGTAGGGTCTACCCTGTCACTGGCCACGCTGTACAAGGTGTAGTTTATCGGATTTACCAGCACAGACAAATTGCACACGCCATCCTTGATAAACTTGTAGTCCATACCGAGACCGACGTTCAATTCGGCCGGTGAGAAGAAAGCAGAAACCAGGTTATCGGAGTTGGTCTCGTAGTTTGAGAAGAACTGCGTCTTGAACTCAGCCGACAAAGTATAGTACCATGTACTGAAGGCCTTGTAACCCAATTTAGAACTCAAGCGAAGCAGGTCATTGTTAGCCTTATAGCTGTGTACGGTATCCGAAGGCGCCGTGATAAAGCCCAATTTCCATTCAATCTTGTTTTCAAACTGGATACGCTGTCTGTCATCATAATTCGCCTGCCAGGTGAAGCCGGAAAGCAATGATTTGGTACTTTCACCACCCTTATACCAGTTTTTAGAAATATAGTTCTGCGAGAATTGCAAATAGCCATTCCCACCAAAGGTCCAGAAATTCGGCTTGATAACCAGCAGGTCTTTTTCTGTCACCCGGTTCGGAAGCTCATCATTCTGCATCATGTCCAGCAGATTCTCTTTCCGCGGCTGGTTTACAAGCACCTCACCGTATATCGGTTTCAAGCCTTTCAAATTCTCCTCATTTTGCTTCACCAAACTGGGGTAAGACAGATAAAAAGAAAGCAACTGCCGATTTACCGCCTTATCCACCTGCACAGAATGACGCAAATCGGCCACCTGAGGCAATTGCGCATCCAGCACATTTTCTTTTATAAAAGGTATCTGCGGTTTCCAGTCGGAAATACTGAAGGCCTGTTCTATCGGTGCCTCATAATAAGTAGCCGGCATCGACAATTTATAGTAATCCGGATTCGGACGGATACCCGTTATCAGCAGATAAATATCATCCCAACGCTCCAGCTGCGCGTTGTACTCCCGACGGAAATTCTGCATCAACCGCCAGAAATTCCGCACCTCCAGTGGAGGAAGTTCCACCTTTTTCTTTACAGCCGGAACTACTTTCTTCTGTGTTGCATTCTGCAGGCTGTCTACAGGAGCTGTTACATTCAAAGAATCTACCGCATTTTTTAGTGTATCCGATTTTATCGCATCCGAAGACACTTCCATTTCTTGTGCGGCCAACCCACCGCACACCATAAGCAATACCAAGAAAAGACTCGTCTTTTTCATTTTTGTCATTCTTAAAATCTTGTGCAAAAGTACGATTTATTTCTAAAAGAAGTTAGCTTTCACACCTACTAATTGTACTTAAAAACAATTTTCTACCCGCCTTTGTTTAAAATTTCATTTGTACATCCATTGGAAAACGTAAGGATATTTAAAGTTAAACGTGGTTTTGCTCTACTTACTTTTGCGGGTTCAGCTTTTTTTTATAATTTTGCAAACTTGAAGAAGTAGTTCTTCCATGTCGGTAGAAATATTGCTCACCGGCATTTTGGCTGTCACTTTCTTAAGAGAAAAGAAAGCAGGCAGCATTAAACTGTTGAATTTAATTTTTAAATATTCATATTGTGGCAGAAACAAAGTATATTTTCGTAACAGGTGGTGTAGCCTCTTCATTAGGAAAAGGTATCATCTCATCATCTATCGGTAAGTTGCTGCAGGCCAGAGGCTACAGCGTAACCATCCAGAAGTTCGACCCGTATATCAACATCGACCCGGGAACCCTGAATCCCTATGAACACGGAGAGTGCTACGTAACCGTAGACGGACATGAAGCCGACCTCGACTTGGGACACTACGAACGCTTCTTAGGCATCCAAACTACCAAAGCCAACAACATCACTACCGGACGCATCTACAAGAGTGTAATCGATAAGGAACGCCGTGGTGACTATCTTGGCAAGACCATCCAGATTATCCCTCACATCACTGACGAAATTAAACGCAATGTCAAATTGCTGGGCAACAAATATAAATTCGATTTCGTCATTACAGAAATCGGAGGAACTGTGGGCGACATCGAATCACTTCCTTACCTGGAAAGTATCCGCCAGCTGAAATGGGAATTAGGAAAGAACGCTTTGTGCGTGCACTTGACTTATGTACCTTATCTGGCTGCTGCCGGTGAATTGAAGACCAAACCGACCCAGCACTCTGTAAAAGAACTGCAGTCTGTAGGTATCCAGCCGGATATCCTGGTACTTCGTACAGAACACGAACTCAGCATGGGACTGAGAAAGAAAGTTGCTTTGTTCTGTAACGTAGACGACAACGCCGTTATCCAGTCAATGGACATGCCGACCATCTACGAAGTGCCTTTGCGTATGCAGGAACAGAAACTGGATGTAACTATCCTTGAAAAGATGGGACTTCCGGTAGGCGAAACTCCTACCCTCGGCCCATGGAGAGACTTCCTGAACCGTCGTCACAATGCCACTGAAAAGGTAAGAATCGGTCTGGTAGGAAAATACGATTTGCAGGATGCCTACAAATCAATCCTGGAAGCCCTTTCACAAGCTGCAACTTATAATGACCGCAAGGCCGACATTCACTTTATCAATAGCGAGAACCTGACCGACGACAACATTGAAGAACACCTGAAAGACATGGACGGTGTCATCATCTGCCCGGGATTCGGACAGCGTGGTATCGAAGGTAAGTTCGTAGCTATCAAGTACTGCCGTACACACAACGTACCGACATTCGGTATCTGTCTGGGTATGCAGTGCATTGCCATCGAATTTGCACGAAACGTACTGGGATATGCCGATGCCAACAGCCGTGAAATGGACGAAAAGACTCCGCACAATGTAATCGACATCATGGAGGAACAGAAATCCATCACGAACATGGGTGGTACCATGCGTCTGGGAGCTTACGAATGCGTTATCGACCCGAACTCCAAGACTTATGAGGCTTACCAGAGCGAACACATCCAGGAACGTCACCGTCACCGTTACGAATTCAACAACAGCTACAAGGAAGAATTCGAAAAGGCGGGCATGAAGTGCGTAGGTATCAATCCGGAATCTGACCTGGTGGAAATCGTGGAAATCCCGACCTTGAAATGGTTTATCGGTACACAGTTCCATCCGGAATACAGCAGTACGGTATTGAAACCACATCCGTTGTTCCTGTCCTTCATCAAGGCAGCTATCAGCAAATAAACCAAACATAACATTGTAAAGAAATAGAAATGGACAAAAACACGTTAGTGGGCTTTATCCTGATTGGAGCGGTTATCGTGGGATTCGGTATCTACAACCGCCCCAGCCAGGAAGAAAGAGCACGCGCACAGCACTATCAGGACTCTATCCAACAGGTTATCAAGCAACAACAGGAAGCTCAGGAAAAGCAGGCTGCTGCAGCCATTGAAGCCGCACGCCCTGACAGCACTTCCCTCTTCTTCCAGGCCGCACAGGGTACGGAACAGTTTACCGTACTGGAGAACGAGCTGGTTCAGCTGACTTTCTCCAACAAAGGCGGACGAGTAAGCAAGGCCCTGCTGAAAGAGTATAAAGACCAGAAGAAGCAGCCTCTCGTTCTGTTCGACGGCGAAGATGCTTCCATGAATTTCGGTTTTGAAGGAAAGAACGAGAACATTCTCAGCCAACAGATGTATTTCGAGGCTACCAATGTGACCGATTCTACCGTGACCATGCGACTGAACGCAGCCAACGGCGGACACCTGGACTTCAACTACCGACTGCTGCCCAATTCGTACATGGTAGACCTTACCGTTCAAGCCAGCGGCATGCAGAATTTCTTCTCTCCTTCTACCAAGAGCATGAACATCGAATGGAAACAGCGTGCCCGCCAGATGGAGAAAGGTTACAACTTCGAACAGCGTTACACGTCATTGACCTACAAGCCGGTGGACGACAGTTTCGATTACTTGAGCGAAACAAAGGATGAGAAAGAAACCATCCCTGAGTCACTCGACTGGGTAGCTTTCAAGAATCAGTATTTCTCCTGTGTATTCATGGCAGAGCAGAACTTTGACAACGCAACACTCGAATCAAAAATGGAACAGCAGGGAAGCGGCTACATGAAGAACTATGCAGCCGACATGAAGACGGCTTTCGACCCGACAGGAGCCAAAGCTTCGCACATGCAGTTCTACTTTGGTCCGAACCACTTCAAGACACTGCTGGCCAGCAACGACCTGAGCTTTAAAGATAAAGATCAGGAACTGGAAGACCTGGTTTATCTGGGATGGCCGATTATCCGCCTGATTAACCGCTGGTTCACCATCAACCTGTTCGACTGGCTGTCAGGCTGGGGACTGAGCATGGGTATGGTTATCCTGCTTATGACCATCATCGTCAAGGTACTGGTACTCCCCACCACCTGGAAGTCTTTCATCTCATCTGCCAAGATGCGTGCCCTGAAACCGTATGTAGATAAGATTAACGCCAAATATCCGAAGCAGGAAGATGCCCTGAAGAAACAGCAGGAAACCATGGCCCTCTATCGCCAGTACAATGTCAGTCCGATGGGCGGCTGTCTGCCGATGTTGTTGCAAACTCCGGTGTTCATGGCCCTCTTCTTCTTCGTGCCGAACGCTATCGAGTTGCGCCAGCAGGGATTCTTGTGGGCTGATGACCTTTCAGCTTACGACGACCTGATCAGCTGGAGCTACCACATTCCGTTGTTAGGCAACCACCTGAGCTTGTTCTGTCTGCTGTTCAGCATCACTACGGTGCTCAACCAGATTATCATGATGAAACAGCAGGATATGGGCAACAATCCACAGCTGGCTGCCATGAAATGGATGATGTACATCATGCCTGTGATGTTCTTCTTCATCTTCAACGACTATGCATCCGGATTGAGCTACTACTATTTCATCTCCGGTCTGATTGGTATCATTACCATGTGGATTATGCGCCGCATGACCGATGAAAAGAAACTGCTCGCCCAGCTGGAAGCCAACAAGAAGGAACCTTCACAGCAAAAGGCAAGCGGACTGATGGCCAAACTGGAAGCCCTGCAGAAAGAACAGGAACGTCTCCAGAAAGAACGTCAGGAACGCATGGGAGGTAAGAAATAATAAAAAGATTATCTCATTTAATACAGCAGCGCGCCCCTCAATGGCATACAGACAAGCCATCGAGGGGCGCTCTTTTTTCTGCTACATTCCTCTTTTTCCATTTATTGTCTTACCTTTGCAGAAACAAAGGTAAAACCATGAACTACTTTTCAAAACTCTATACCCGATGGCAGCATTTCCTGCACAATGAAACATTAAAGCAGAAAGTATATTCCATCGTTTTCGAATCAGACACACCGAAAGGAAGGCTGTTCGACATCATATTAATCAGCAGCATCATTGTCAGCGTACTAATGGTCATACTGGAAAGCATGCACTTGTTTTCTCCTACGGCCTACTGGGTATTGCGACTATTGGAATACCTGCTGACTCTCTTCTTTACCATAGAATACCTGGCCCGTATTTACTGCCTGAAAAATCCCCGGAAATACATATTCAGTTTTTTCGGGCTGGTGGACCTGCTGGCCACCCTGCCGGTTTACCTGAGCTTCTTCCTGAAGGGTGCACACTACCTGCTGGTCATCCGGGCCTTCCGGCTCATCCGGATATTCCGCATCTTCAAACTGTTCTCCTTCATCAGCGAAGGTAATCTGCTGCTGCGCTCCCTGCGTATCAGTGCACCGAAAATATCCGTATTCTTCTTTTTCGTCCTCATCCTGGTCACTTCCATGGGAACAGTCATGTACATGATTGAAGGCGACGTACCCGGTACTGAATTCAACAACATTCCCAATAGTATCTACTGGGCCATTGTCACCATGACCACCGTAGGCTATGGCGACATTACCCCCGTTACTCCGGTAGGGCGATTCCTCTCGGCCATCATCATGCTCACCGGTTACACCATTATTGCCGTACCTACGGGAATCGTATCAGCAGCCATGGTAAGCCAGCAGAAAAAGCAGGCAGAACGCCAGTGTCCGCACTGCCATCAGACAGGCCATGATGCAGAAGCCGTCTATTGCAAATACTGCGGAAAGGAGCTCGAGAGTGACTCAAAAAGAAAAATCCACAACGAAGAATTTTAATCATCAAACCATCAAATAAACACATGAAAAAAAACAGATTTTATGACTATGACAGCAGCCATGATGCTCGCCACATCGGCCTGTGTAGGTCCTGAAAAAACCGCACAGACAGATGGCCCCATCATCGGCAAGCAGGAGGTTACGGTAAAAGGCGGCCGTATGACCCCTGAAACGCTCTGGGCCATGGGACGCATCGGAAGTTCCTGTGTATCGCCCGATGGCAAACGCATTGCCTACACGGTGTCTTACTACAGCGTGAAAGAGAACAAGAGCCACCTGGTAATCTACGTAATGAATGCCGACGGCTCAGGCAACCAGTTGCTCACCACTACAGCTGCCAGCGAGGGAGAACCTGCATGGATCAAGAACGGCAGCAAGCTTGCTTTCCTGGCACCCGATGCCGACGGTAACAGCCAGATTTGGGAAATGAATCCCGACGGCAGCGAACGCGTACAGCTTTCTTCATTTGCCGGAGGAATCGACGGATTCAAGTTCTCACCCGACGAGAGCAAGGTACTCTTCATCTCACAGGTGAAATACGGCGAACGCACCGTCGACAAGTATCCTGACCTGGACAAGGCCAGCGGAATGGTGATAGACGACCTGATGTACAAGCACTGGGATGAGTGGGTACAGACCGTACCGCATCCGTTCGTGGCTCCGTTTGCCGGAAACAAGGTGGGCGAAGCGACCGACATTCTGGCTGGCGAACCCTACGAATCGCCGATGAAGCCTTTCGGTGGCATCGAACAGCTTACGTGGAGTCCTGACTCCAAATGCATTGCATATACCTGCCGCAAGAAAACTGGACTGGAATATGCTATTTCTACCGATTCGGACATTTACCTGTACAATCTGGAAACCAAGCAGACCCGCAATCTCTGCAAGGAAGACGCTACCGACAAGAACATGGGTTACGACACGAACCCGCAGTTCTCCCCCGACGGCGGATTCATCGCCTGGCAAAGCATGGAACGCGACGGATACGAAAGCGACCGCAACCGCCTTTGCGTAATGGATTTGAAAAACGGCAAGAAGACTTACGTTACAGAAGACTTCCAGTCGGGCGTAGACAGCTACTGCTGGGCTCCGGACAACCAGACACTCTATTTCACCGGTGTATGGCATGCCACCAGCATGATTCACCGCACAAATCTGAAGGGTGAAGTGGAACAGCTTACAGAAGGCATGTACGACTATGCTTCTGTAGAAATGCTGGGCGACGGACAGCTTCTCACCAAGCGCCACTCTATCAGCGAAGCTGACGAGCTGTTCACCGTCAACCTGAACAAAGCCAACGAGGTAACCCGCATCACGCAGGAAAACGACCACATCTTCAAGCAGCTGAAGTTAGGTAAAGTAGAAGCCCGCTGGACCAAGACCGTCGACGGTAAAGACATGCTCTCATGGGTAATCTACCCGGTAGACTTCGACCCGAACAAGAAATACCCCACCCTGCTGTTCTGCGAAGGTGGTCCGCAAAGCCCTGTGAGCCAGTTCTGGAGCTACCGCTGGAACTTCCAGATTATGGCTGCCAACGATTACATCATCATCGCCCCCAACCGCCGCGGTCTGCCGGGATTCGGCATGGAATGGCTGGAAGAAATCAGCACCAACTACGGCGGACACTGCATGGACGACTACCTGACTGCCATTGACGACATTGCCAAAGAACCGTACGTAGACAAAGACCGCCTGGGCTGCGTAGGTGCCAGCTTCGGAGGATACTCAGTGTACTGGCTGGCCGGACACCACAACAAGCGTTTCAAGGCCTTCATCGCACACGACGGATTCTTCAACATGGAACAGCAGTATCTCGAAACCGAAGAACTCTGGTTCACAAACTGGGATTTGGGTGGCCCGTACTGGGACAAGAACAACCCAGCTGTAAAGCGCAGCTATGCCAACTCTCCTCACCTGTTTGTCGACAAATGGGATACTCCTATCCTCTGCATCCACGGCGAGAAAGACTACCGCATCCTGGCTTCACAGGGTATGGCCGCATTCAACGCTGCCAAACTGAGAGGCATTCCTGCCGAACTGCTGATTTTCCCAGACGAAAACCACTGGGTATTGAAACCGCAGAACGGTATTTTGTGGCAACGTACTTTCTTCAACTGGCTTGACCGCTGGCTGAAACCACAGAAATAAGTCACGCACATCCGGACGCCCTAAAAAAAGATTTTTTCTATTTCCTTGAATTTCAAATGATTTTAAAAATCTTCGAAAAATTCTTACAAAAAAAGAGCGTCCGGATTTGCATATTAAAATAAAAAGCCATACCTTTGCATCGCTTTTGAGAAAGACACTTCGGGGTGTAGCGCAGTCCGGTTAGCGCACCTGCTTTGGGAGCAGGGGGTCGTGGGTTCGAATCCCGCTACCCCGACAAGAAGAAAGGCAACTTATCCAATACGATGAGTTGCCTTTCTTCTTTTATTGTATTTTCCCTCAAAAACAGCCCCCTCAAACGATTTTCAAAAACGCCTAAGCGTTTGCTTTCAAACGCAAGTGCATTTAAAGTAAAACGCCCTTGCGTTTTACCTAAAACGTAAAGGCGTTTAAGTTAAAACGCAAAGGCGTTTTTTCAACTCTGTTTTAAAAATCTTACAGTGACCTATATTCCGTTGATTTTCTGAAAGAAACACACATCCTGATAAGAAGTGCCTACCCGTATCCAGTCCTTCAGGATGCCACATTCGGTATAGCCTGCCGAAGTGAACAGCTTCCGGCTGGCTACATTCCCCACCGGCACATAGGCATACAATTGCCGGAGCCCCAGCAAAGAGAAGCAGTGCAATTCCAGGAGAGAAAGCGCCGCCTGCGCCACCCCCTGCCCCCGCAAGTCTTTCCGCACTACAATTCCTACTTCCGCCCGGTTGTGACGTGCATCAAAGGAGAACACATCCACAATACCGGCCACTTCTTTTCCCTCGCACACTATCATCAACCGAAGTTGCCCGTCGGCATACAAATCATTCTGACTCTCCGCGATGTAGCGTTTCATCTGATAGCGGGAATAAGGACCCGTAGCCGTACCCAGCTCCCAAAGTGCCGCATCGTTCTCAAACGAGAGCATCACCTCCAAATCTTCCGGCTCGGGTGCGCGGAGACTGATATTTCCCTGTTTCATGGCGTGTTCATTTTTCCGGTTCGTCTTTCTGTAAATCAAGTTCCCGCATCAGGCGGCCGCGTCCCGGCACACAAAACAGTGAAGCTACCAGCAGCATGCCCATACACAACAGACTGGTAACATCGAGCGTGGTATAGTACACCGTCAGATTGAACAGCGCCGGGGCCAGCAGCATGGCCAGACGGATTTCACACCAGCGGCGATAGCTCACCAGTGCTTCGGGTAAGGACAACTGACGGACATAGCGTGTCAGCGAAAGGCTGAACATGCGCAGCGACAAGGGAATCAAACACACCGTCAGCAAGATGCCGACAGTCTGCAAGATGTATTCTGCCTGCGCATCGCCCACCATACTTCCCTGAGGCAATACATCCGTTTCATACAACACACACCCTGCCACGACCAGTATCCAGAACAAGGCAAATTCCGCTTCCAGCACATGGAGCAGACGAGTCATTCTTTTTTCCATTTCTTTCTATCTTTAAAGGGTTCCGGTAAACGCCACGCGGTTCACGATGGAACGTCCCAGCGTCACCTCATCCGTATATTGCAATTCATCACCGATGGAGATTCCACGGGCAATGACGGTTATCTTCACATCGCAGCCCGCCAGTTTGCGGAAAATGTAAAAGTTGGTGGTATCTCCTTCCATGGTAGAACTCAGCGCCAGGATTACCTCCTTGACGGTGCCTTCTTTCACACGGTTTACCAGGCTTTCAATCTCCAAATCGGAAGGCCCGATGCCGTCCATGGGCGAAATCACCCCTCCCAGCACATGATACAGCCCGCGATACTGCTGGGTGTTCTCTACCGCCATCACATCGCGTATATTCTCTACCACACACACCGTGGTCACGTCGCGCGAAGGATTGGAACAGATGCGGCACACATCCGTATCGGAAATATTGTGACACACCTTACAATACTTCACCTCTTTCTTCAAGGTAGAAATGGCACTGCTGAAAGCCTCTACCGTGGCCGTGTCCTGACGCAGCAGGTGCAGCACCAGCCGCATGGCCGTTTTCCGTCCGATGCCGGGAAGTTTGGCAAACTCCCCCACCGCTTTTTCCAGTAAAACTGAAGGATATTGTTGATTCATGCTTATCGTTTCTTTAATACGAATGGCAAAAATACGGATAAAACAAGAACCGGCCTCCATTTCGCGGAGATTATTTTCAAGGAAGTCTTCCACCGAATCCCGTTTTTATATTACCTTTGCATAAAACAACTCACAGATATAACCTATGGACATAACCAGCGCAGAGTTCGTCGTAAGTAACTCACGGGCCGACATGTGCCCCCAGACTCATCTTCCGGAATATGCCTTCATCGGGCGCTCCAACGTGGGAAAATCCAGTCTCATCAACATGCTGACCAAGAATCCCAAACTGGCCATGACTTCGGCCACACCGGGAAAAACCTTGCTCATCAACCACTTCCTCATCAACAAGGAATGGTATCTGGTAGACCTTCCGGGCTACGGCTATGCCCAGCGGGGAAAAAAGATGATGGAGAAAATCCAGAAGCTCATTGAATACTACGTGCTGGAGCGGGAACAGATGACCTGCCTGTTCGTCCTCATCGACAGCCGGTTGGAACCGCAGCGCATCGACCTGGAATTCATCGAGTGGTTAGGAGAAAACGGCATCCCCTTCGCCCTGATTTTCACCAAAGCCGACAAACAGAGCGTGGGAAAGACGAAGGCCAGCGTAAAACGTTTCCTGGACACGCTGAAAGAACAATGGGAAGAGCTGCCTCCGCATTTCATCTCGTCTTCGGAGAACAAGACCGGACGACAGGAAATCCTCGACTACATAGAACAAGTAAACCGTTCGCTCAAGGAACAGGCAGAATAAAAAATATCCTCCAGACTGCGATTTTCACCCAAACAGTCTGGAGGATATTTTTTCATTATAGCTTCCCGCTCAGCGAGAGAAAACGATATTTCCTTCCTTACTCACATCCAGCCGGACATTATAACAAGCAGCTCCGTCGGGAATACAAAGTGTAGCCACGTAACGATAACCTTTTTCATCCACCTTCACAAAATCCATATCGCTCAGAATGGCGTTGTTCAGAAAATCGGCAGGTACCACGCGGGCAAACATTTCCTTATTTATATCTTTGGAGAACAAACGTTCCTTCCCCTTGTACACGCAGATGTGGATGATATTGTCATAGTAGATATTTTCCACCGGAAGACCTTCTTCATTGATACTGACAAGGGTCACCCGCTTCTTGGTCGGATTGATGTACGCATAACCTCTGTAGCGCTCTCCCCCGTGAAAAATAACCGAGTCTTTCTCAAACACCTCACTCTCTACCACCTTCACCGGAACTACCGTACCAAACGACAACGTATCCGATTCGGCCTTATGCAGACTTACGGTCTCGCCCACCGACGTGCGGTAACGCAGGCTGTACGACAAGCATTCTTCTATGAAATAATGAATGGGTTGGGCACTGTACACCGTCATCGTGTCATTGTGCACCGAAAAAGGCATCGGGGCATTAATCTGGCTGGCATAATAAATGCTGTCGCCTTGAATCTTGAATAAAGGTGCCTCCGTGTTGTCATCCAGCCAGATACCTTGCAGCCGTTGTATGACTTCCTGATTTTCATCCTGCTTTTCTGCTCCGTGCTGCTGGGGAGACAGACATCCTGCCAGCATTCCTAATCCCCCAAGGAGCATTCCCAAGCCCATTTTTTTCATGCGTAAATGAATTTCTACATTTTCTCCGGCAAAAATACGAATAAAAAGTGACAAAAACAGAAAATGCAGCAAAGTTATTGGCAGATAACCGGCCATTTCACAAGTGGGTTCAGGAAAAAAGAAGGTTGTTCACCAACCTGTCGAAAAAAGATACAGGCTCCCGGAAAAATTGTTTGAAAAACAAAAAAAATATCCTGAATAACAAATACTTTCTATTTTGCACATGAATCAATATTTTTATCAGGAAAAGTGGAATTATATAAATTGTTTTTATTTATTTTACATTCCATGAAATTTTAAATTGTATTAGGATTAGTAAAATAGATAAAAACATGAGCAGAAAAATCACTTTTCTTACCCTGTTTCTGTGGCTGATGACGGTAACTTTTCCTGTCATGGCGCAGCAGAAAGCAGACACGACCTACACCTTCCGGTTCGTTCCGCAGAAGGATATGTTTTATGTTCCCTGGAATGGGAATGACACAGAACTTGCCCGCCTGTTGGAATGTATCGAAAAAAACAAAGCAACAATTCTTGACGGCAAGCTGCCGCTTTATGTCGATGGCTACTGCAACTCGCTGGGCAGTGAAACCGAGAACCTTGCCACGGCAAAGATCCGTGCCAACCGTGTGAAATCCGAACTGATTATACGCGCGGAAATAAAAGAGGAGAATTTCATCACCCGCAACCATGCGACTGAGGGTGATTTTGTCACTGTGCGCATGACGGTACCGGTAAAGGAAACAGCCGCGACGGATGCGGATACGGAAGCACGACGCAAGGCGGAAGCCGAACGACTGGAAGCCGAGAAGCGTGCCGAACAGGAACGGCTTGCCGAAGAGCAGCGCAAGGCGGAAGAAGCCCGACTTGCCGCTG
>OLIT01001252.1_pt1 | contig 22707 bp, 19 predicted proteins | sample 1601341 | NCBI WGS metagenome assembly OLIT01 (sample SAMEA2452121, study PRJEB22498) | human gut metagenome | biome: human feces; feature: human gut; material: feces | place: Australia | collected 2012
GGTCTTTCACCCACTTATGAGCAAGCTCATGTGGGCTTAGACCTTTTGACCCTGGTATCATCAGAATATGTAATATAACGCAGAATGACGAGAAGGATCAGAAAGACAATGAAAACAAAGATCACGGAACTTCTACAAATAGAATATCCCGTTTTCCAGGGCGGTATGGCCTGGGTGGCAGAACATAAGCTGGCGGCAGCGGTATCAAATGCCGGAGGCTTAGGTATCATCGGTGCCGCTTCCGCTCCGCCTGAGGTTGTCCGGGAGGAAATCCGTAAATGCAAAGAACTGACTGACAAACCCTTCGGCGTGAATATCATGCTGCTCAATCCCAATGCGGAGGATGTAGCGAAGATTGTCGTGGAAGAAGGAGTAAAAGCGGTAACGACTGGTGCTGGAAACCCGGGAAAATTCATGGAACTGTGGAAGAATGCCGGAGTGAAAGTCATTCCGGTGGTAGCCAGTGTGGCTATGGCGAAGATGATGGAGCGTGCCGGAGCGGACGCTGTGGTGGCGGAAGGCATGGAAAGCGGTGGACATATCGGTTCCACCACGACCATGGCACTGGTTCCGCAGGTAGTGGATGCGGTATCTATCCCGGTGATCGCAGCTGGAGGTATCGCCGATGGCAGAGGAATGGCGGCGGCTTTTATGCTGGGAGCGGAAGGTATCCAGATGGGCACCCGGTTCGTCGCATCAAAGGAATCCATCGTCCATGAAAATTATAAGAATCAGATCATCAAGGCAAAGGATATTGATTCTGTAGTGACGGGAATGTCTACCGGACATCCGGTGCGTTCTTTACGTAATCAGATGACCAGGGAGTATCTGAAGCTGGAAAAAGAGAATGCCGATTTCATGGAACTGGAAAAGCTGACACTGGGATCTCTCAGGAAGGCAGTGCAGGACGGAGATACCGTAAACGGAACACTGATGGCGGGACAGATTGCAGGCTTGATCCGCAGAGAACAGACCTGCCGTGAGATTATTGAAGAAACAGTACAGCAGGCGCAGGAGTGCATAGCGGCACAAGGACAGCATAAATAAAATATAGCGACAGGTAACCGCTGACAACAGATTTCGAACAGCGACAGGCGGCATAGTTATATGGAAAACGGCGCATTATAAAAAAATGTGCTGTAACCGAGGAGAACAATAGCATCACATAGTAATTAGGAGAAGACAAAATGAGCAGGATCGCATATTTATTCCCGGGACAGGGCTCCCAGTACATAGGAATGGGCAAGGAGTTCTATGATACTTACCCGGAAGCACAGGCGGTATGGAAGCTGGCAGACAAGGTGCTCCAGAATCTGTATTGGCAGGATAAGCGGGAAGTACAGGCGGAAAGCGGACATCCGTACTCCATGGAACAGCTGACCTTTGAAGAAAATCCTTATATCAACATTACGGAATACACACAGATCGCCATGCTGACCATGGAAGTGGCAATTCTGAAAGTATTGGAGGCAAAAGGACTGAAAGCGGAGATGGCAGCAGGCTTAAGCCTGGGAGAATATGGGGCGCTGGCTGCCGCTGGTGTGATGGAGCTGCCGGATCTGTTCCGGATCATCCGGATGCGTGGTATCTATATGCAGGAGGCCTATCCGGAAGGCGGAGCCATGGCAGCAATATTAGGGCTGGACGGAGATACCGTGGCAAAAATCTGCGGACAGACAGCAAAAGAAACCGGCAAAGTCGTCTCGGTGGCAAATTATAACTGCCCGGGGCAGATCGTGATCACCGGAGAGGCAGATGCAGTAGCAGCAGCATCGGAAGCGCTGAAAGAAGCAGGTGCAAAACGCTGTGTACCCTTAAAGGTCAGCGGACCATTCCATTCAGCTTTGCTGAAAACTGCGGGAGAACAGCTGGCAGAAGAATTGAAAAGCGTCAAGCTGTCAACCCCTTGGATTCCTTACGTGTCCAACGTAACAGCGGATTATGTGACAGATGCGTCACAGGTTGCGGAACTGCTGAAACAACAGGTATCCAGTCCCGTTCATTTCACCCAGAGCGTAGAGCGGATGATCGCAGATGGCGTGGACACTTTCATAGAGATCGGCCAGGGGAAGACACTCGGCGGCTTCGTACGGAAAATTGACAGAAATGTCAAAGTATACAATATCGAGAAACCGGAGGATCTGGACCGGGTGATGGAGGAACTGGCATGTTGACAGGAAAAAGTCTGACAGGACAAGTTGCTATTGTCACAGGGGCATCACGGGGCATCGGAAAAGCTGTGGCACAGGCACTGGCAGCAGAAGGAGCCACGGTGATCATTAATTATAACGGCTCTGCAGAAGCAGCGGAAGCGGTGGCGGCGGACATCCGAAGCCAAGGCGGCATGGCGGAGGCTGTGAAATGCAATGTTGCAGATTTTGCAGAGAGTGAAGCCTTTGTAAAGGCAGTAACAGAGAAATACGGCAGAGTTGACATCCTTGTCAATAACGCCGGGATCACACGGGACAATCTGATCGTGCGGATGACGGAAGAAGAATTCAATGCAGTCCTGGATACGAACCTGAAAGGCGCATTTCACATGATCCGGCATCTGACGAAGACCTTTATGAAGCAGAGATATGGGAAAATCATCAATATCTCTTCTGTCAGTGGCATCGTCGGGAATGCAGGGCAGGCTAATTATTCTGCCTCCAAAGCGGGACTGATCGGTCTGACGAAAAGTGTAGCGAGAGAACTGGCATCCAGGAATGTCTGTGTGAATGCCGTGGCACCCGGATTTATCCGGACAGATATGACAGATAAGCTTCCGGAGGCGGTACAGGATAATGCGGTTGGACAGATCCCGCTTAAGAAAATGGGAAGACCGGAGGATGTCGCACAGGCGGTTCTGTTCCTGGCAGGAGATGCCTCGGACTATATTACCGGCCAGGTGCTGTGCGTGGACGGCGGTATGGCAATGTAAAAAATACCTCCGGCAACAGTAAAGCAGAATAGAAAATATGTCCGCTAACAGTACAGCAGGATAGAAAATAAGTCAGGACGCGAGGGAGTATATCACGTATGGGTAAAAATAGAAGAGTTGTAGTAACAGGCATGGGAGCTATCACTCCGATTGGAAACAGCGTAGAGGAATTCTGGAATGGTATCAAAGAGGGCAAGACCGGATTCGGTCCTATCACTTATTTTGATACTGCGGATTACCGTTGTAAGTTGGCGGCGGAAGTGAAGGATTTTGATCCCGCACAATATATGGACAAAAAATCCGCCCGCAGAATGGAGCAGTTCTGCCAGTTCGCTGTAGCGGCTGCCGGACAGGCGATCACGGATGCGGGTCTTACTATGGAACAGGAAGATCCTTATATGGTGGGCTGCAGTGTGGGAAGCGGCATCGGAAGTTTACAGGCCATGGAGCGGGAATATGACCGCCTGAAGGAAAAAGGCCCCGGCAGGGTAGGCCCCATGCTGGTGCCTCTGATGATCTCCAATATGGCAGCAGGCAATGTCAGCATTGCCTATGGGCTGAAGGGCAAGAGCCTGAATGTGGTTACTGCCTGCGCAACCGGTACACATTCCATCGGAGAAGCATACCGTACGATCCAGTACGGTGATGCGGATGTAATGATAGCGGGAGGAACGGAAAGCTCCATTACCCCCATCGGAATTGCCGGATTTTCAGCACTGACAGCGCTGTCATTTAGTGAGGATCCGGAACGGGCATCCATTCCTTTTGACAAGGAGAGAAACGGCTTCGTCATGGGAGAGGGTTCCGCTATCGTGGTACTGGAAGAGCTGGAGCATGCAAAGAGGCGCGGGGCGAAGATCTATGCGGAACTGACCGGCTACGGCTGTTCTTCGGATGCTTATCATATTACATCCCCTGCGGAGGATGGCAGCGGAGCAGCCACCGCCATGCTGAATGCCTTAAAAGACGGTGGTGTGGAACCGGAAGAGCTTACCTATATCAATGCCCATGGAACCAGCACCCATCATAATGACCTGTTCGAGACCAGAGCTATCAAGCTCGCATTTGGAGAACATGCGTATGACCTGAAGATCAATTCCACCAAATCCATGGTGGGACATCTCCTGGGAGCGGCAGGAGCAGTGGAGTTTGTCACCTGCGTAAAAGAAATTCAGGAAGGCTATATCCACCGCACCGTGGGACTGCGTGAGACGGAGGAGGAACTTGACCTGAATTACTGCCGGGACAGCTACAAAGAAGAGGTGCCTTATGCATTGACCAATTCGTTGGGCTTCGGCGGACATAATGCGAGTCTGCTGTTGAAGAAGTACACAGAATAACCGCAGCAGATGTTCAAGACACAGGATAGAAGGCAGAGTATCAACGAGGACGATTGCACAATGCGAGGAAGTAGTTGATACGACAGCATTCGCGGAACGGAGGAACAATGTCAGTTTATAATACACAGGAAATCATGGAGATTCTGCCCCACAGACATCCCTTTCTGCTGATCGATACTATCGAGGAGCTGGAGCCCGGTGTGCGGGCAGTGGGACGCAAAAATGTGACCTTTAACGAACCGTATTTTGCCGGGCATTTTCCGGGGAATCCGGTGATGCCGGGCGTGTTGATCATGGAAGCACTGGCACAGACAGGGGCTGTAGCAATTCTGTCTCTGCCGGAGCATCGTGGCAAGACCGCTTATTTTGCCGGGATCGATAAGGCAAAATTCAAGCAGATGGTGCGCCCCGGAGACACCTTGGAGCTGGAGACCACCATTATCCGCAGTAAGGGACCGGTGGGTGTCGGGGAAGCGATCGCCACGGTAAACGGAAAACTGGTAGCGAAGGCAGAGCTTACCTTTGCGTTGAAATAAAAATAGTCTGCGGAAGTGATTTCTTATGGGTGGGACAGAGAGATAAGAGTGACGCAGAATAAGAGGTGCAGGTATGGGAAGTGTAGATACAGAAACAGAGATCAAATGCCCGAAATGTAAGAAAATGATAAACAGAGACCGGGCAGCGAAAAATAAATATGTCTGCTATGAGTGTGGTTATTATTTCCGGGTGAAGACCCACAACCGGATCCGCATGGTGGCAGACCGGAAAAGCTTTCAGCCCTGGTTCGAGGAGATAGAAGAGAGCAATCCACTGAAATATGAGGGCTATGAGGAAAAGCTGTCGGAGGCCAGGGAAAAATCCGGCGTAAAAGAAGCTGTGACCGTAGGTGAATGCGAGATCTACGGGGAAAAGGCTGTGATCGGCATCTGCGAATCCAAATTTATGATGGGCAGTATGGGGCATGTGGTCGGCGAGAAAGTCACCCAGGCGATTGAAAAGGCGACAGAATTGCGGCTGCCTGTATTTTTGTTCTGCTGTTCCGGCGGTGCGAGAATGCAGGAGGGAATCGTGTCACTGATGCAGATGGCAAAAACCTCCGCAGCGATCAAACGACATGGAGAAGCAGGACTTCTCTATGCGACTATTTTGACAGATCCCACCACAGGTGGTGTGACGGCCAGTTTTGCCATGCTGGGAGATGTGATCATGGCGGAACCGGGAGCCTTGATCGGCTTCGCAGGACCGAGAGTTATTAAGCAGACTCTGGGACAGCGCCTCCCTGATGGCTTCCAGACAGCGGAATTTTTGCAGGAGCATGGTTTTGTGGACGGTATCGTCCGCCGGGAGAATCTGAAGAAGACCTTATATTTCCTGATCACGACGCATCGGTGCAGTGAGGGGAATTATGCGGATTTTAAGAAAAATTTTGACTTCCATTTTGAACCTACGGAGATCGTGAAGGAACGGTCAATACTGACACTCCCCAGAACGGCATGGGAAAAGGTCAAGACCGTCCGGAGAGTGGACAGACCGGCAGCAACCGACTATATTCCCTACATTTTCGATTATGTAGTGGAGGCTCACGGAGACCGTTATTATGGGGATGATAAAGCACTGGTAGGTGCGGTGGCATTCCTGGACGGGCAGCCGGTGACAGTGTTGGCAGATGTGAAGGGCAAGGATTTTGCGGAGTGTGCCAGACGCAATTACGGCATGCCCATGCCGGAGGGGTATCGTAAGGCACTGCGCCTGATGAAGCAGGCGGAGAAATTCAACCGGCCCATTATCAGCTTTGTGAATACGCCGGGAGCCTTCTGCGGCGTGGAGGCAGAGGAGAGAGGACAGGGCGAGGCTATTGCCCGGAACCTGCTGGAGATGTCGGCCCTGAAGGTACCGGTATTGTGCATCCTTATTGGAGAAGGCGGCAGCGGCGGAGCATTGGCTACGGCGGTAGGCAATGAGGTATGGATGATGGAAAATGCCACATACTCGATCCTGTCTCCCGAAGGTTTTGCTTCTATATTATGGAAGGATGCTGACCGTGCCAGAGAAGCCAGTGAAGTCATGAATATTACATCCGAGGACCTGAAACGCCTCGGAGTGATCGAGAGGATTGTACCGGAATACGGCGGGGCAGATCAAAGTACCGTGGAAGCCATCGGCGGGTATCTCAAGGAACATATCAAGGAATTCCTGCAAAAATATACCGGCATGACCGGTGAACAGATCGCAGAGGAACGTTATGAAAGGTTCCGCAAGTATTAAAGCGGTAATGAGAGGTGATGTGGGATGAAGCACGGAAAAATGATCCTGGGGGAATTACATGCAGATATTCCCGTGATCCAGGGAGGCATGGGTGTGGGAATCAGCCTGTCCGGTCTGGCGGGAGCAGTGGCAGCCGCCGGTGGGATCGGCATTATTTCTACTGCCCAGATCGGTTTCCGGGAGCCGGATTTTGACAGAGATCCCATCGCCTGTAATCTGCGTACTATCGGAAAAGAAATAGAAAAAGCAAGGCAGATCGCAAAAGGCGGTATCATCGGTGTCAACATCATGGTGGCAACACAGCACTACGAGGATTATGTCAGGGCAGCAGTGCTGGCAGGCACCGACTGTATTATCTCCGGTGCGGGGCTGCCACTGGAGTTGCCCGGAGTTGTGGCAGAGACGGAAAACGGAATGCCCGGGCGCAGCCACCGGACAATGCTGGCTCCGATCGTGTCAAGTACCCGTGCCCTGTCGGTCGTCACGAAATACTGGATGAAAAAATACGACAGAAAGCCGGACTTTCTCGTGGCAGAGGGACCGTTGGCAGGAGGACATCTGGGATTTAAGCGGGAAGAACTGGATGCTTACACACCGGAGAACTATGAGAGAGAACTTACGGCAATGATCCGGCAGGCAGCAGAACTGGAAATTCCACTGATTGCAGCAGGCGGTATTTATGACCGGAGGGATCTGGAGCATTGCCTGTACCTCGGGGCTGCAGGGGTACAGATGGGAACCCGTTTCGTGACCACAGAGGAATGTGATGCGGCGGAGGCGTACAAGCAGGAGTATCTCCGGGCGCAGAAAGAAGATATTGTCATTGTGAAAAGCCCGGTGGGAATGCCCGGCAGAGCCATACAGAATGCTTTTCTGGAAAAGGTGGCGGCCGGGGAACGGTTTATGACCGGATGCAGACATTGCATTAAGACCTGCGATCCGAAGACAGCACCGTATTGCATCACCAGAGCATTGATCAATGCGGCAATGGGAGATGTGGATAACGGACTGCTGTTCTGCGGCAGCAATGCCTGGCGGGCGCAGAAAATAGAAAGAACAGTGGATATCATGGAGGAAATGGCGTGAGGACCATAAGAATCACTGGAACCGGAAGTGCACTTCCGGGAAGGATCGTTACAAATAAAGAATTGGAGCAGATGGTGGAAACCTCGGATGAATGGATCCGTGAGAGAACCGGTATTGCGGAACGTCATGTGTCAGTTGGCGAAACGGTTGTGACACTTGCGTCAGAAGCGGCCCGCAAAGCATTGGAACAGGCAGGAAAAAGAGCGGAAGAGATCGACCTGATCCTGGTGGCAACCTGTTCTCCGGAGCAGTATCTGCCCTGCTGTGCCTGCCAGGTACAGGCAGCTGTCGGCGCGGTGAATGCTTTGGCTTTTGATGTGAATGCGGCCTGTTCCGGATTTTTGTTTGCACTGAATACCGCAGATGCTTATCTGAGGACAGGATTGGCGAAAAATGCCCTGATCATCGGCAGTGAGGTACTGTCCAAGCTGGTGGACTGGACGGACCGGGGCAGCTGTATTCTGTTCGGAGACGGTGCCGGGGCGGTAGTTGTGGAGCGATGCAGGACGGAGTCTCGGGCGGTGGAATACAGTAACGCTTTGCCGGAGACAGAGAAAGGGATGCAGGAGACGGCGGAGGAGAAACGGATACCGGCAGCAGGCATTCTGGGCCGGGCACTGCACTCCGACGGCACCGGTGGCGGAGTCCTGCAATGCGGAGCGAGAGAACTGACAACCCCATATGCAAGGACTTCAGCGGCAAAAACGGATCAAAAACAGCAGACGGATGACAGAGAACATTATATTCAGATGGATGGACAGGAAGTGTACCGGTTCGCCACCAGACGGGTGCCGCAGTGCATCGAGGAAGCACTGTCAGATGCCGGACTTGCTGTGCCGGATATTGATATGTTCGTATTGCATCAGGCCAACGCACGTATTATCGATGCAGTGGCGAAACGCCTTCATGCGGATCGTGAAAAGTTTCCTACAAATCTGGAGAGGGTAGGCAATCTGTCCTCTGCCTCCATTCCGGTGCTTCTGGACGAACTGCACAGGCAGGGAAAGCTGCACCGCGGCGATCGTATCGTTCTGGCGGGATTCGGAGCCGGGCTTACGATTGGGGCTTGCGTGATGACCTGGTAGACGGTATACTGAAAATGATCCGGAGCGCAGGAAGACTGCGGATATGCGTCAGAGAAGGCGGCTTCGGAGGATTGCGGACATACGAAAGAAAAATTCCAGATATCGTAGAGGTAACTATGGGAAAAAGCAACAACCGGATGCTGAACGAATTGCTGGTGAATCTGTTCCATAACGTGATGGACGCAGAGGCAAAGGCGGTCATAACAGACGAATTCAAGGATATTACAAATAATGACATACACATTCTGGAGGCTATCGGCATCGAGGAACCCAAGAGCATGTCCAGGATTGCCGGGGAACTGCATGTCACCGTGGGAACCCTGACCACGAATATGAACAGTCTGGAGAGAAAAGGATATCTCACCCGCAACCGCAGCACCAGAGATAAACGTGTAGTGCTGGTGACCCTGACAGAGAAGGGGAGGAAAGCTTTTTTCCATCACAGAGATTTCCACAGGAAAATGATCCACACCATCATACGGGATCTGGACGAGGAAGAAATGAAGACATTGATCAAATGTCTGGGAAAACTGGATATATTTTTCAGAGAAGGCAACGAGGAGTGACCGGAGAGATCCGGTGGCTCCTTTTTTGTGCTTACGATGAGCCAGCCTGCTCGATTTTGCGGTGGGCGCACTTGTTTGACAAAATTTTATAAAAATATGAGACGAATCGTATGGAAAATATTGACGTTACTATTGATTTTTCGGTATAATAAATGATACGGGTAGTATAAAAACAAAATTGGATTTTACATCTGCAAAGGGTTGGGAAATATTTGAAATTTTGCAGGATATAGAAAGGCATGAGGGTTATGAAGAAAAGTACAAAAGCATGGAGCATGAAGATGAGACTGGCCCTGCTGGCCCTGGCGGCACTGGTGTGGATCGCCGTGCCGGTGAGCGCAAGAGCGGAGACAGATGTGTGGAACGGTACGATTGCAAGTGGGTTTGCCGTAGGCACCGGTACGGAAAATGATCCCTATCAGATCAATACTGCGGCGGAACTTGCGTATTTTGCAAAAAGTGTGAATGACGGAAAATGGTACGATGGAGAATATATTATACTGAAAAATAATATTAATCTTAATAATCAGGAATGGACACCAATAGGAAACCATAGTAATTCTTTTCGAGGGAACTTTGACGGCAGGAATCATACTGTGACGGGAATGCAGATAAGTGGTGAATTAGATCGTGTCGGCTTGTTTGGAGAATGCACAAAACATAATGTTAATAGTGCCATAAAAAATATTACGGTTAAAGATTCTGTTATTTGTGGAATAAACTTTGTTGGGGCCATCGTGGGATACGCAGAAGAAATAAATATTGAGAACTGTCGGAGTATTGGAAATACAATAAACGGCAAAACAGATGTTGGCGGTATTTGCGGTAAGATTGGAGGATATTCGGTTGGTAAAGTCTCGCAATGTTACAATAGTAGTAAGGTAACAGGGCGAGGGAGAGTTGGTGGTATTGCCGGGATGGGTGGTATTGCCGAGAATTGCCTGAATACCGGTGAGATAATGATTATAAATAAAGCTTATCAAAGTGCCTGTGGTGGAATATTTGGCATCTTTGATGATACCACTACGTCTGCGACTATTACTGCATGTGTAAATCTGGGGAAAGTCAGTGGAGGAGAATCTTTTGGCGGAATTGTAGGTAGCACTGATTCTGAAAGTACGGGGCATATTTCAAATTGCTATTACAATATGGATGCAATTACCGGAGGCTTTGACGCTGGAACAGCACTAACGGCAGGGCAGCTTTGCGGTGCACTTCCGGAGGGCTTCGATTCTGCAAACTGGAAAGAGGGCAGTGTCGATACCAGCAATGCAGTGGCTACAAGTACAGGAAGTAGATTCGGTACAGCCACAGGGACTTATATTAATTTGCAAAGCGTGGCGGCAATCGGAGAGACGAAGACTGCTTCCGTACCGGTATACAACTATGTTACAACGAATGGTGACGACTGGGCTACCTATACCCTGATCACCACGGCGGAGGAATTCGCAGCCATCGGACAGGATACGACAAAATGGAGTGTAAACTATGTCCTGGGGAACGATATTGATTTGAGCGGAGTGGAACTCAGCTCCATTGGAGATCCTGAAATTCCATACATAGGAAAATTCAGTGGAGACGGACATACGATAAGCCATGTGGATATGACAAAAGAAGATGGTGTTTATAGTTCTGGCCTGTTCGCACAAATAGGCAACTCATCCGGCAAAAGCGGTAAAGTAATACTGTTGTTGGCTGCCAACGGAGACATTGTTTCGAGTTATAGTGAAACAGGAGGAATTTGTGGAAATTTGTCTGCGGGCGAAATTTATGGCTGCTCCTTTACCGGAACGGTAAAAGGGTATACAGCAGGTGGAATCTGTGGCAATGCCGGACAAGATACTAAGATTTCCCAGTGCTTTTTTGCAGGAGACGTGCAGGGAAGTTCTGCGGCAGGAATCTGCGGTAGGAGTGGAGCTGTAGTAGATATTATTAATCATTGCATTAGTATAGCTACGATTGATACTGCCGAGAATGATGCCTATCTTGCTGGAATAACAAATAGTCAAGATTATGGTGTAACGAATTGCTATTTCAATAACGATATTTGTAACGTAGAAGATAAATATCAATTGGGACGTTCTACTCAACAACTGACCTCTTCCAGCTTTTTCAAAGGACTCAAAGACAATGGCTTTGATCAGGCCATCTGGACGAAGAAAGCCAACGACAAAGAGAATGGCATAGCCTACTATCCTTCGCTTGGGGAAAATAATGCAGTTGGTGTAAATTACACCACCGGTCTGCAGTTTGAGAGAGCAGATACCAACACTCCCACCTATGGACAAGATATTACTTTTAACGCAAAGGCACTGGTAAACTTTGTGACAGACGAACAGCTCATCTCTGCGGAAGATACGGACGGCAGCTTCGAGATCCGGATCGGGGATACCCCGGTGGTAAGCGCAGCGGATTTCAAGAACGGCATCGCAACTTACAAGGCGCAGACCGTGGGCGAGACCACTTTCACTCTCGTTTACACCGGGACAAACTCTTCCTTCTTCCCGGAGCAGACAACGAAGGATCTGACTGTGAATATCGCCCCGACAGCACTTACGGCAGAGGGTGATGGCATTGCCAGCGGAACCTATGGCACGAAACTGAGTGGCCTTACAGTGAACGGATTGACAGCGAAGCTGGGGAATAATGTTATTGACGGAAGCTGGAAGATCGACGGAGATGAGATTCCTTATGTCAGTGACAGCGAGACCTATACGGCGACATTTGTTCCGGAACATCCGGAATACTATCAGACGTTGACCGCATCGGTGAAATTGAGGATTCAACCGGCATCAGCCTGGAACCTTGAAGATCTGAAACTGCAATACAGCTGGGCAGCCAAGGAAGAGAGGGCTGTGCAAATACCGGGGTTGCCCGAAGATCTGGGAAAAACAGTAATGACTGTTATAACGAGAGAGGATTCAGAGAACATTTTGGCAGCAGATTCCGAGGTTGAATATTCGGAAGGAAAGCTGATATTTACCCTGGGAGAAAATACTGTGGAAGATATCGGCAAGACTGCCACATTATCGGTTGAATTACAGTCACAGAATTATGAGAATTTCTATGTTGGTGTGCACATCCTTCGCACCGCAAAAGCAGACCGCGAGGATACCCCGGATCCGGATGCCTTTGACATGACCTTTACCGTCAGCGGCAATGATCTGGCGGCGCAGATCACCACAGATCGCACTGACGTGGAATTCAGCTTTGATGGAACGGACTGGGGGCAGACCAAATCCACCGGAGTCGGTCACAACGAGAAGGTGACTGCACGGATCCGCTATGCGGAAACTGATGATTATAACGCAAGCCCCGCCGTATCGAAGACATGGAACTCCGGTCACGGCCCGCTGAACCGCCACGACCGGGTGGAACCCACCTGTCAGGCAGAGGGCAGCATCGAATACTGGACCTGCGACGTCTGCGGACTGTATTTTGCATCTGCGGACGGAAGCAAGAGCATAACAGCGACAGAGATCGTTCTTCCGAAGACGGATCATAGCTGGGCAGAAGGATATCTGTCCGATATGACCGGACACTGGCATAAGTGTGGTGTCTGTGGAATCACCAGCAATACGGAAAAGCATGCATCCGGTGGCGCGGCCACCACAGAACGGGCGGAGATCTGTACGATCTGCGGTTATGAGATCGCACCGAAGAAGCCTGCTGCCAGTAACGACGATGACGATGATGACGACGATGACAGCAGTCAGGCGTCCAATACGGACCAGAAGGCCACGGGCGCGGCAACACCTCCCGCAGCCACGGCAACGCCTGCCACACCCGGTGTGGTAAAGCCTTCTGTAATTCCCGTGCCCCCGACAACACCCGCTGCGGACGAAAACCGTAAGGAAGATGCGGCAAAGCCCTCCGGGGAGGCACAGGACACGCAGGAATCGAGTGGAGAAGCACCGCAGGAGGAGCGGATAGATTCCATGACCGCCCAGACTTCCGACTCTCAGGAATCCGGCACAGAGCAGATAACGGAGACCTCCGGTAAGGGAACGAACGCAGGCCGCGTGGCGGCAGCGGCAGCAGCCGGAGCCGTAGTGGTCGGCGGTGGCGGCGCAGCTGTCTACGTGACCATGATCAAAGGAAAGTTTAAATTCAAATAACGTATGATAAGATGATAAGCGAACCTCAGAGGCCCGGTGCTTCTGAGGTTTGTTTTGCCATAGGGGAGAAATCTGCCGGAAATTACAACAAACTATTTTCAGATGAAAATAAATGTATTAAAATAGAAATAAGTATTGGCAGAACGAAGACAGTTTTGCATAGTTACAGCAAACGCAAGAGAAAATAATGAAATATAGAAAACGGAGGATCCTACGATGAAGAGAATCGGAATGTTGACGAGCGGTGGTGACTGCCAGGCATTAAATGCTGCCATGAGAGGTGTGGTGAAGACCCTGGCGAACAGTAAGGAAGAGGTCGAGATCTATGGCTTCCTCGATGGCTACAGAGGACTGATCTACGGTAATTTCCGCATGCTGACAGACAAGGATTTCTCCGGCATCCTTACCAAGGGCGGCACGATCCTGGGAACCTCCCGTACCCCCTTCAAGACGATCCAGGATCCGGATCCCAACGGACTGAATAAAGTCGAAGCCATGAAGCAGAATTATTATAAGCTGCAGTTGGACTGCCTGGTAATTCTCGGTGGTAACGGCACCCACAAGACTGCGAACCTGTTGCGCAAGGAAGGACTGAATATCGTGACCCTGCCCAAGACCATCGACAATGACCTGTGGGGCACCGATATGACCTTCGGTTTCCAGAGTGCGGTGGATATTGCAACGGATGCCATCGACTGCATCCATACCACAGCAGCTTCCCACGGCAGAGTATTTATCGTGGAAGTTATGGGACATAAAGTAGGGTGGCTGACCCTGAATGCCGGAATGGCAGGCGGTGCGGACATCATCCTGCTCCCGGAGATCCCTTATGATATCGATAAGGTGATCGAGAAGATCGAAGACAGGGACAAAAAGGGCTGCCGTTTTACCATTATCGCTGTGGCTGAGGGTGCGATTTCCAGGGAAGATGCTGCCCTGACCAAAAAAGACTACAAGAAAAAGATGGAAAAATATCCGTTCCCTTCCGTATCTTACGAAGTGGCTGCACAGATCCAGGAGAAGACCGGCAGAGAAGTACGTGTCACCGTACCCGGCCATATGCAGAGAGGCGGAAGCCCCTGCCCTTATGACAGAGTATTCGCCAGCCGTCTGGGCTCCGAGGCAGGCAAGCTGATCTTGGACAATCAGTACGGTTTCATGGTAGGTTACAAGAACCGTGAGATCGTAAGGGTTCCGTTAGAGGATGTAGCGGGCAAGTTAAAGACCGTGGATCCCGATGCTACCATCGTACAGGAAGCGAAGCTGCTGGGCATCTGCTTCGGCGATTAAGACAGAAAATGAATGAGTAACTATTTTCGCCAAGCATCTGCTAATATTTGATGGCTCTGAATAGTTACAAGGAAGAGAGAAAAAACATGTCATATACAGCACTATACCGGAAATTCCGCCCGGACGCTTTTTCCGATGTCAAGGGTCAGGATCATATCGTGACGACATTGAAGAATCAGCTGCGGGCGAACCGGATCGGCCATGCGTACCTGTTTACCGGAACAAGAGGTACCGGTAAGACCACGGTGGCCAAGATTTTTGCGAAAACAGTGAACTGCGAACACCCCACAGAGGACGGCCCCTGTGGGGAATGCCGTATTTGTAAGGCAATCGCAGCGGGAGCCAGCATGAATGTCATCGAGATCGATGCGGCTTCCAACAACGGTGTGGACAATATCCGTGAGATCATCGACGAGGTATCCTATTCCCCTGCGGAGGGAAAATACAAGGTCTACATCATCGACGAGGTGCATATGCTCTCCCCCGGAGCTTTCAACGCATTGTTAAAAACGCTGGAAGAGCCGCCATCTTATGTTATTTTTATTCTGGCGACCACAGAGGTGCACAAGATCCCCATTACGATCCTGTCCCGCTGCCAGAGATATGATTTTAAACGAATCTCCATTGATACCATCACGGATCGCATGAAGGAACTGATGGACACGGAGCAGGTACAGGTGGAGGACAGAGCTCTGCGCTACATTGCCAAGGTGGCAGACGGCTCCATGCGTGATGCCTTGAGCCTGTTGGATCAGTGTATTGCCTTCCATCTGGGCAAAGAACTGACCTACGATATGACCCTGGATGTGCTGGGGGCAGTGGATACGGAAGTGTTCAGCAGGTTGCTGCGCTTCGTCATGGACCGGAATGTGTTAGGCTGCATTGAACTGTTGGAAGAGATCGTCATGCAGGGCAGGGAACTGGTACAGTTTGTCACGGACTTTACCTGGTATCTGCGGAATCTGATGTTGGTACAGACAGCGGATAATCTGGAGGATGTCATAGACATGTCTACGGACAATCTGGCGAATCTGAAGGAAGAAGCTTCCATGCTGTCCATGGACCAGATTATCCGCTATATTCATATTTTCTCCGAACTGTCCGGACAGATCCGCTATGCGGCGCAGAAGCGTATCCTGGTAGAGATTGCACTGATCAAGCTGTGTAAGCCGGAGATGGAGACGGATCAGGAAGCAGTCCTGGATCGTATCCGTCAGGTGGAGGAAAAAGTGGAAAACGGCATTGTCGTTACGGCGGCGCAAATGCCTGCCGGAGCTCCCGGAGCACAGGGAGTGCCGCAGGCCGGTGTGGCAAAGCCGAAGCCACAGTTGCCGAAGGCGGTCCCCGAGGATATCCAGGAGATCGTACGGAAATGGCCGGCCATCGTGGGAAATGCCGAGAATCCCATGAAGATGTATCTGAAAAACGCCCGATTAAGTCTGGGTGGAGACAACAAGCTCATGGTGGTGTTGGAGGACGGACTGGCTTCCGATTATTTCAAGGGGGAAGCCCACGAACAGAACAAGCAGCAGTTGGAAATGCTGTTGTCCGATTTTTCCAGCAAAGAGATTGAAGTGACGATCCAGACGGTGGAAAGCAGCAGAGAATTCGAAGACAACTATGTGGATCTCAGTAAGGTCATCAACATGGAGATCGATGAGGAAGAGTGATCCTGCGTGAATTTGGGATTGCGGCAGGCTTGCAGATAAGGTAAGATATAATAATAACTCACTTGCAGGACGATAGTCCGAAATGCGAATATATTATGATTTCGAGAATGCGTAGCACGGAGAAATCAATTATAAATGATATGGAGGAACAGTAACATGGCAAAAAGAGGTGGATTCCCCGGAGGCGCAATGCCCGGTAATATGAACAATCTGATGAAGCAGGCACAGAGAATGCAGCGTCAGATGGAAGAGGGACAGAAGGAATTAGAGACCAAGGAGTTCTCTGCATCCGCAGGCGGCGGAGCTGTGGAAGTGACCATCAACGGTAAAAAAGAGATCACATCCATCAAACTGACAGAGGAGATCGTGGATCCCGAGGATATCGAGACTCTGCAGGATGCTATCGTGGCAGCAGCCAACGAAGCACTGCGCAAGGCGGATGAAGCCAATGCAGAACTTATGGGCAAAATGACCGGAGGATTAGGAGGATTTCCTTTCTAATGGAACTCTACAGCGGACAGATCAATAAATTAATAGAAGAACTGGCAGCCCTTCCGGGGATTGGCAGTAAGTCCGCACAACGACTGGCTTTTCACCTGATCAATATGCCGAAGGACCGTGTGGACAGACTGGCAAACGCCATGATCGAAGCCAGAGCCAATGTCCGCTATTGCAAGGAATGCTATACTCTGACGGATAAGGAACTCTGCCCGGTGTGTGCGAATCCCAGACGGGATCATCGTACCATTATGGTGGTGGAGAACACCAGAGATCTGGCGGCTTATGAGAAGACCGGCAAATATGAGGGCGTGTACCATGTACTGCATGGTGCCATCTCTCCGATGCTGGGTGTGGGACCCGGTGACATCAAGCTGAAGGAACTGATGGAGCGCCTGCAGGGAGATGTGGAGGAGGTCATTATCGCAACCAATTCCAGCCTGGAAGGTGAGACCACGGCAATGTATATCAGCAAGCTTATCAAGCCCACAGGAATCAAGGTGACCAGAATTGCCAGTGGTGTCCCTGTAGGAGGAGATCTGGAATATATTGATGAGGTAACATTACTCCGCGCTTTAGAGGGCAGAGTGGAATTATAGACAGTATGCATGAAATAAAAATGGATAAAAGTGGGAGGGAAAGACAATGGCAGTAACAAAAAGTTTATTTGGGAAAAGCCCGGAAGGTAAAGAGATCTCGCTGTATACCCTGAGTAATAGTAAGGGTATGAAGGCAGCGGTGACAGATCTGGGAGCTATTCTGGTGCGTGTACTGGTGCCGGATGCTACAGGCAAGGCGGATGATCTGGTGTTGGGATTTGATAACGGTGAAAGTTATTATGGCAACGACAGCTTTTTCGGTACGGTGATCGGTCCCTGTGCGAACCGTACCGGCGGTGCGGAGTATACACTGGACGGTGTTACTTATCAGTTGGATAAAAATGACGGTGTCAACAATTTACATACCCATAAGCAACTGGGATTCCATAAGAGACTCTGGGATGCGGAGATAGGAGAGAACAGCGTGACATTTTCTCTGGAGGATGAGGATGGGCAGCTGGGATTTCCAGGCAATAAGAAGGTATCCGTAACCTACTCTCTGAGTGAAGAGAATGAGCTGACTCTGCATTACCATGCTTCCAGTGACAAGAAGACCATTATCAACCTGACCAACCATTCCTATTTCAATCTGGACGGTCACGGTGCAGGCAGCATTGAAGAGCATGAACTGTGGCTGAGAGCCTCTCACTTTACTCCGGTGGCAGCAGGATCGATCCCTACCGGTGAGATTCGTGCGGTAGCAGGCACACCCATGGATTTTACACAGCCCAAGAAGATCGGCAGAGACATCCGGGAAGATTATGAGCAGTTACTCCTGACCGGAGGCTATGACCATAATTTCGTGATCGATGGATGGAACGATGACGGTACATTACGGCATATTGCCACAGTAAAAGGCCCGAAGAGCGGCAGAGTAATGAAGGCATACACCACCCTGCCAGGAGTGCAGTTTTATGCAGGCAATTTTATTGATGTACAGCCCGGAAAAGATGGGGTGACCTACGGCAACCGCTGCGGTTTTGCATTGGAGACCCAGTATTTCCCGGATACCATTCATCATGAGAATTTCCCCTCCTATGTATTTGGCGGGGAGAACGGCAGAGAATACGATTCTGTTACCGTATATAAGTTTGAAGCATAGCTAAGAATACATAGAATATGGTGCAAACTTTGTCGAACTGTTTTTGAAGAGGTGCGACAAAGAACGCTAAAATACCTCCTGTGCGGATGCTATAGTTAGTGATAACTGATAGAAACGGCATGGGAGGTGTTTTTTGTATGGAATTACCGAAGAACATAACGCAGATCGGAGAGGCGGACAAGCACTGCAGAATCTATGTGGAAGATTATGTGGTATCTTACATAAAACAAATGAATGGAATGGCACAGAACAAGGATATTGCCATAGCATTATACGGCAGGAAGACAGCAGAGGACGGTGTGGCATATCTATTCGCCTATGGCTCCGCAAAGCTGAATTTCCTGCAGAAGCCGGTGCGGCACCTGTCCCAGGCGCAGGAACAGGAGATTGAGAAGCTGCGGAGAAAGTATTTTTCGGAAATGACCTTTTTAGGCTACCAGATACTGAATGGCGAGATGGTGGAAGGCTTCCAGATCTGCGAACAGGAGATCTGCCGTTATGTGTCGGGGTATGCGCAGTTCTATGAGAAGAATGACAGTATGCTGGCATATATGCTGGAGAACCGGGGCGAAGAGGCGGCACCGGAGAAGGTGGATCAGGAAAAATACGAAGTGGTGAAGAAACGGCAGGAGGAACGCAGACAGAGACAGGAGAGCGGAAATGCCTTCCGTGCCGCCGGACATACGGAGAATGCGCCTGTGGAATATCGCAGAGCGGTAGAGAACAGACACAGAGAACCGGATAATATTATACCCATGCCAACGACCGGACTGCGTCGGATGAAAATGGCGGCTGCCGGTGTCTTTGTTCTGCTCTGCGTGATGGCATTGGCATTGATGCGACAGGAAAGCACCGGAGAATCCCTGGGGGAGACAGCCAGGCAGGCCATGAGCAACCTGATGGAGCAGAAACTGCCGGATGCGGTGGAGGAACAGAGCCAGATCAGCACGCTGGTGGCGGAGGACAAGCTGGAGGATGCTCTGCGACAGGAAAATGCTGCGGCGGGAAATACTACTGGGACTGCAGCAGAGACAGTGATGCCGGAAGGCACGGAAAATGCATCAATGGATGGAACGGGAAACAGTGCTGTAGATCCGACGGAAGAAAATACGGGCAGTGTAGCGGATGGAACATCTGCGGACGGCAATGTCACAAAAAATACGACAGATGTGACGGAGGCAACAGAACAGAACACGACACAGGAAACAATACAGGATGTGACACAGACGGCAGAATCTGCAGTGGCAGAGACTCCTACAGTGGAGGCGGTTGCTCAACCCACACATTATACTATCCAGAGAGGGGACACACTGATCGGTATTTCTCTGCGGAACTACGGCAGCAACAGTAAGGTATCTGAGATCTGTTCCCTGAATGGTATCACTGACCCGGATGATATCAAGATCGGTCAGGAAATCCTTCTCCCGTAAAAAACTTATTTTCAAAAAGGGGAAGTGTGTTATACTGTAACTACATGAGCAAAAAGCAGACTGCGCCGCAGTAATTTTGCGAATGCGATTCTTAATAGTTACGATAATACATAAGGAAACAGATACATGGCAGCAGATATCAAAAATTATCTGAAGGAAAAAGAAAAGCGGCAAAAGAGTCAGGATGACTATAAGAAAAAGATCCGTAAACACCGGCTGAAAATCGTGTACCGGGTGCTGTTGGTGGTGGCGGCTTTGGGAGCGGCACTTGCTCTTGTGGTGGTACAGGCAAAGAGACATATCTATACGGGATATGACACCGTATCTTCCATTAGCCGGGAGGTCTCATCGGATGCCACAGACATACGGTTGAAAAACAGTATTCTTACATATAGTAAAGACGGCGCTCACTGTACGGATGCCAAGGGAAATGTAAAGTGGAATCAGACTTATGTGATCCAGGATGTGAAGATCGCTACTTGTGGCGATGTGGCAGCTATCGGCAGTTATAACGGCCGTGAGATCTACGTGCAGAATACGGACAAGCAACTGGGAACTATTACAACGACCATGCCGATCCGAAATATCACAGTAGCGGAAACGGGAAGAGTGACAGCGGTGCTGGCAGATACGGATGTAGCCTGGATCATGACTTACGAAGCGGACGGGACCAACAGCTATACGGGACAGGCACATATGACGGACGGAGGGTATCCGGTATCCATCAGCCTGTCACCGGACGGAGAGCTTCTGGCGATCAGTTACCTGTATGTGGATGCAGGCGTAGTAAAAAGTAATGTGACATTCTACAATTTCGGACCGGTGGGCGAGAATCAGAGCGATTATATGGTCAGCGCATATTCTTATTCCGACCTGGTCGTGCCGAAAGTGCAGTTTATGAATAATGATACAGCGTTTGCGGTAGGAGACAGCCGTCTTATGATCTACTCGGGTACCCAGAAGCCTGTGACGGCGGGAGAATACCTGTATGACGACGAGATCCAGTCGGTTTTCTACAGTGATAAATATGTAGGACTGGTGTTCCTTTCGGACCAGGCGGAGACCAAGTACCGCATGGATGTGTACAATACTTCGGCGGCAAAGGTGGGCAGCTATTATTTTGATGTGGATTATACGGATATTTTCTTCGGGGATGATGACATGGTGATCTACAACGAATCGGAGTGCCAGATCTTTACAACGGACGGTGTGGAAAAATACCATGGCAGCTTCGGTAAGAGTGCCCGGCTTCTGCTTCCTGCAGGAGGTTCCTACAAATATTATCTGGTGACAGATAGTACAATAGATACGATACAGTTAAAATAAAGGAGTATACCAATGAATCTGAATTTATTACTGGTCATCATGGCAGTAGTATTGATCTGCATGGTGATGGACGGCTACAAGAAGGGAATGGTAAAATCCCTGATCTCTCTGATCTCCCTGCTGATTACCTGTGTGGTGCTGTTCCTGATCGGGAATGGTCTGAGCAGTTACTTTGATGGAAAGATATTCAATGTGATCCTGACAATACTGTTGCTGGCGGCGATCGGTTTGGTGCATCATCTTCTTAATATCGTATTTTTCTCGGCAAAGATGATCGTGAAACTACCTATAGTACATAGCCTGGACAAATTACTAGGTATTGTGGTTGGAATGTTGGAAACTGTTCTAATTGTTTGGACAATATACGCATTTAATATCTTCAGAGACCTGGGAACCCTGGGCCAGGTGATCGTAGATTATACCAGAGACAGCAGAATACTTACATGTTTGTATGAAAATAACTATCTGGCATATCTGGTGGAACAGCTCGGACAAAAGCTTCCGTTCTTTGTAAAATAGTAAAAAACAGAATAGAAACATGGCAAAAATCCCCTGTTTATGCGGAATTGACGTAGCAGGGGATAATTTGTGCAAAAAATTCGAAAAATAGTGTTGACAAGTACAGTGGGGGATGATATACTCAGATTCGTTGTTGAGGCAGCACCGAGACAACACAACAGCTCGAAAGAAACTTGAAAAGATTTCAAAAAAGTTGTTGACAAAGTCTGACAGATATGTTAGCATAAATACCTGTCACGGAAAACAAAGTTTTCCAAGACGAAAAAGATTTCAAAAAAGTTGTTGACAAACGAAAGCGGTCGTGATAAGATATCAGAGTTGCCGCTGAGAACAACAGCAACGAAAGTACTAGCTCCTGCGAAGCAGGAGGTTATGATCTTTGACAAATAAACAGTAATGCAACCCTGAAAATTCCAAGATTTTCAGAGAAATTCAAGAACAAGCAAGTTGATCGAAAGATTGACAAGCTACCCGAATTAACAGTAAACAATGCCAGATAAAACTGGCAGGACACAAACACCATTTTAACATGAGAGTTTGATCCTGGCTCAGGATGAACGCTGGCGGCGTGCCTAACACATGCAAGTCGAACGGACTTTTCATGAAGCCTAGCGATTGAAAAGTTAGTGGCGGACGGGTGAGTAACGCGTGGGTAACCTGCCTTGTACTGGGGGACAACAGTTGGAAACGACTGCTAATACCGCATAAGCGCACAGCTTCGCATGAAGCAGTGTGAAAAACTCCGGTGGTACAAGATGGACCCGCGTCTGATTAGCTGGTTGGTGAGGTAACGGCCCACCAAGGCGACGATCAGTAGCCGGCCTGAGAGGGTGAACGGCCACATTGGGACTGAGACACGGCCCAAACTCCTACGGGAGGCAGCAGTGGGG
>OLIT01001325.1_pt1 | contig 21791 bp, 27 predicted proteins | sample 1601341 | NCBI WGS metagenome assembly OLIT01 (sample SAMEA2452121, study PRJEB22498) | human gut metagenome | biome: human feces; feature: human gut; material: feces | place: Australia | collected 2012
TCTCTATACATATAATCATCAATCAATAATCAATCAATGGAGTCTTAGAAATAAGACTCTTTTTATTGCTAAACAAACCTAAAAAAAAGTTCAATGAAATATGGTATCTTTATATTATAGTATTAGTGCATTCGTATCTAATTTATCTCTATACATATAATCATCAATCAATAATCAATCAATGGAGTCTTAGAAATAAGGCTCTTTTTAATATCTAAAAAAAAAGTATCACGAAATGGTTACTTATATGTAAGGTGTGTGTTCCTTGAAATCCTTAAATCCATATTTATATATAATCATCAATCAATATCAATCAAAATTATCATTTTCCAATATGTTAAAATAAAGATATCTATAAAAATAAAGGTTGTGATAATATGAAATGGTCAGAAGTAAGAAAACTTCACCCAGGCAAGTTTGTATTACTAGAAAATTTAAAAGATCATGTAGAAGAAAATTTCAAATGCGTTGATGAAGTTGCATTAATTGATGTAATAGATGATGATAAAGAAGCAAGTAAGTTACTAGTAAGATGCAAAGGTGATAGATTTGTATATCATACATCAAAGGAAGATTTGTGTATGGAAATTGCAAATATGCCTATATTAAGATAAACTTAATAAAAATTAAATCATTCGTAGAAGAATAAATTATTGTATCAGCACTACATATCTTATCAAGGACTACCCAGGTAGTCCTTTTTTATTCGGAGAGTAACAGAGACTTAATAAAAATAAAAATTAAAACATTGCTAGAAATGATTTAAAGCAATGTTAGAGCGGTTTTTACAATGAAGTAATATAAAATATCGATTAAATGAAAAATATCCTGTAAATTGACATAAATTAGTTGAAAATATTAAATATGTTTCAAATAAATACTAAAAATAGTTATTAAACCTAGAAGAAGAAACTAATATAAATACAAATCACAATACAAAGGAGGGAACTTTATGTGGACTAAAAAGAAAGAACAAAAATTTGTAAACAAAATAAAAGAAAGAAAAGAAGAACTATTAGATATAATGAAATTCATAGAAATACAATTAATAGAATATGCAGCAAGAATAGATTATGATTTCTTTGAGTATGAGCATGATAATTCTACTGAATTAATAGATTTCTTTGAGTGGTATATGGATGAAAAATTACATGAAGTTGTAGAAATGGATATATGTATAAACGTTATAAATTTCTTATTCTTTAAAGATTTTGATGTATATATGTTTGAAGCAGAAGATGATAATAATGAATAACTTTAAAAAGTTACTGGCTAAGAGCTAGTAGCTTTTTTTATTGTCTATCGACAATTCTATTAATGTTATTTTGAAACAGTTAGTGAAACAGTTGATGAAACGGTTGAACTGTTGCAAATAGATACATATAATACAATATTCAAAACTAATAATAAATAGTTGTGAAACAAATAGTTGATTTTACAACAAAGCTATTGTATATTAAAAAAAATATGAAAGGAATTTAATATGTATAAAAAATTTAACATAGAAACCGACAAAGATTTAATATTATTAAATTACTATATAGAGCAAAATGTAAAGGAAGCAACTATAGAATTAACTATAAAAGATGTAGAAAGTATATTAAATGTAAACAGATCTAAAGCATATAGATGTATTAAAAAACTAGAAGAATTAGAAATAATAGAAATTATTGAAAAATCTAAGAGCAAATCTAAAAAGACTGAATACAAGTATCTTTTAAAGAAAAACACTACCAATAAAAATAAAGAGATTCCAGAACATTTAAGTGAGTATGCAGATCTTTATGTAAAATATTTAGGAAAAATAGATAATTCAAAGATAATGGATATTTTAAAAATAAAAGATATTGAAAAAATAGAAATAAAATTATTCGAAAGTATCATAGAAGATTCTAAACTGAATGCTATTAAAAACCCTCATAACTATGCTAAAAAATCTATATCAAAAACAATAGAAGATAATATATTTACACTTGAAGATAGAAAGAAATCTCAAAATATTTTTCTCAATCCTATAAAAAATTCTGCTAAAAATTACACTGATAATTCCGAGGAAGAAGACTGGGAAGAAATAACAAGGTTAACTAGATTACAATATTAAGACAAATGAAAAGTTGAATAAAAATAAAAAAATATATATAATATTATTCATAGGTAACCAAAGGTAACTTTAAAGAAGTGTTGAAATATCAGTGTTTACATAAAAGTTACCTAAAGTAACCTATAAATAATATATTAAAATATTGAAATATAAACAAAATTAATAAGTAACTAATAAGTTACCTAAAAGGAGTCAAAAATGAAAAATACAAAAATAGATAAAAATAAAAATGAAATGAACAATAAAATAGATGAACAATTAAAAAAATTAGAAGGTCTAGATGGTAACACTCAAAGAGCTGTTAAATTAACTGTTGAACAAATGAAATACTTACTAAGCAACAGTGAAAATGGTGAGACTGCATATCATAAGTTGTTTCAACAAGTTATAGAAACTAAAGAAAAATTACAATTAGCAGTAGAACAAGAACATAATAAAACTACCATCCAAAAATATAAGAAAAACATAAGAGAGCACATGGAAAAAATAGAAGGATATATTGATGCACTTGAACTAGCAAGTATAGATTTTGTTTGTAGAGAAACTGATATATATTTAAAAAATAGTGAATCTTTTGAAGATGAAATAATTAAATTAGCAATAATAAAAGAGGAATATGAAGAACTTGAGAAAGAATATAACTCTTTGAAAATTAAAAATGAAGATGCAAATAAAGAGCTTAATGATACTAAAGCAGCAGTAGTTACCCTTGAGAATGAAAATGAAAATGCAATTAAAATTATTGAAGAATTAAAAAGTGAGTTAGTTGAAGTTAAAGAAAAATTAATATCAGAAAGTAGAAAAGTTACCGACTTAGTAGAAAAAGATAATAATGAAATTAAAGAGTTACAAAGTAAATTAGCTCAAGAAACTGAGTCTAAAATAAACTCGGAACAAGAGATGTTCAAAATGAAAGCTAAAGAAACTAGCATATTAAATGAAAGAGATTCTTTTAAACAAAGAGCAGAAGATCTAAAAGAACAGAATAAATCCTTAACTAATAGGTTAGAACAATTAGAAGTGGATAGAAGTAAAAAAGAAGAAATCATATCAGAGTTAACAAAAGAAAATAGTAATCTTGATAAAGGGATAATAGAACTTGAAAATAATATAAAAAATATAGAAAAAGACCACAAAATAGAGGTTAAAGAACTTAATAATATAAATGCTGCTTTAAGTATAGAGATAAAAAATAATAAAGAGGAATATAAGAAAAAAATAAATGAAATTCAAGTAAAACACGAAGCAGAAATAACTGAACTTGATAATTCTATTGTGAAACTTCTAGAAGAAAAAGAAAATAGAGAGAGTGAACACAATAAAAAAATAAAAGAAATGGAAAAAATAATTGAAAAAATTAAAATTGAAAATGAAAAAATTAAAACTGAATTACTATTTGCGAAAGAAAATAAAGATAAATTAGAAACTTCATTAAGAGACGAAAGAGAAAAATATGAAAAAATAATAAGTGAAAAAACTAAATTAGAGGTACAACTGGAAAATCAAAATGCTATAATTGAAAAACTTAAAAAAAAGAATAGATTATAATAAAAAAACTACTACAGGACTACTGTAGTAGTTTTTTAGTATTTACTATAAATAAAAAAAGGAATAATTATATTACGATTGAACTACTTATGTAAGATTACAAAAGTAGTGATTTTGCAAAATACAATTAAACTACTTTTGTAATACAGTATTTTCAAAGGAGAGAGTGAAATTGGATAGTGAAGTAATTACATTAATGACGAAAGAAATATTCTTAGAATTAGATATAGAAGAACAAATAGAATTTTTAAATAAAGAACTAAAAGAAGGAAAAACGGTAGCTGGAATAAGGGAAGAATTAGGTATTGGGGAAAAGAAATTACAAAAGCTACTTAAACAAAATAAATATAAATACAACCAAAAGACTAGAAAATACGAAAGTAGTTCTGTTGCAATGTCAGTAAAAAATAAGGATAATTCTATCAAAAATAAAGAAGTAGATAACAGAGCTCTATTAAAATTAATAAATGAAATAAATGAAATGAAAAAGATGAATACAAAAGTAGTGGAAATGTATACTTGGTATACTAATCAACGAAATGTGATAGATCCAATTGAATTAAAAATAGAAAGTAGAGAAGATAACTCAACTACAACTAAATCATACAAAATATACTCTAATACAGAAAGAAAATTTCAGGAGTTTTGCAAAAAACATAAACAATATAAAGTACAGGATTTAATAAGTAAAGCGCTAGATGAATTTATAGATAAGTATAAATAAATATAAAATTTGCTAATTATAACTAAATATATTATATTATAAATAAACTTATAAAAAATGTAATTAAATAAATTATAAAATATATAATATTTATTATAATAAAGTTTATTATATATAAAGGAGAAAACTAATGAAAATAGTAAGTTTATATAATATAAAAGGTGGAATTGGAAAGACCACACTTACAACGTTAATTGCTTATAAATTAGCAAACGAAGGTAAAAAAATATTATTAATAGATGCAGATTTACAAGCTAATACAACACAATTTTTATATAAAACAAATCATACAGATAAGACTATGGTAAATGCTATTAGAGATAATGCAACAGCAGAGGATTTAATAATAAAATCTCCAAACGAAAAATATACTAATATAGATTTAATACCTGCAGATATAGAACTGTGTGTTCTAACTGAATATATGGCCACTCAGAACAACAAAAATAAATTAATTGGTATATGGTTCAAGAGAAATATAGAAACTCTTAAAAAGTATGATTATATATTTATAGATCTATCGCCAAGTATAGATCTTCTTAACCGTAATTTCCTATATATTTGTTCAAGTATAGTTATACCACTTTCTCATGGTGATTTAGCAAGTATTCGAGGAGCAGAATTGTTTAATAAATTATACAGTTCGGACCTTGAGAAATTAGGGATTGAAAATAATACAAAAATGGCAGTATTGTTAAATTGTAATAAGAATTATAATAGAAAAATATTATCGCTATTTGATAAACAATTACAAAAGTACAAGTTTTCTAGTGAACACTTACTTAATACTGTTATAAGTGAAAGTACAACGATACAACAAGCACCAGTAATGAAAAGTGGACTAAGCGATTTAACTACTAATTATAAGAATAAGAAAGTTGAGTTGCAATTTGATAATCTTGTAACTGAACTGAAAGAAAAAGAAATTTTATAGGAGAGATAGAAATGTTAGATAATAATTTAGATAATTTTATAACTGATGAAGATCTAGAAATAAATAAGCCTATTAATACTGTGGCAAAAGATCCAATTATAAAAACTAATAAAAGTTTAATGAGTATGCTAGAAACTAAAAAGAAAGTTGAAAAAAAGATGGTACCAGTTTATTTAGAAGAAAATATACTAGATAAATTAAAAACCGTTGCTTATAGTAAAAATTTATCTGTCGCTAATGTATTAGAAACTGTAATAAGCGAATTAACGGAAGATATAGTAATTGATGAAAAATCGGTTAAGAAATATGATAAAGCAAAAGGAAACAGAGGTAAAAAACAAAATAAGTAATAAGATTTATAATAAAATAAATAATAAACTTTATGATTTATTTTATTATAAAATGTGAGATAAAAAAGAGTGCATGAAAGTGTACTCTTTTTTGTTTTGTTATAAAAGAAATTATAAAAAAAATTATAATAATAGATATAAAGTTTATTGTAAAGTTTGTTATTAAGTTTATTATAAACTTTATAACAAACTTAAATCTAGTAATTTCAAGGATTAATGTGGTGTTTTTTTATATTTTATTTTAGGTTTTTGGGATGAAAAAATAAAAAATAATTGCAAAAATAAAAGGTTTATAGTATTATAAATTTATCCTTAATTTTGGGTAAATTTCGGAGAGGTTTCGGAAAATTAAGGATAATGCATAAATAATAAAAATTAAAATAATAAAGAGCATACAGTTTAAAAATTTCAAAGCTCAAAAGAAAGTTAAACTTAATGCTCCTTAAAGACAAAAGGAGAAAAAATATGTTAAAACAACAAGAAGTAATTGTAGCAATGGGGGATACACTGCTAGTTCCAGTTGATTGTGGAATGAGTAATTTAAAAGCAGTCTTAAGATTGTTAGGTGAAGATAAATTTAAAACATTCCTATATGGAAGTGAAGTAGAAAAAACTGAAAGTATAACTGCTGAAACTACATACATAAATAATGAAGCCTGGAATTTCGGAGGATTTAACGGAGATTCTAGTAAAAAAGTAGGTGAATATGAAAATGTATTTACTAAAGCAACAGAGTATCATAGAGCTTTAGTAAGAAGATTTTTATATGAATTATATTTAATTACTGGATTTAAAAAATTTGAATTAGTAATAGGCTCTTCGGTAGATAATTTTAATATAAACAAAGGTCAAACAGTACTTGAAACTATGTTAGAAGGAAAAGATAAACCAAACAGATTCACAGTATCAGAAGGATTAAATGGAGAAGTAGAATTAGAAATAGTTGATGTTATACCTCAACCGGAAACTGCGAGTGCATTATTAAGTGGAGTGATAAAAACTAATGCAACGGAAAAAGATTTGTACCTATGTGATATAGGTGGATTAAATAACACTGTATTTGTAATAAGAGAAAGTAAGATCGACTTCTCAACAAAAGGTGTAGAAGTCGATATAAGAGGTATGTTATATGTTGTTAAACATATAGTTGCTTACTACAATAGAAACAACTTAAAGGCTAAAATAAAAGCCAACAGAGTTGAACAGATTTTAAGACAGGGATTAGATATCAGTAACACTGATGAAAAACTATTCCAAGAGGCTGTAAACGAATACATGGACACAGAGTTCATGCCTAAGCTAATAGCGAGAGGGTTTGATTCAAAATATGACTGCATAGAGTTTATTGGTGGGGGAGCAGTAGCGCTAGAGAAATATTTAAGAAAATATTGTATAGCTAAGAAGATAGATGTAGAAATATCAGAAAATGCAATGTTTGCAACTTGCATAGGAATGTTAAAGAAAGTTGAGCGAATGAAGAAATTAAATACACCAAGTATAAACAGAAAGTAGAGGTTAAAATGGAAATTAGATTTAACACAATTAATGCAGAAGTCGAAAGAGCTTTGGAGTGTATAGATAAACATAATAGAAAATTTTTCGTAGAAACAGCAGTATTACATTATATAAAACATCTAGAGTTAAATGAAAATGCAATAGACTTATTCTTAGATATTAATAAGCTGAAACAGAACATTAAAAATGGTGTTAAGTCTAATACTGAGAAAAAAGAAAAAATAGAACAACCTAAGGAAGAAAAAATTAAAGTTAACAGTAATGAAAGTTTAGCTGAAATAGGCTGGTAGACTGAGATAAAGTTATAATGTGGGAGAGTAAAATGGAATTAAAAATACATAAAAATGATAAGAATAGAACTATATGGCAAAACTTTGAAATGAATATAAATGACAAGAATAATATAGAAGAAATAATTAAAGCACTATAAGTTGTAAATGCACAGATAATAGGTTTTTCAAGAAACAATACTCTTATCGAAGAAAATATGCTTCAAATAGTTGAGTTTGGAGATAATTTCAATAAAAAATATGGGAAAAAAACTAAAAAGGCAAGGTATGAAAATTGGGGACAAGAAGCCTTCGCACTAAGAATGTATAAAGATATAAAAAACAATTGTCAATTTGAAATAAAAGTTTTAAGAGGGCTAGAAGAGGCAACTTCTAAACAATTAGAAAAGACCAAGATACTTGGAAATACAATATGCAAGATAAAAGGAGACAAAAGAATAACAGTATGTTATCCAGATGGGAACTTAGTATTATCTTTTGAAGGGAATATGAGGAATATCAATAAAGAACTGATGATAACAGCTATAATAAATGATGTTTTAAAAAATACTTGTGTAGTAATAATAAGTAGACCTAATTTTGATGGAACTGAAAATATATATGGACTTAGAACTGGCAATTATAATGTTGAAATTATCGATAAAGAAGAACTTAAATGGAGTTACTCTATAGACAGTATGACAGGTAAAAAAATTCCTGTACCTGTGGAACTTAGATTTAAGGAGTTTAAAATAAATCTATAATGATAATAAGAAAAGATAGCTAAAAATAGCTATCTTTTTATCACAGTTAAAGAGGTTTTGCAAAGTATGGTATAAGTAAGGGAGATTTAAATGAGATATTTTTTAGTAGACACAGAGAATATAAGCAAATATGATTTTATAGATGAATATAACGTAACAAATAAAGATAAGTTAGTTATGTTTGTTAGTGAATATTCAAATAATATCCGAATGAAGGATTTGATGTAGCAGTTAAATATTTAAGAGAAAAGATGTCTGCAAACATAGAAATAATAAAGGTGAAAACTAAGGTAATGTAAAATAATTTGTGCTTATGAAATTTAAATACTCCTTTATGGCAATGATAAAAATATAAAGTCAATGCCAGGAAGGGGTATTTTTAATGAGTAATTTAAGTAAAGATTTAATAAGACAAATAATAGCAGATGGAGCATTTAGTACTCCTAAAGATATAGGAGATTATTTAAAAGATATGTTCAAGGATGTAATACAAGAAATGCTAGAGAAAGAGCTAGCGCTCGAACTTGGTTATGAAAAGGGCGATATCCAAAATAAAAATACTGAAAATAGAAGAAATGGTCACAGTAAAAAAACTGTAAAATCACAATTTGGAGATATTGAACTTGATATCCCGAGAGATAGAAATAATGAATATGATCCACAAGTAATTCCAAAGCATAAAAAGGATATTTCTGGACTAGAAGAAAAAATTATTTCACTATATGCAAAAGGAATGTCAACAAGAGATATACATGAAGAAATTAAAGAACTGTATGGGATAGAAATTTCTGCAGAATATGTAAGTCATATAACTGATGTTGTAATTGAACATGCGAAATTATGGCAAAATAGACCTCTTGAGCCTGTGTATCCATTTATATTTATGGATGCGATACATTATAAAGTTAGAGATGAATCTAAGATTAGAAATAAAGCTGCATACGTAATTTTAGGTGTGAATAAAGATGGATTTAAAGATATTTTAGGAATATGGATAGGTGAAAATGAGACATCTAAATTCTGGTATTCTGTACTTACCGACTTAAAAAATAGAGGTGTAAAAGATGTTTTAATATTTAGTGTTGATGGTTTACCAGGCTTTAAAGAAGCAATTAGCGCTAGCTATCCTGAATCAGTTATACAAAGATGCATTATACATCAATTAAGAAATACGTTTAAGTATGTATCTTATAAAGATTCAAAGGAATTGATGCATGATTTTAAATCTGTATATAAGGCTGTAAATGAGAGCGAAGCCTTGTCGGCTTTAGATGTAGTTGAAGCAAAATGGGGCAAAAAATATCCAACTGCAATAAGAGTTTGGAGAGATAATTGGGATGTAATTTCACCATTTTTTAGTTTTCCACAGGAGATTAGAACAATTATGTATACTACTAACATAATAGAAGGGGTTAATAGACAATTTAGAAAAGTAACCAAAACAAAATCCACTTTTCCATCAGATGACTCATTGCTAAAAATGCTATATTTAGCTAGTCAAAATATAATGAAAAAGTGGACTATGAGATATAGAAACTGGGATAGTATTTACAACCAGCTATCTATATATTTTGATGGTAGAATATAAATTTTCAAAATCTATATTCAGATTTTGAAGGAGTATAGTTAAATGGAATTTCTAACATATACTCCTCTAGAATCAGTTTTACCATTATTAAATTAATTATCCATGAAATGAATATTTAACTATTTTTTACAAATAGTATAACTAAATGAAATTGCTATAGAGGATCGAAATTACTCTAAAGCACAAATCAATTTACACTCTCAAAACTAAATGAAATTGCTATAGAGGATCCAAATTACTCTAAAGCACAAATCAATTTACACTCTCAGTCTTCATATTGTTTTACTAATTTATAAAATGTTGTTCTTTTAAGTCCTAAATTATCCATTGTAACTTTTGCCGTTTGATTTCCTTTCTTCCATGCTTTATATTCATTTTCAAAGTTATTAGGATATTCAGCTTTAGGTCTACCTAAGTGTTTTCCTTGTGCCCTAGCTATTGCTATTCCTTCTGATTGTCTTTGTTTTCTAAATTCTGTTTCTTGTTCTGCAACATATCCTAAAACACTTAATATTAAGTCACTTATGAAGCTTCCTAATAAATCTTTGTATTGTCTTGTATCCAACATTGGCATATCTATTACAACTATATCTGCTCCTTTATCTGTTATCTGTTCCCATAGTTGCTTACATTCCTTGTAATTTCTTGATAATCTATCTATTGACTTAATAACAACTAAATCACCTTCACCAACTACTTTAAGTAATAACTGTAGTTGTTCTCTATCTGTATTAGTTCCACTTGCTTTATCTATTAATTGTATAGCATTAGTAATATTATTGTCCTTATTCCATTTATTCATTGCTTCCACTTGTCTAACTTCATTCTGATCTTTACTCGATACTCTTATATAATTAAAAACTTTATTCATATACTCTACCACCTTTTATTTTTTATACTTTTATTATAGCTTTCCTATTCATAAAGGTCAATGTATTTTACGGACATATCCATATTTTCTCGTTGACATTTACGAACACATTGTAAAAAATAAAAACGGCTTAAATACTTGCATTCTCTAAACATAATTATTTATCTATTTGTTATTCGTATAGGTATACCTTTTGGTACAGTATAAATAGCGATTTGACACTTATATTGATGAATATTTTTTTAATTAGACCAATTATAATTTTGAAATATATGCTTTAATTATAAAAGAATAATTTAGAGTGGAGTCTCCGGTACTTGGAATAGAATGGTGTTTTAGTATAAAATTATTTTTTTAAGTTATTTTTTTTATACTCTATGTGGTAATGATATACTTTATTTAGTAGATAAAGAAATAAAATAGGTGGGAGATGAAGAAGAAAATGAAGATGAAGAAGAATTTTATAGCTATAGTGGTAGGCTCAATGTTGCTTGTAGGATGTAGTATAAATGCGGATATAGGTGAGAATAAAATACCATATATGAATGATAGAAATGAAGAGATTGATAATAGTGTAATAGATGATAGATATAAAAAAGTAAATAAAGAGCAGCTAACTTATGATGAATTTGAGTATTCTGGGGATAATGTCTATGGAGCTGAAGTGCATCTAGCTGATTCTATAAAAAATGATACTTCTTATAGAGATATTTTATTAGGATTTACGTATACACCTGAGGAAAACCCAACTAGCGTAAGCTACGGAGAGGCTTTAAAGTTGATAAAAAAAGTACTTCCAGATGATATCCAAGAAGCTAACTCTGTAGTAGATAAAGAAGTTGGTAAGGAGTATATATATTATAAATCGGATAAAGGAAATTTTAGGGTGGGTTTATCTTATGAAGAAGATCTTACTGGTAAAAATGTTAAAGAAATACATGAAAGTTTAATTGTAGGCATAGATTATAGTAAAGAAATATCAGAATAATATTACAAAATTAAATTATAGATATACGTTGGTTATATGTTTATGCGAAAAGCTATTGAGAACACTTCAATAGCTTTTCGCATTTTTAAATTAATATTAAAAAGGTTTACATTTTTAAAAAAAAATACTTCTTAATTATTGTATGAGCTGTAAAGTCTTGTATAAATAAGAATAAGGAAGGATGAAGAAAATGGAGAATATGGAGAAGTATGAGGGAAGAATATTAGAAGATTTAGGAGATGGTGTGCTTTTAATAAAAGCTACAGAAGAAGAAAGGCTAGAAGAGTTTGGGACACTAGATTTAGCAGGAGATGAGAATATTGAGCCAGATACAGATGAACTTCCATTAGATTTTGAAGATGGAGTTCCGAGTTATAAATGTTCGTACAACTCTGTTGGGACAGGTCAGAAATATCTAGGTGTGAATGCAAGTAATTCAAGTATCTCAGTGAAGTCTTCTGCAGGAGGAAGTACTACGAAAGCAACTCTTTATAATGGAGAATGTTTTACATTTGCAGGAGAGAAAAAGACTGTAAGTGGAGCAGAGTGGCATAAGATAGAATGTGTAGATCCTAGTGGTAATTGGATAGTTGGATGGTATAAAGGTAAAACAGGAGTTAAATATTGGAAAAATAATCCTTGGAATAGCAATATTTATGCAAATGATCATACAGGTGGAACTTTTTCAGGAGTGTCATACTTGGTTAACAAGGAAACTAAAATATGGTCAGGAGATGAATCTGTATATATATTAGCTCCAGCTGGTTCTTATATATTAGTTAAAAGTGGTTATCAAGGTAAAACTGGGTCAACAAAGCATTCTTGGTTACTTTGTCACGGATTAAGAAAAAAAGGTGTTGATACTGTATTTTTTAATATTTCAAATTTCCCTGGTCAAACAGGATATGCGAATACAAATATAAAAACAACACCTCGTGCGCCTAGAATTGTTGGTAGCTGGATGTCTTAATAATAAAAATAATTTAGATAATGATACTACATAAAGTCTATCTAATATTATAATAGGTGGTTTAGATAAGATTTGAACAACAATTTAATAGTATCAGAAGAATTTATAAAAATGAAATAAATAAAATATTGGCCTAAATTTAATAATTAAAGTTTCATATAAAACTGAAAAAAGGAAAAAGAGTGTATTTAATGAAATGTAGTAATTTCAATAGATACACTTTTTTTATATTTTAACTATTCCCTAAAGCTAATTTTGAGAATAGTTAGTATTTATAACAAAATTTATTAGAAATAAGGAACATATAAGTATAATCCTTGTTTGATTTTAATTAATATGATGCTATTTATTGAAACATAACTTTTTTTATTCTAAAATAGAAAATAAAAGGACATTGTTAAGCATATTTTTATGGTGATTAAATTTAAACTTACGGTAGAAGATTATATTTCAATTGCATGGTTCTTACGAAGTACAAGTAAGAAGTCAAAGATAATAAATATATTCGTATACACATATATGATTATAGTGCTATTATTTTTAATTAACTTATCTTTATCAAATAATAGTGTTAAAGGCGCAATAATATTCACTATATGTGTATTTATAATAGCTTGTATTTATAGGTTTCTTACTAAGGAGGAAAGACTATAAGAGGTAAATTCTAGAAAAATTATTAAGTTATTAAAAAAAGAAAATAACTCTATATATCTTTCTGAGCAAAAAGTAAACTTGGCAGAAGATAAAATTACACACAGTATACTACATAAAAAATTTAGTATAAAAATTGATGAACCAATAAATCTATTAGTTAATGAAGAATTCATATTCATCTATACTAATAATTTTAAAGAATTAAAAAAAGAATATTATATTACTGTAATATACCAGTAACACCATGTATTGTAATACCAATAACTTCATTTACTTCAAATATTGAGATGGATAAATTTATAAAAAGTATAACTTTAAATAAAAAAAATAGCATTCAATAACTTTTATTATTGAATGCTATTTTTTTATTTATTATCATTATCGATATCTTCTTGGATAGAATTAGGTGACGTATTAAGCATCATATATAGTCCTGATAAACTAGTCATCAGCCATCCATTATTTGATGCTTCACTTGATACATCAGAATAATCTGAAACCACAATAAGTATGGTTAACAGTCCTGGAATAGAATATTTATTTGGATGAATTGTAATATAACATCTTAAATATGCGTATGCTTCATTCCCATCAAAACGATGAGGATAAGGCTCTGAATGTTCTAAAGTTATTATTAACTCACCATCCGGACTTACCTCAAAAATTTCCTTAACATATGATTAGGCAAGTATATGCACAAGATTTGTATGATCAAGCGGCAAAAGAAGTAGGTAAAGAAAATTATGTAAGAGGTTATCTTGGCTATGGTAAAAATGCAGTTTTAAAAGTTTCTAAAAATTTGGGACACAATAGGAAAGATGTTATAAAGAGAATAAAATTACATTTTAGTATTTTTATATTTTATTTTTAATAAAGATAGTTTAAAATATACTCACAACAATATTTATGACTTTGTTGAGAGTAACTAGTATATGTTTATTTTGTATCGATACATATATGATTGAAGGGGGGAATAGTTTGTGGAGGTTAAATTTAAACTTACGTCAGAAGATTATAACTCGATCACATGGTCGATATATAAAAAAAGTAAGAAGTCCAAAATAATAAAAACAGCAGTATACGGATATTTGATAATAGCATTGTTACTTATAATTAAACTTTGTCTATCTGATAATAATATCAAAGATGCTGTTATGTACACAATGGTGATATTTATGATGGCCTGTGTTTTCAAATTTTTTACTACAGAGAAAATGCAACAAAAACGAACTATTATGAAAAATACTAGACAGTTAAAAAAAGAAAAAAATTCTAAATACCTTGCAGAACAAAAGGTAATTGTTGAAGATGGTAAAATTAGACACATCATATTAAATGAAATATTTGATATGGAGATAGATGAAGAAGTTAATATAGTAGTTAAAGATAGGTATATATACATATATACTGATAATTATAAAGAATTTAAAAATAGAATTTTGTTGTATTGTAATGTTTTAGTCACGCCCTGTATTGTTATACCTATTGCAGCTTTCAATTCTTCTGATGAAAAGGAAGAATTTATAAAAAAAATAACTTTGCAAAAATGAAAAGATAGTAATGATTTTATTTAAATAGAGTAAAAAGATGTAGGAAATATAGTATTAACTATATTTCCTACATCTTTTTATGTATTTTAAAACTAGCTATTAATAATTGTTATTTATCGGTATCCTCATAAATGGTGTTGGGTGATACACTTTTAAGCATCATATACATACCAGCTAGTTTAGTCATAAGCGAACCTGCTGCTAAAGCTCCTCCAACGTATATAGAACCTAAAACTATAATTAATCCTGCTGAAATTGCTATATCTTTAGGACCTAAAGACCATCCATTAATAGCTGCATCGCTAGAAACCTCTGAGTTATCTGATACAACAACAGGTATAGTCAGCAACCCTGGGATAGGATATTTACTTGGATATATTGTAATATGATATTTTAAATATGCATAGGCTTCGCTACATCCAAAACGAGGTGGGCACTCCTTAGATTGTTCTAAAGTTATTATTAATTCGTTATTTACACCAACTTCAGCAGTATACTTAACATTGCCAAATGTAGAAAATGCTTTGAAGCTTTTTATTGTAGCTGTGATAGCGTTACTAAGTTTAATTTCAGAGTCAACTTCTACTCCAGATTGAGTCATAGAATCCATAAGAGATACTGTGAAAGATGAAGGATCCTCAAATTCGATTATTTGATGAGGCCCTTTTAAAGACTCTTCAAAAGATATCTCTCCTTCAACAGTAATATAAGGATTGATAGAAGGAACTCCTATAAGGGTCTTAACTCCGAACTCAGATATATTAGTATCTGACAAAATACCATATGCAATTAGATATTCTAATAATCCCTGCTTATCATATGGTGTTTCATCAGAAGAGGCAGGTTTAAGGTAACTAACTCCGTTATCTCTACCAGATGCGATATTTTTATCGATATCAATTTGTCCATCACCTGAACCAATAGTATATTCTTTTATCTGATCAAAGGCCCAGTTTTTAGTTAAAGGGTATCCTAAATTACCTGAGAATCCTGAGGCTAAATCTCCAACAAAGCTTGTTGTGGCGATACCTTCATCACTGACTCTTGAGCAAATGTTTCTAGCACCATATACACCAATTTTATAATTTCTAGGGTTATGTACAAGTAAACCACTTCTTACAGCTCTAAAATAAGGAAGAATATTAGATGTAACCTCACCGTCCATTGCGTCATAATCCACTGCAAAATAAATTGTAGTACCTTCTGGAAAGCCATATTTCAACGCAGCGAAGACAGCATCTTTTACATCTTCAAAACCTTGCATATAGTTAAAATAATCAGATGAATTTCCTGATTTTTGGAATATAGGGAATAAGCGTAAGCCATTATCAAATATGACTTTAGATTCATGCTCTTTTAACTTCTTCCATTCTCCTCCAACTATATACCTACCAACTATTTTATATCCATTATCTACTAATGTTTTTGCACGTGCAGCGGTAACTTCTTGAGAGCAGTCACATGCTGTCCCCGGTCTATCTCTATCTCCATGAGATAGCAATAGCGACATCCAAGTTTGTTTGCCACAATATCCGTCAGCAATTAAGCCATGAAATGATTGGAATTTTTTTAGTGCTGATAATGTACCATTACCAAAAACACCAGTAAATCCAGTAGGATCAAATGTATTGCAGTATAGACAATATTGCATTATCCTTACATAAACGGCATTCTTACTACCTGGAGCTAAGGTTGGTAAAGATGCTTGGGTTGCGGGTCCAAATGTTCCATTCGGTTCTGCTATACCACCCTCTACTTGTAAAGCATATACCAATGCTTTACAAGTATCTCTACCATATCTACCATCAGTAGGTCTTAATCCTATCCATTTATGATAATCTCTGTTTAACTCTTGTTGTATCTGTCTTATTTTAGGATCACCAGAAGAAACTAATACAAATGCATCCATATTCAATAAGGCTTTAAATATCATTGTAGTAACTACTCCATTAACATCACTGCCTGTTAAACCTGAAGAGGTTTGGAACTTTATTACTCCTGCTTCAGTTTCATCATCAAATATACCATTAGAATATCCTGGAGAAAATCCTTTACACCACATAGAACCTTGTAGTATAGAGACTAACCTACTTGTCTTATCATCTGGATTTAAGTTTTTAGATAGTGTAGGACATTTAGATTCTGTTCCTGGTCCAAATGAACCATCAACAGCAACACCAAGCTCTATTTGAAGAGCTCTTATTAAACCTCTTATTGTAGGCCAACCAGTTTTACCATCTTCTTCTAATATTACCCAATTAGGATTATTAGAGTAAGTTAAGTTCAAATATGATTGTGTTTCAAAAACTTTTACATCAAATTGTAGTCTTGTGTTTGAATTGTTTCTGTTCATTTAAATTCTCCTTTTTATTTATTTAACTATAAAGAAGAATTTAGGTGAAAAAATGTAAACCTAAATCTAAAACCTATTTATTTTTATTTAAGTTTTCTTTTTTACTTATTTAACTATAAATAAGAATTTAGTCAGTAAAATGTAGATTTAAAAATAAAAAATAATATACTTTATAAATTTTTTATATGTTTTATTAGTTTACGATTTAATAGTAAAAATATATTTAATAAAGTGAAGGGAGGGATTAAATGGTGAATGGATGATAAAATAATAGAAGTTATAGGTGCTCAAGGTGCATGGGCTTTATTATCAGTTGCATTAATTTTCTACATACTAAAGGCTCAAGAAAAAAGAGATATTCAGCAAGAACAAAGGGAAAGTAATTATCAAGAAATCATAAAAAATATGTCTGATAAATTAAATATACTATCAAGTTTATCGGATGATGTTAGGGAAATAAAAAGTAGGGTAAATAAATTTGATTTAAAATAAGTGTTATCACTATTATTTTAAAAATAGAATAGGTATATTAGTTGACTAATTTATGAAAAGTATCTTATAAAGAACAAAAAAAATATTGAAAAAGTGATAACACTTTGTTAGTATAAAATTAAAGGCGTATAACTTTATCTCTTACAAAATAATAAATATTTTATCTAATTCAGGTAGATACATCGTAAAACAAAACTTTATTGCATTTATGGAGGAAAAGATGAAGAAACTTGGAAAATTAGTTAGACAATATAAAGATGGAGATAATGACGCTTTAATAGAAATAATCGATGTATTTAAACCAGTTATTAATAAATATAGTAGAAATAGCTACAACGAGGACATGGAAAATGAACTTGTTTTATTTATGATTACTTTATTAGATAAAATGCCTGTAAGAGAAGAAGTGCTTAACAATGATAAGTATGTGTTTTTGTATATATTAAAATCGTTAAAAAATAAGTATATATATATAAATAAAAAAAGTTATGAACGCTATAGTAATGAATTATTAAACAACGAATATTTAAATTATCATGACTATGAATCATTAGAGAGTGATATTGTATTTTATGATATGATCAAGTTTTTGAGTGATGTTGAGAAAAATATTTTAATTAAAAAATATATAGGGAATTTGAGTGAGTCAGATATTGCGAGAAAATTTAATACATCAAGACAATATATAAACCGAACTCATAAAAAGGCCTTAAATAAATTGAGAAAGATGTACAATTAATAATTATTTTAAGTTTATCACAAATTAAGCAAGGAAATAATCAGTAAGTTTTAATGATTATTTTCTTGCTTAAAAATATTTAAGGGATTTACGATTTTTACAACTACAGTTTAAAAATAAATACAAGAAAATTATAAAATTTAAAATCATTTATTATTTGTTTTTTTTAACTTTAAATAATCAAGTCGTTCTATTCTATATTTGGTTTCTTTTAAAATTTCTTTATCAACTGATGAATCTTTTTTTAAATAAGCATAAAGCGCTTTAAGCATAACTGTGTTTAAATTGTCGCCATCCCTCTCTGACTTTAAATCTAGTTCTTTTTTTAAATCAAGACTCATTGTAATCATTGTCCTAGTATTGTCTTTGCTTATTGCCATTTTAACCTCCTATAAAAATCATAAAATTAAAGCAAAACGTGTTATCACTCATTTGAATTTAATTTTAACATAAAACATCTTAAGTAAGCAAACTAAAATAATCATTTTTAATAAATGAAAGTAGAATCACTTTAAAAAATATATTGAAAAAAGAACGCATGTTCTGGTATTATAATTATAGAATACTTAATCATTGGAGGGGTTTGATGAAGTTACTTTCTAAAAATGAGAAAGAAATTATATTAGGTTATGTAGATGAAATGTTAGAAATATTTGATAGTGTTTTAATAGATGAGTTTAAAGTGGATGAAGAACCATCTATTTTTTGCAATGGAAAAAGATATTTAAAAAAAGATTTTGAATCTTTAAGAACAAAAATTAATTTACTTGATCAAATATAATCTAAATACTTTAAATTATCTAAAAAAGAAATTTTTTATTATTTTGTAAGGTTAAGAGATAAAGATACAAAACTTGATACCTTATTTATGAAGGTAGAGTAAATAGTGTATAAAAATAGATATAGATGAATTATTAATGAACTTAAAAAAAATTATTTTAATAAGTTAATTCCAAGACCTAACTTAATAATTGATAGTGGAAAAGGATTAGCATTAATATGGAACATTGAACTGCTTTCCATATATGGCATTGCCTTTATGGAAATCAGTTCAAGAATATTAAGAGTAGCAGGAAGTATAAATTAAAAGAGTGGAACAAGAGTTACTATACTAGAAAAATTGACTATAAGTACACTTTAAGAGAAATACAAAGTGAGTTTTTACCAGATTTAAATGAAGATAGACAAAAGAGAAAAGGAAGACCTAAAAAATTAGTTTATATTCATAGAGAACGGTCATTGTATCAAGGAAGAATATTAGATTTAGTAAAATTATGTGAACTAAGAAACTATGATGTAAAAGGTCAATTAGAAGAAAAAATACAAGTCTTAGAATCGAAAATAGAGGCTATAGAGAATAGATTAAATAATAAATATAGTGTAGTTACTATAAAAAAATTTGAAGGAAAAACAGTATCAAGATGCTATAGACTTTATGAAGAAGTACAAAAAGATTTTAATAAATTTTGCAAAGAAAATTCAAATACTAATTGCACTAATTATAAATAATACTAAGAATTCAATTCGTATCAATATTAAAAGTAAATTTACATACTTTAATACTTAATATGTATAACTCAAAGGTAATGTAAAATAAAAAAGCACCAAGAAAATTAATCTCCTGGTGCTTTTTTTATGAAGTTCAAAAACTTCAAAGCTCATTAATTATAATACCATAAGTTGTTATTTTAAGCTAGTGTAATGTACTTAATTTCAAAATACTATAATTCACTAAACTTAATGTGATTATTTCGTCTACATGTGGCACATGGATATATTCTAATATCATCTTTTGCTAGAAAACCATGCTCCTTACTGCACATTTCATTGTAAAATTCACATTTATAATCTACACCATCAACTTTATAGTCAGCATCAACAACTATTAACTTAGAACAGTTTGAGCAACTTATTGATCCATGTTCATAATCATTAAGCCAATTATAAAAGTCATTTACATCAATAATATTTTTGCAAAGAACTACATTTGTGCTATTTATAGTTCTAATAATTATATCAGATGCACCACCAAGTTCTAGTACAGCTATATTAATTAGTGCATCTTTATATTTAAAGACAAGTGAACAATCAAAACACATATATGTATCGCCATATTTGCTAGATATTTCTTCTTCAAAAACATTACTAGCTATATCGTGAATTTTAGAGTATCTTAAAAGTTTTCTAAAAAACATAAATAATTCATTAGCATTTCTATCATCTTCTGCAGTAATATTTTTAAAATAGTTGTCATTATAAGTCCTAATAAAACCATTATTTCTATCTAAAAAGCATTTTAGCCAATCTACATAAGATTGGTTAAAATAAAAATATTCAATCATACTAACCCCTCATTATTATAAAATTAACATAGTTACAATGAATTATAACACATAAAAGTATCTTAGAATTAAAAATAACAAGGCTAATGAGAATAATTGGCATAAAACTTACACAAATTTGCCATGATAGTGACTAATACTAGTTATAGATATGGAATAAATGAGTATTATGGTATATAAATAACAAAAATTAACCGTAATTTTAGCATAGATTTGCCATAAATTTGTCAAAAAGGAGGGGGAATTTAATGAATATAAGATTTACAGCAAGCAATGAAGATGTAATTCAAATACTAGAAAAGATCGATAAAAGTAAAAGGAAATACTTCGTAGAAGAAGCGATTTTAAATTATTATCATATGTTAGAAAATGATCCAGATAGACACTCAATCTTTTTAAAAGTTGAAAAGAATGAAAATGCAATAAGGTATATTAGATAAAATTTAATATTTTTGCATAAAAAAAGCACACTAGGTGTTTAACCTAGTGTGCTTTTTTTATGGTCCTAGAGTCGCTCTCGTGAGCTCATACTAAGAAATTATAAAGCAGAGCCATTATGGTAATATAGCAACAAATATAGTATAAAATTAAAGACAAATTGATTTACCACAAATTGTTGACACAATTAGTTATAAATCAAGATATATCAGTATATTATATATAAATTTTGTTTATCATCAAAGTTCAGAGGCCTCGCTACACTCGGTAAGGTAAATTACTTCACTCCACAGGAGTTCGTAACAAAATCCCCTACGGGAATTTTGGCTTACCTTAGTTTGCTCGGCTCTTCGAGGATTTAAAGGAACTTTTAAAAAAGTTCCCTTAAAAAACCCTCAAAACTCATTGAGATACTTCGTATCTCTATCGGTGATTGAAATAAATTTGTTCTGAAAAAAAGAATTGCTGGTACTTAAAATAAAGCAGAAGGGGGTGGTCCTGTGGCAAAGAAAAAAATAGATGGAATTAAATTTAATTTGCATGATGATAGAATGCTTGATCTTTTAGGTAAATTTCATTGTGCTGATAAAGAGCATATCAA
>OLIT01001335.1_pt1 | contig 21678 bp, 41 predicted proteins | sample 1601341 | NCBI WGS metagenome assembly OLIT01 (sample SAMEA2452121, study PRJEB22498) | human gut metagenome | biome: human feces; feature: human gut; material: feces | place: Australia | collected 2012
GGTAGAGTATTGTTTCACCCATTTACCGAGAGCGGATTGTGAGACACCGTATTCTTTGCAGAGCTGAGTTTGGGTTTTGCCGTTTTGGTGAAGTGAGACGAGAGATTTTTTGAAATCTTCATCATATTTATTGTAGTTGTTTGCAGCCATGTGAACTCTCCTTTTTTGTGTATGTTTTATTGTATCACTCAATGCTTATCTCTGTCCACTTTTTTAGTATAGCTCCAATACTGACACATGAACGAAAATCTTTAAGCTTACAGAAAGGACATATATGAATCAAGATAGTCTAGCAAACGCTTTCAATATGATAAGCTACACGATATGTATGCGACTTACCGATGAACAAGTGTTGGTGCTTTTAAATCAACACTGTGATATTGGTATCGAAATATAAAAAACAAATATTTCGACAGAAAATCCTATGAGGCTATATGCCTCATAGGATTTTCTGCATTTTTTAAGGAAAAAGGAGCAATGACTGCTGATATGAGCGGTGGTTGCTCTTTTTTTATATCTAATTGTAAACATTATGTGAACTCAGTTCGTATTAGAAACCCGTTTTGCAAATTATATATATAGGACGGTAAAAAAATAACGAGGAAGATAAGGATATGGAACTTTTGCGACCGGAAGATATCACTGATGAAATGGAAGTATACTGCGATCACTATTTAAGAAAAGTTATCCACTACGCTGCATTAAACTACTGCAGAAACGTATGCAAAGCAGAACAACAGGATATATCATTTGTGAATCTGGAAGATATATCCGAAATGATGTCATCAATAGCGGATGAATCCATCCTTTATTTTGAGAAAATAGCAGTGAAAAACACCGTTATTCTTTTTTTCGATCCGGAACTGGTACAAGCTGTTAAAAAGCTGAACTTTCAGCAACGAACAGTAGTACTGGAGAATATCGTACTAGGTTTTACTCTGGCAGAAATTGCAGATGAATTGCATATTTGTTTACGAATGGCTCAAAAGCATAAATCCAACGCTCTTCACAAGTTGAGGGAGGCTATGGAGAATGACAAAAGCAACTGATTTATATCCAACAAAAGGAATGATTTTCAAAGCGATAAACGGTAATCATTATTGCATCTGTCAGATGCTTGAATACTATAACGACAGGATTCAGTTAGAAACAAAAATGCCGTATTATTTTAAAGATAATTCCTGTAGCCAAGAAGACGCCATACAAGAAGTGAAGTTTCAGTTTGTGCGGTCACTTCAAAGGCAGAAGAAAAATTTAGAAAGTAAATTTTAACTACTTACAGAACAGCAACAACGATTCAGTTGTACTGATAGATCTGTATCTTGAAAAACATGCCTTTCAACGGCATCATGGTAGCACAGGATAAAACTGGAGAGCGGCGTTTTATGCGTAAAATCTGTTGTCTGACAAACAACGGCCGCGATGATCCATATAATGATACTTGCCGTTTTGAGCTGGCGGCGCTGCAAGGGCAGCTGTGGGAAAATGTTTTCTCGTAATGCGGATGACTTCGTCCAACGATTGGACAGAGTCGGTCAATCCGGTATTCTGTATTCCAAGCAGATGGAGCCTGAAAAAATCTGAGAAGTTATTATATATTTCAACTTTGTCCAACGGTTGGATAAGGTACGAGTATTTGTATAGAATACAGCAAAGGAACGATACATTAGTATGGCGATAAAAACTAAGAATGTAACTGTTATTTCCAGAACGAATTTAACCGATAATGAAGTGGAAAGTCAATATAATTCGGGTGATATGATTTTTAATGTGACAAGTACATTTTTGAATGAAAAAAACATAGCAGATTTCTACATCAATATGGTCAAAGAGTTACTATATACGAATTCCTGCGTTTGACATTATTTCTTGCTATGGTATACTCTTGATATACAGAAATAATGTCCGTATATAGAGCTTGTGATACACAATGGAGGAGAAAACATGTTACAAGTATCAGAAGACTACCGGATTGCTCTCTATTTACGGTTGTCCCGCGATGACAAAAACGGCTCTCTTGAAAGTATGAGTATTGACAATCAAAGAAAATTTTTACTTGCGTATGTTCACGAGAAAGGTTGGGAGGTGGCGCAAATATATGCTGATGACGGTTATTCAGGTACAATATTTGAACGACCGAACTTTATGCGGATGGTGGAAGATATTGAAGCACATAAAATTAATATGGTTGTGACTAAGGATTTATCTCGCTTAGGCAGAAATTATGTTATGACGGGGCAGTATACGGATTTCTTTTTCCCAAAACATCACGTTCGATATATTGCTGTGAATGACAATTACGATTCTGCCAATGAAGATAACGATATTGCACCGTTCAAAAACATATTAAATGAAATGTATGCGAAGGACATTTCCGAAAAAGTTCGGTCATCCCGAATGATCAATGCGAAATTCGGCAAATATATGGGCAGTCAGCCTCCATATGGGTACCTAAAATCGCCAAATGATAAACACATTTTGATTCCAGATCCAGAGGTCTGTGACAATGTAGCTTATATTTTTCAAGAGTTTGCCAAAGGACAATCCGTAAGGCACATTGCGCAGATTCTGAATAACAAAGGGGGTTTGTCACCTAGAGCATATTACTATCAACGGACAGGTCGGACAAATCCTCATCCTGAGCAACGTCAGGTTTGGGGTAGTATGACCATTATGCAGATTTTAAAAAACCAGGTGTATATCGGGAATTTGGTTCAAGGTAAAAGAAAAGCGCTAAGCTTTAAAAGTAAGCAAAGAATAGTGACAGAACCGGATGACTGGATTATTTGCGAAGGAACACACGAACCATTAATAGACAAACAAATATGGGGTGAGGCACAAAAAGCTATTCAGAAACCATATTGTCGTACAGTAAAATCTACCGGTGAGATTAGCTTATTCTCTGGAATCGTAAAATGTGCTGATTGCGGAGGCACTTTGTCTTTTGTCACTAAGAACAGTAACGGTCACCTTTATGAACTGTATAAGTGCAGTACTTATTCAAATTACGGCAAAGGGGTTTGAACTATTCATTCAATATCGTTATCCATGCTGGAGACAGTTGTTCTTCAAAATATTCGGTATCACGCCAAATTATTGGAAAAAGATGAGAAAAAAGTAATATCTGAGATTTATAAACTGCAAAATCAAAGTAACGAGGAAACCTTGAAACAATATCGCACAAATATCAATTCCGAAAAAGCAAGATTACAGGAAATTGATGCGTTGTTTCCGAAATTATTTGAAGAAAAGCAAAAAGGTAATATATCTGATGCTGTTTTCAAGAAAATGATGATAGATTATGAATCGGAACAGCAAAATATATCCTCGAAAATAGAATCATTGGAAGATAAATTGCAGAAATCTGAAAACCGCAAAAATGAAATTCCACAGTGGACTGACGCAATGAAAAAATATACAACGATATCTGTTCTTAACAGAGAGGTTGTTTTAGAACTAATTGATTCTATTACAGTTTCTGAACAATATGTCAAAGATGGCGTGAAACAACAAGATATCAAGATAAATTATCGATTTGTCGGAAACATGGACAGAACGCGGATTGCGGATATTTCAACAAAGCAAAAGGTTCAAAACTTATGTTGAACACAAGTTTTGAACCTTAGCGATTGTGAAAGGGCTACGGAAAAGATATCTTTACCGATTTTGCGTAGGACTTCGAACCCTCACGCAATTCAAGAACATTTATCCTTTCATTCAATTCCTATGGAAAATATCGTAAAATTATTTCACCCATTTCAATATAGGAGTTGAAAATATGAGAACTTACACAAACGAAGAAAAGCAAGCCGCCATTGACCGCTATATATCCGGTGAACCGGCTGCGAGTATACTTGTTGACACCGGCATCCCCAGGAGTACATTTTACGGTTGGCTACGTACTTACCGTGAGGAACAGATAGAGTCCAAACGAAAAACGGTAAACATCCGTAATTTTTATTTGCTTGAAAACAAAGTTGCACGTTTGGAGAGTATCGTTGAAATTCTCAAATCTGCAACCTGCACGCCGAAATCACCATTGAGGCAACGGTTATATGCTGCTGAACAACTTTACGGCAAATATAACGTGCACGTGATCTGCGATGCGTTTGACATTCCGCGAGGAACATTTTACAACCATGTACTCCGCAATAAGAGAGACAATACTTGGTACGCCAAACGCCGGGAGGAATTACGGATTCGCATACAAGAAATTTATGACGAAAGTAATCAAATCTTCGGTGCTGCCAAAATTGCGGCAGTGATGAAGAACGAGGGAACAAAAGTCAGCAGCGAAATGGTGCGCACGCTTATACGGGATATGGGATTGGTCAGCATCCGTCAAACCTCAAAGAAACTGTACGAGGACGAAGGACGCAAGTATAAAAATCATCTCAATCAAGAATTTGATGTGAGTAAGCCTAACGAGGTATGGGTTAGTGATGTGACCTATTTCAAGTATGGCGAAAACGCTTATTATATTTGCGCAATTATTGATCTGTTTTCCCGTATGGTCGTGGGCTATAAAATTGGAAAGACCAACAGCACGCAGCTCGTAAAATCAACTTTTCAGTTTGCCGATAAAGCACGCCAGCCGGATTCAAGTTTGATCTTCCATACTGACCGTGGCGGCAATTATCGTTCCAAAACAATGAACGACTATATGCGTTCGCTACACATCACGCACTCCTTTTCACGGGCACACGTGCCTTATGACAATTCTGTGATGGAAGCGTTCTTTTCCTCATTGAAGCGTGAGGAGTTGTATCGGACAAAGTACCGTTCGGAAGCGGACTTTCGGAGTGCAGTAGACAAGTACATTATCTTTTACAATACCAAACGCCTGCACAGGAAATTGCAGTACAAGACTCCCGAACAGAAGGAGGACGAATACTCCTTGAAAACAGCAAGTCTATAAGACACTTGCAGTCGGACTAACGGGTTCGAAAAGGTTTGCTTTTCAACCTTCGAATTGCGGGATTTGCGTTTTTCTGTTTTTCAGTCCGACTGCAAAAAGAAAATGCGACCTCAAAAAAGCCGCATAAATACTGGGTTTTATAAAGAAAACACCATTGAGTCCGACCCTTGGGGGTTCAGATTTCAATGGTGTCTTCAGATGGCGGAGAAGGAGGGATTTGAACCCTGTTTTTATTGCGTATTTACGCTGTTTATAAGCTGTTTGACTTGATTTTGACTTACCTAATTGTTTTGACTGACAAAATGATTTAGTTTGTCTGCTGTTTCGATTCTTCTTGTTTTGCTAATATGAGTATAAATATCTCTTGTAACTTGAATTGTAGTGTGACCTAATAATTCTTGCGCATCTTTTACATCAATTCCAGCTTCAAACAAAATTGTAGCGAATGCGTGTCTTAATTGATGGGGAGTTATTGTGATTCCGGTATCTTTTTGATATTTTTGCCACAGCCTGTTAAAGTGTGCGTTTCTTATAATCTCTCCATGCTGATTTTTAAAGATGAGTTCATTTGGCTTACCTTTTGGAAGAGCATCCGCCAAACAGTCCAGTAAAATTACCTTTCTGTTTCCGGCTTCCGTTTTTGGGCTTTTGATGTTCGGTTGATTTCCTATATAATACACAGACTTGTTAACTGAAATTGTTTTGTTATTAAAGTCTATGTCTTTATATTTTAATGCCAACGCTTCACCTCTGCGAAGCCCACTATATAATATGAAATATGCAAATAACCCAAAAGGATGATCTATGTTGTCTTTGACCTTTTGTATTTGTTCTTCTGATGGCAACTCTCTCTTGGTTGATGATAAGTTTTTGGGGATGGAAATATATTGGCATGGATTGCTCTCTATATATTGCTTTATTACTGCGTGTTTAAATATGAGATTCAGCACTAACAACCTAGTTTTTACTGTTTTTTGCGCATAACCTTTTTGTGCGATCTCTTTAATAAAAGCATCCACGTGATTGGAATTAATATCTTTGATATAACTATCTCCGAAATTATCTAATATCTGTTGAAGTGCAGGCTTGTATTGTTTAAGCGTATTATATTCCAATGTTTCAAAATGATAGTTTTTCCATTCTTCTGCAACTTCTTTAAATGTTAATCCGACCGTTTGCTTTTTATTGTATTCTATGATTTTTTTGTTAATTTCTGCAATCGTTTTGCCGTAGAATGATATTGTTTTGCCGTTTATTTTAATTTGCTTGCAATACCTTCCGTCAGCACGTTTTTTCATGTTTCCACTTCCCTTATATAACTATCCCCAGTATGTTATGTCATACTGGGGTTGTCTTTAATTTTAAAAAATAAAAAAGCAGACCTATAATAATATAAGCCTGCTTTGTTGGATAATTGGCAGGGTGGCGTATCCTGCATCTCAGGTACTCTTTCGAGTGTGTCGGGAGCCATTTCCGACCTCAATCATCCAGAAATATTATACTTATATTATATCACACTATATATTTTTTTCAATCATCACCGTGTTATGTCATACTGTGGTGTTTTTGCTATTGTATATATTTAAAATTATTTTTCCAGCTTGTGACCACAATAAGGACAATATTCTTTTTTGTCATTTTCATTATTTTGATTATTTTTTTCTTCTTCTATTTGCTCCATGAATCCGGATGATATAATTCCGGTAGGAACTGCAACAAGCCCGATCCCTAAAAGAGCTATTACTCCGCTTAATATTTTACCTAAAACAGTTATAGGATAAATATCTCCATATCCAACAGTAGTAAAGGTCGCTACTGCCCACCAAAGCGATGTAAATGCGTTTGAAAAGACTTCTGGCTGAGCTGCATTCTCTACGTTGTACATTAATACAGCAGCAATTATCATTAATATAATTACAACAAATACAGAAGAAAGCAATTGGCTTTTCTTTCTCTTAAATACACGACCGATAGCAGACAATGCGTGCGTATATCTATTAACCTTAAATACTCGAAGCAGTCTTACTATTCTCAGCATTCGTAGCACTCTCAAATCAACAGGTATTAAAAATGGTACATAAAATGGGAGAATAGCAAGCAAATCAACTATTGCCATAAATGAGAAAATATATTTCAATCTGGATTTGATTGGAGAAAGCTCACTAAACATCAAATCGGATGTCCATACACGAATGATATATTCAATTGTAAATATAACAACGGACACGATTTCAATACAATATGAAATTGATTTTATATAATCAGGCAATTTAAAAGTATCTGCAATAACCATTATTACATTAATTATTATAAGTGAAATAATAATTCCATCGAATATATTGCTTGCTGTGTTATTATCATCGTCATCGCGAATTAAGTTATATATACTGTTCTTTATACGTTTATACATTTTTAATTCCTCTGTATCTAATAATGATAATATTAGACCATTCGATATAATCAGGTTAGTTTACTCCTATGATTTCACAGATAATCACGCTGTTAACAACATAATTTTTATAGGCGGAAATCGTCAAAGTCTTAATCCTCTATGATTTCTACATCTGAAATACTATCAATAGTTACTTTCACTTCGTTATCTACAAGTTTGGTGTGTACTGTCCCTTTAAATTTAATTTTATCATATACTAACAGCCGAGGGGATTTATTATTAGTATACGGAATTTCAATTGTATCCTTAGGATCTGGAACATAATCTTCTCCTCGTAAATCTGCCAATTGTTTTTTTAAATTATTTCCGTCTAAGTCTGTTGACACAAAAATTGATTTTTCTCCTATTTTTATAACATAACCAGATAATTCAAATTGCTTACCATTATATTTTTCTGGATTGCGTTGTATGTCGTCACCTTGAATCAAATCCTTAAGGTTATTATTCATCTTTACAATTTCAGAATTTGTAGAGAACGCTTTAGGAACATACTCTTGATTTTGATAATTATTATAAACTACAACAATTGCTAAAACCGATGCAGCAATAGCCAATGCAACTACGACAAAAATAACAGCCAACACAATGCCTGAACGTTTCTTTTTCTTAGGTTCTAATTGATTACCGCATTCATCACAAAAGGTGCTATCGTCACGAATTTGTTTGCCACAATACTTACAGTACATGTTGTCACATCCTTTTTATGGCTTTATTTCACCGAGCTTTGAAAAGCAACGACTTTTCCTAAATTTTTATATGTACACGATATTGCAAATAATTAATTGCTAAAATTTGTAGTCAGGGTCAAGCCATTTATCGTGCCATTTTTCTATCATCATTAGATTATGCTGATATTTTTGTTTTGCTATTTCATTTTCATGCATCTTTGATGAATATCCGAAAAAGCCATGACTAACAATATCGTTTCCGCTTTCTTCTGGGATATAATCAAAAAAATCGTCCAAATATTTAGAGTGGTAATATTGTTTTTCTAAGTCATTCAGGGATTGGACAATAATTCCTTGTTGATATTGTTGAGATTTAGAAAGGAAACTAATGTATTCAATTGGTACACCGTTTAAGTATTGATCTATTTCATATTTTAAATTTTCTAATCTAAGTTCAATAACGGACATAGATACATTAAAAAATCTACTGACTTTTTGCTTAAATTCGAATATGTTTGATCCGTCTTTCGTGTCAACATCATATTCTTCTATTTTGTGAATTAACTCGTAAAACGGTACGATTAGTTCTGCCGCACCTTCATTGGATTCCCATTCTAAAAACTCATTTTGCGTTGGTTTTGTGCTGCTAAAACAATTAAAAATTTCTATTTTGGTATGCTGATGCTTTGTTAAATGTATGATTTCGTGACCGCAATCAAAATTTTGCTCACTTTCAGATCGACAGCTATTTAAAATAATAGTATTTTTCTTTTCTCCTGACATAGCAGCAGCGCACATTCCGAACGTCTTAAAATTGTGTTTGATAACATCCGCTATGCCAAAATTTGAGCAAATATTGATTGTATTAATCGGATACTCAGTTATGTTTAATTGTTTTCTTAGTCTAGCAACAAACGAATAAAGCTCATCTTTTGCATTGTATGTCATGCCGCTTCTCCTATTTATTTTTTTCTTTATGCGCCTTAAAAACAGTTAATAGGAACTCCGCATCTTCTTCGTCTAAGTCATAAGGCTCTAAGCCTTTTTTTAATCTAAAAAAAGCACTGTTCAACTCCGGTTCTCCGGAGTTTTTTTGTTCGTTTCCTAAAAGATAATCAATAGACACGTTGAAATAGTCTGCAATTTTTTGCAGCTTGTCAGACGATAGAGATTTTGACCTACCCATTTTTAAGTCTGTAAATATGCCTCTGCTAATAGATAATTCTGTACACATTTTTCCTATTGTGATCTTTCTAGAAGCACACAGTTCTGAAATTCTATCATACAAACTTAACATAAAATACACCTCATTATTGTGCATACTTACAATTTGTATAGATTTCAGTACAAAACTATTGACATGTACGTAAAACAGTACTATAATCAATACATAAGGTACGGAAAACAATACAATAGTATATCTAACAATTACATATTAGTACAAAATTCCGTAATTGTCAAGCAAATTCAATAAAAAGGAGGGATATCGTGAAAAAAAGACCGTTGTCACCGTTTGGAGTGCAAATTAAGATGAAACTTATGTTACTCAATCAAACACAGGAATGGCTTAACCAAGAAGTTAGCAAAGACACTGGGCTATATGTTGACAGTTCATTGATGTACCGAATTTTAACCGGTACAGTGAAAAATCCAAAATTGGTATCTTCTATTGGTAAGATACTAAATATTGATTACGATGAACCAAAACTATAACCCGCAGAAAGCAGGAGAAAGGAAGGTGATATTAATGTCAGCAACTAAAAACGCATATCCGAATTTGCGAGCAGAAATGGCAAGGTTAGATATTACTATACAGGATATTGCAGATTTAATCGGGACATCAAGAGATACAGTCGGAGCAAAATTATCCAGAAAAAGAATGTTTTATCTGGATGAAGCATTTGAAATTGCAGACACTTTTTTTTCTGATAAGGATGTTCATTTTTTGTTTCAGACACAAAAAGATTGAGCAAGGCGCTAGTAACACCCTGCTCAGCCGGTAGAAATTATTTACTTTTTAGGTTTTGCTTGAGATAGTGCAGAACCTGCCGCTGTTTTGCTTGCCTTGCTAGTTCTACCGTCACGAAGAACTTTTGATGCAGCAGAAGCAGCACGTGGGCTAGTTTGCTTCGGATTAGATTTAGCCATATAAGTGCCTCCTTTCTTAATTATTATGATATGATTTTACAACATATTGAAAAAAGAATCAAGGATAACACAACATATAGTATTTGTGCAATGTGTATACTGCATTGAAAATATATGCAAGAAAGTGTAATTTTCAAGTATTAAAAAGTGAAGCAAACTTTTGTTTTGTTGGTTAAATTTAACAAACTTAGTACATAAGAAATGATCATTCAACGAAATCAGTGGAAAAGAGGTGAGATCAATATGCCGAGAGAAAAAGAAGCATATCGCGACAATGTCGAGCGAATTAAGCTAATGTATCCGGATAAGGAATTGTTATCTCGGAAAGAAGTATGTACGTTCTGCAAAATTGATTATAGAACGGCATCCAAAATGTTTACGTTTAAAAACAATTATATTTCGGTTGCAACTCTAGCAAGAGAATTATGTTGATTTATAAAATCGAAAGGAGGACAAGCCTATGAAGAAGTTTATCGGATTTCTAAGTATGTTCAGCATCATTCTCGGAGCGTGTGCGGCAGACTCGCCGGATGTGATTGGGACAAGCTTTGAAATGACCATTGCGGTTATGGCAGGGTGTTTTATCCTAGCTGCAATGCTCGGTTTGATAGCGTACATATTGCCGGAAAAGAAAAAGCACCGCAACGACTGCAATCGTTAACGGTGCACGTGTAAATAATTCATTTAAAGAATAACACAAACGGAAAGGAATGTCAAGGAATGTGCAAACTGAAAAGCGCAATTATATTAAAGGATAGCGTGTTCATACCGGATTATGATAGTCATTCTAAGATGCTTAAAGAATTACAAATTGAGGATACAAAAAACAACGCCGAAAGGTTGTTCGTCAGAGCGGAATTATATCCGAAGGACGGAGACGTGTTTTCACCGATTGACCAATGGAAATTCAATGTTGACCAAGACATTGTGCCTGATTGGTATGTAGCGGGGTATGACGAAGAACGCATGCGGGCGGCAGTAAAAGATTGGGCTAAAGCACACATACATATAGGCGAAAATGACATTACCATTAATTGCGGTTCAAATCACTACATTAAAGATTGCAAAAATGTTGCGGTATACGGTTCAGCCAGTATCAGCGAGGTATGCGGTTCAGCCAGTATCGGCAAGGTATGCGATTCAGCCAGTATCAGCAAGGTATACGGTTCAGCTATAATATCATCACCTTCGTTTGGATGGAAAAACAAAGAAAAAGTAGTCATATCTGAAAACGCCACATTTAAAGATAACCAAACCAAAACAATCTGGCAATCCGGGGACTGGAAAATAGAAATACTGAATAAGGAAAACAAAGAGTAACGGAAAGGAATGTCAAGAAATGCAAGAGGATTATCGGCTGGAATGTGCCGTTTGCGGACAACGGCATTATCCTGATGACTGTGTAACCTATGGAAATACATCGGTATGTATCAGTTTGTGCAATATGGAATATCTGCAAAGCCTGCCGGAAGAATACTATGACGAATTTATTGCAAGAGGTCATGAGGATGAATTCAAAAAGGAATATGAGGGACATTGCGAATATGATGATAAAGCCGATTTCTGCTATTGGAAAGACGATGAATTTTCCGATTTTGTAAAGGAGTGGGCAAGTTGATAAACGGAGTAACCGAGTACGATTTTATGCAAAAAATCATAAAGATCGGACGTCCAAAAGGCGAGCCGATGAAATGCAAATATTGTCCATTTACAAGAAGCAGACACGCTTCAAGGTTAAGGATAATATGTACCGAAACGAATGAGGATGTTACGGATATATATGAAACCGGCGTAGGTTTAGAATGTACGCTGGAAGAATGCGAGGGGTGATATAAGATGACGTTCAGAGATTTAAGAGCGGATGAAATAGATGTAAGACTACAAAGCGTAAAACAAAACGGCTTGGTGCTTCTGCTATATAAGGATGCTCGGTGCGACATGAATATTTTAGATGAAACTGTGGGCGCAGAAAATTGGCAACGTGAGCATTATGAATGTAAAGGAAATCTCTTTTGCAAGGTTGGAATTAATGTTAATTATTACGTACCAGAAAGTTCCGGAAAATGGGTATGGAAATCAGATTGCGGCACTGAAAGTAATACAGAAGCACAAAAAGGAGAGGCAAGCGACAGTTTTAAACGTGCCTGTTTTAACTGGGGAATAGGCAGAGAGCTTTACACGTCACCGTTTATTTTTATCAAAAAAGAAGATTGCAACATAAATAATGGGAAATGCTATGACAAATTCTATGTAGAAAAGATAGCAATTGAAAATAAAAAAATAGTAGGATTGGCAATTCGTAATAATGACACGGGAAAAAGAGTGTTTGTGTGGCAAAAGCAAAAACAGCAGTCAGCGTAAGGAAAGGAGCGGTAATAAATGTCAGTTGGTACAGTATGCAAAATGACACCGAATTATACATATATTGCCGTTCCTAATTCCGAAATAGATGTGATGTCTCTGCTGCACAAGAATGTTTCCAAGTGCGAAGTCATGTTCGATGACGGCAGAAGAATATCGGCAGATCAGCGGAAAAAGATATATGCAACATTGCGTGATATTGCAGAGTTCAGCGGTAACCTACCGGAATACGAAAAGGAAATGATGAAATACATCTACATTGAAAGAACAGGAGTACCGTATTTCAGCCTTTCTAATACTGATATGACAACGGCTAGAGAGTTCTTACAGTTTCTGATTGAGTTTTGCATAGAGCAGGACATACCATTAGCAGAAAATCCGATTGACAGAGCGCCGGATATATCCCGTTACATATATTGCTGCCTGATGTTTAAAAGATGCTGTATCAGCGGAAAGAAAGCTGAATTGCATCATGTGGATGCCGTTGGTATGGGCAGAGACAGAAAAGAGATAGTACATCTCGGATACAGAGTATTGCCGCTGTCACGTGCGTATCACATAGAAGCACACACGATCGGACAAAAATCATTTGATGAAAAATACAAGGTATATGGTATCAAGCTGGATAAAAGGTTATGCGAGATCTGGAAAGTAAGGAATGATTGATGATGAATATTACTCAATGCGAAAGAATCGTTCGGTATATGAATGAGTTCGGCTGTATCACGCCATTGGATGCGCTTAGTGATCTAGGAGTTATGAGGTTAGCAAGTCGGATATCCGATCTAAGAAAATCCGGTGTTCCGATTAAAAAAGAAATGGTATCGGCAAAGAACAGATACGGAGAGACCGTACACTTTGCAAAATACCAAATTGTAGAGGCAGAGGGGTGATATATTGGCTTCTCGCAAGAAGGGGCTGTTTTTCTTTTATTTTGATGTTAATTTTTTTGGTGATAAGAATATTAAGATTTTAAGGGCGCGTTATGGCTCTGATGGAATCGTATTGTATATCTACATATTATGCGAGGTATACAAAGACAACGGATACTATATGCAAGTAGACGATGACTTTATATACACAGCATCTTCTGACTTGAATATGTCTAGTGAAAAAATAGGACAGATGTTGAACTTCTTATTGAAACGGTCACTGCTTGACAGCAAACTTTTTCAGTCGGACAAGGTTCTCACGTCCACCGGAATACAAAAGCATTATCAGGATGCAGTAGCAGAAAGAGGCAGAAAAAATCCTGTTAGTGTAAACGAAAAGTTTTGGATTTTATCTGAAGAAGATACTCAAGGCTTTATTAAAGTGCAGCCTTTTTCAGATAATTCCGAGAATTTAACATCAAATTCCGGGAAAATGACATCAAATTCCGGGAAAACAGACCTAAATAAAATAAAAATAAATAAAATAAAAGAAAATAAAAGTAAAGCCGCTGTTATTGATTTCTATGAACAAAATATCGGTATGTTATCACGAACGATTTCCGATGACATGGATTATTATTTGTCAAATGAATTTGAGCCGGAATTGATCATTGCTTGTATTAAGAAGTCAGTGGATAACAACAAGCGTACATGGAGTTACGCCAAGGGTATTCTTGATAATCTATCAAATCAAGGAATCAAAACAGTAAAGGAGTGGAAAGAAAAAGATGGATTTTCTAAAAATTATAATCGAGCGGTTCCCGGAAATGGAGGAAACATTGAATTTAAGCTCCCAAACCAGTTCTAATATTGTCGAAATGCAAGTTCAGGCATATAACGATCGTGAGGGAAACTTAAATTACTATGATTGCCCGATATGCAAAAACAAAGGGAATGTGGCGTATATCAATCAAAACGGCGATTATTCGGTAAGGCAATGCCCTTGTATTGTTCAGCGAAGAATCATACAGCGTACAAGACAGAGCGGTATGGGACTGATTCTTGAAAAGAATTTTGATAATTTTGAAGCAAATTCGGAATATCAAAAAGCCTTTTGCAAAGTGGCAAAGTCATTTATCAGTCAAGTAAAATCCGGAGACAAACCGTGGATGATGTTATGCGGTCAATCAGGGTCAGGAAAAACGCATATATGCTCTGCTGCGTGCAATGAATTATTGAAAATCGGATTTGAAGTCTACTATATGCCTTGGGTAGATGAATCCAAACAATTAAAACGTTTGTCAATGGATGAATCACAATATCGTGAACGCATGGAAAGATTGCAAACGTGTCCGGTGTTGTATATTGACGATCTGTTCAAGGGCGGGACAAGCGATGCGGATAAAACGATTGCTTTTGAGCTGCTCAATTCCAGAGTAAACCGAGATAATGTAACCGTAATCAGTACAGAAATGCTGTTAGAAGATTTATTGAGGATTGACGAGGCTATATTTTCCAGAATCATAGAAAAGTGCGGGAAACATATTTCAATGGTTTCAAAGGATAGAAATAAAAACTATCGATTGCGAGGCGTTCTATGAAATACCATAACCGAAAGACGGTAATTGACGGTATTCGGTTTGATTCGGCAAAGGAAGCAAGGCGGTATTCAGAATTAAAGCTGCTGGAACGAGCCGGAGAAATATCTCACCTGCAAAGGCAAGTCAAATTTGAACTGATACCGAAATGCGGAAAAGAACGTTCCAGCACATACATAGCTGATTTTGTGTATCAAGAGAACGGAAACACCGTTGTCGAGGATGTAAAGGGCGTTAAGACACCGGAATATATCCTCAAAAGAAAATTAATGAATTGGGTGCATGACATCCAGATAAAGGAGATTTGATTATGTTAAACAGAGTAATTTTAATGGGAAGACTGACGAAAGACCCTGAGTTAAAACAGACACCGAATAATGTTTCGGTAGCAACTTTTTCTTTGGCGGTAGATCGGAATTATCAGGCTGACAAGGACAATAAACAGACCGATTTTATCAACATTGTGGCATGGCGGCACACTGCTGAGTTTGTCGGAAAGTATTTTACCAAAGGTCAGCTTGTAGCGGTAGAGGGTTCCATACAGACACGCAGCTATCAAGACAAGGACGGAAACAACCGCACTGTGTTTGAAGTTGTTGCAGATCAGGTGTATTTTGCAGAAAAGAAGCAAAATGGAAACAACCAATCTCAGTCTGAAAGTTCAGCGAAAGACAGCTTTCCGGTTGGTGGTTTAGGCGATTTTGAAGAATTTGAAGATTCAGACGGAGAATTGCCGTTTTAAGCCATGGAAAAGACAACGGATATATGCTCGATATGCGGAAAAGTATTTAATATGTGTGCGATACAGCAGTGCAATCATGCAGTAGTTAACCGAAAATACGGTACTTCGGTATGCCGGTACTGCTGTATGAAATGCAAGCACAACATCGTCACGGATATCGGTCAGGAATGCGAGTTGAGAAAGGTGAATGTGAAATGAATGATATGGTAAATCATCCAAGCCATTATGAAACCGGAAAGTTTGAATGCTTTGATGTCATGATGGAAGCGCTGGGAGTTGAAAACGTGAAAGGTTTTTGCCTATGCAATGCTTTTAAGTATATTTACCGGTCGCAAAGGAAAAACGGTAAGGAAGATATTGAAAAGGCACAATGGTATCTGGATAAATACATAAAATTGGATTCAGACAACTTACAGTCGCTGAAAAATAACGCACAACACACTTTTGGCAATTATGCTACAAAATCAAAAGAGGCTGTAAACGGCTGAATTTTAGCGATCGGAGTGATATTTATAAAAGTCGGATTAATAGATGTTGACGGTAAGCACTTTCCGAATCTTGCTTTGATGAAAATATCAGCATATCACAAATCAAAAGGTGATGATGTCGAATGGTGGTCTGGATTTAAATGCTATGATCGAGTGTATATGTCAAAAGTATTTACGTTTTCTCCGGACATAGAAACCGTTATAAGAGCAGATGAAATAATACAAGGTGGGACAGGATACAAAGATTATGGCAGCTTGCCGAATGAGATTGAAACAATGTATCCGGATTATAGCATATATCCGTATTGCGATCATGCATTGGGATTTTTGACAAGGGGATGCATCAGAAAATGCCCTTGGTGCATTGTTCCCAAAAAAGAGGGATATATCCATCCGGCTGCAAAGTGGCAGGACATCAAACGAAATGATAGCAAGCAAATTGTGTTCATGGATAATAACGTATTGGCTTGCGATCACGGTATAGCGCAAATAGAGGAACTCGGTCATCAAAAGATATGGATAGATTTCAATCAAGCGTTGGATGCCAGATTGATCACGCCAGAAATAGCCAAGCTGTTAAGCAAATGCAAATGGATAAGATACATCAGAATGGCGTGTGACACATCAGAAATGCTACCGGTAATAAAGCAGGCTACATCATATCTTTTAGAAGCCGGAGTAAGCAAAAATAGATTTTGGGCTTATGCTCTTATTCAAGATGTTCAGGAATCGCATAAACGCATTATAGAACTTGAAAAAATGGGAGTAAATGCATTTGCACAGCCGTATAGAGATTTTGATGGTGGAGAGCCTACCAAATTACAAAAAGACCTAGCAAGATGGTGCAACATGAAAGCAACATTTAAAAGTTGCACATTTGAGGAATATCTGAAATGAATTTTAGCGAAGAAAGGATTACATAAATGAAAATATTGATTGCATGTGAAGAATCGCAAGCTGTTTGTAAAGAAATGCGGAGATTAGGACATGAATGTTATAGCTGCGATATTATTGAATGTTCCGGAGGACATCCGGAATGGCATATAATGCAGGATGTGTTACCGTTGCTGAACGGAAATTGCACATTCAAAACTATGGATGGAATTGAACATACTATTTCAGAAAAGTGGGATATGATTATTGCACATCCGCCGTGTACATATTTATCCAATGCCGGAGCAAGGTTTCTATATCCTAAAGGCGTTCTTAATGAGGAACGTTTGAGAAAAGGTATCATGGCAAAAGATTTTTTTATGGCTTTTTATTATGCAAATTGTGAGAAAGTTGCCATTGAAAATCCTGTACCTTCAAGCGTTTATATGATGCCAAAATATTCCCAATCAATACAGCCATATCAATTCGGTCATCCGTTTAAGAAAAAGACATGTTTGTGGTTAAAGGGATTGCCAAGTTTAACTCCGACAAGCATTGTGGAAACGCCACAAAGTACAAAAATTGCGGGTAATTGGTTTAACAAAGGCGGTAATGATAGGCAACGTAATAGAGCAAAAACATTTCCGGGGATTGCAAAAGCAATGGCGGACCAATGGGCGGGAAAGGCGGATGATTAAATGCGAATCAATACATGTCAATGCTGCAATCGGGAATTTGAAGCGAAATATAAAAACAAGCGGTATTGCCCGGAATGCGATTTAGCGCTTGAAAAAGAGCGGAAACGGAAATATGCGGAGCAATGGAGAACGGGGAAAAAACACGAAAAGCGAATGGAAAAATCAAAACCTGTATTGAGCATTGCCGAGATTTCCAAACGTGCCAAAGCGGCGGGAATGACTTACGGACAATATGTTGTTGAGATGGGAAAGAAAGGATGATAAATAATGGCTAAGTGTAATGAGTGTATACACTATGATGTGTGTGAAGATTATGATAAGGGATTTTGGGGAGAAAAGGAATCTTGCAAAAATTTCAAACACAAATCACGCTTCGTTGAACTGCCGTGTGATATAGGAACAAAAGTGTATTGGATAAATAACGGCGAAGTATATACAACGAATTTTGGAATTTGTGATGTAATGTATTTCGGCAACTCAATATTTCTCACCAGAGAAAAAGCCGAAAATGCACTAAAGGAGATGGGAAAATGAAAGGAGGTAAAAAAATGACAAACTACGAACGCATTAAAAATATGAGCGTTGAGGAAATGGCAAACTTTTTAGATTATTTAGGAAAATGCCCAACAAATGCTAATATATATTCAGACGATTGCTTTAATACAACATGTATAGATTGCCAGTCTAAATGGATTGAAAGCGAGGTTGATAACAATGAATGATATGAGAGATAGGCTGATAGATTTATTAACAGATAACTTAACACATTGTGATAATCCGTTACAATACATTTATGATGAAATCGTAGAACGACTTGCAGATCACCTTATCGCAAACGGAGCAATCCTACCACCATGTAATGTTGGAGATACGGTGTATTGGATACTTCCAGATTTGGACGGATGGCATGTTTCTAAAGATACTGTCACAGAAGTCGGATCAAAAGGATTTTGGGTTAGCATGTATACAGAAACAGATGATATGGATGATTTTACGTCATGGGATGAATTTGGCAAAACCGTATTTCTTACCCGAGAAGATGCGGAAAAAGCGTTACGGGAGCGTGATGGAGAATGAAATACAGCACAGATAAAAACGTTCAAATTGACTTAGTGAATCAAAACATTACACAGCTTTTGGTCATAGCATTATACAACACAGATGAACATATAGAAAAGCATTTTGGCGGAGAAACAGAACTTTTGCAAGTAATCAACGGATATATGGATTTGCTTGACAGATTGGAGAGTGATACCAAATGAAAACAATTAAAATAAAAAAATTACTTCCTAAAATAACCGATGAACAAATAAATCAATCAAAAGTATTGGTTGATGCAATAAAAAAATACGGCGGAAAGTTGCAATCTGTTGTTGCGATTGAGGAATTATCCGAATTGCAAAAAGAGATAAGTAAATTTATACGATGCAAGGGAGATATACAAGGTTTAAAAGAAGAAATTGCAGATGTATATATTGTTTTAGAGCAACTAAAGATCATTTATAACATTTCTGATTATGACATTGATTCTTATAAAAAATTTAAAATTGACAAACTTAAAGAATTAATTGAAAGCAATACTCCGTGGGAATACGATAAGGAGAGTGATCAATAATGACATCGTTTTTACTATGGCTGTTGCAGTTTGTGCAATTCCTGCTTGTATTAGGCGGGCTGTTGGCAGTGATGTTTTTGATGTATATGCTGCGTGAGTTGAAAAAGGATAAGAAAAAGGACGGTAAAAATGAGGACGTGTAAATATTGCGGGTATAAGATACAGTATGGATACATTTGCGGTTCTTGCTGTACAAAGAAACGGATTATAAAAAACTGGAAATTCAAATATTGCAAAGATAGGAGAGTTGCGGATGACAATACCGGAAAAGAAAGCTATCTTGAATAAATGCCGAAAGTTAAACGACAGCATTAATGAGGAATTGGAAAAGCTGGCTCGTTTGAAATCTCTGGCTGTGAAAGTGACTCCTACTCTATCATTAATGCCAAAATCCACAAACGGAGACGATCGGATACAATCTTCCTGTGAAAAAATTGAGTTGCAAGAGCAGAAGATTGACAGAAAAATTGACTTGTTGGTTGATTTGAAAATTCATCTGCTGTATGACATTGCAATGACTGTTGACGATGAAGTTTGTATGCATTTATTAAAATACAGATACATAGATTTTCTTAGCTGGGAAGATACGGCGTATCGATTAAAAATTAATGAATCTACAATAAGAGGTAAGAAGCACTTTCAAGCGTTGAAATATCTAACAATTTCAGAAAAAACACAATATATTGCAAAAAGACTTGACAGGGAACACAAAATGTAGTAAAATGGTAATATGGAAATAGTATAAGTAAGTTTCAAAAATATAACTTTAAGCAGCTGCTTTTATAAGTGGTTGCTTTTTTGTTTGCCGAAAAAGGACGGTGACTTGATGAAATCAATCAAATGTGATTTACCGAGCGATATATCTGTTTTAGAATTACATACATTTGCCGATGAGCATATCGGGGACGAGCATTCCGATATTGACAGAATCAAAAAGCGGATACAGTATGTTGCGGAACACAAAAACGCTTACTGTGTCCTAAACGGTGACATATTGGATTATGCGAGCCGTTCTTCTATCGGTGACATTGAAACACGAGAATTTAACATTATGGAACAGCTGGAAAAGGCTGTTGAAATATTCGTGCCGATTAAAGACAAAATCCTTTGCATTCAGTCCGGCAATCATGAAGCCAGGGGATATCGCAAAGAGGGATTTGACATCAGCAAAGTAATAGCAATGCAATTAGGCATATCGGAAAAGTATTCTCCGACATCCACATTACTGTTTGTTCGGTTTGGCTCTGCGGCTAAACGCCACGGCAGAGATTGCAAAATGCGATACACGGTATATTGCAATCATGGAAGCGGCGGAGGAAGAAAAGAGGGAGCAAAGGCAATCAGACTTGCTGACATGGCAGGGATTGTTGATGCAGATATATACATTCATTCGCATACACATCTTCCTATGGTGATGAAACAAGGCTTTTTCCGGGCGGATGTTTGCAATTCAACTGTCACCAATGTAACAAAGCTATTTGTAAACACAGCAGCAAATCTATCTTATGGGGGTTACGGTGCCGCACAGGAATACAAACCGTCAAGCACAGATACACCGGTAATATACCTTGACGGTTCTAGAAGAAACATGTCGGCGAAATTGTAGGTGATGAAATGAATGACATACAAAAACTAATCTATCTGTCCCACAATTACGGCGGGAAAGAATCAAATAAAAAGCACATTGAAACGGTAATGAAATCACTGGTAAAACAATACCCGGATTATACGTTTCTTTCTCCGGTTCATGCGTTGGGTTTCTTATATGACTATATCAGCTATGATGATGGTATGCGGCATTGTTTGGCACTGCTAGACATGTGCGATGAATGCTGGTTTATAGATGGATACAACAACAGCAAAGGTGTTATGATTGAACATGAATACTGCAAGGAGCATCGCATACCGGAGATCATAATCGGCGATTGCGCAAAATGTGAATACAACAACCGTATCAAATGCGGCGTTGATTTTTGTATGGTGCCGGGATGTGTAAAAGTAAAGGAAGGTGGTGGGGATGGCTAAAGGAAAATATGAATATTGGCTGACAAACGAAGGATTAATTCTGCTTGAGGGTTGGGCGCGTGACGGGCTGACCGATGAACAGATAGCGCATAATATGGGAATTACATCAAAAACATTGTATGAGTGGAAAAACAAGTACGGTGACATTTGTGAGTCCTTAAAAAAGGGTAAGGAAATCGTTGATTTCGAGGTTGAAAATGCGCTGTTTCAATCGGCTATG
>OLIT01001336.1_pt1 | contig 21676 bp, 16 predicted proteins | sample 1601341 | NCBI WGS metagenome assembly OLIT01 (sample SAMEA2452121, study PRJEB22498) | human gut metagenome | biome: human feces; feature: human gut; material: feces | place: Australia | collected 2012
TTTGCATATCTATCAAAAAGAAAGCAATATCGGAGCGTTACACCATAAAAACAGCTAGCCGGTTATTACAAAATGATATTGCGTGTCCGGCTGATCGGGGCGGGTCTCCCATCATGCGGACAAATCCCGGTAACAAAATGACAAAGCGGACATCCCGCCAAAGAACAACATTTTTTTTCTTTTTTCCTAAACACCTGCCAGCGAAGCACAGAGTATTTGTCAAGGGCGAAGGGTAAAAAATACCGCACGAGCGAAGCGAGCACAGGAGATTTTTTACCCGGAGAGTGAAACGCCCCTTTACAAATGCGGCGTGCGTAGCTACCTTCGTGCCGGAAAATAGAAAAAATCACGCTACGACTGCCCCAAAATCCCTTTTATATCCTCTTTCACCCGGTTATAATATTCCATGATGTCCGCACCCGAAACGAAGCTGTCCGGCTGCTGCCCCACCGATTGCCTGTACTGTCCGTCCACCTGCCTAAAATGCATTGTCAAGAGCCGGGAACTTGAAATCGTACACGATCCCGGCAAATCCCTTGCGGATGAACTCAAGGAGCAAGGGCACTGCGACACTCTCGGACTTTCCCGATCCTGCCGCCCCTGCGATGAATATGCCCCGAAAAGGATTGCCGACAACAACCGGGTTTTCATGCGTGGGTATCGAAACCACCCATTCCCCAGCCGGACGGGACGTTTCCGGCTTCTTTTTCCGAAAGTAACCTTTCGGGACGATGCGCCAAAGGACAAAACAGCACAACAGCACGAGGAACACGAGCAGCCAAATGTAAGCGAACCCGGCGATCTGCCCGGCTTCCACCATGCGCCACGCCTCCGGAAAGCCGGGATTAAGCACCGCAATGACTTTCACCATGAACACAGCCCACACCACCAGCAAGGCGGTAAGGCAACCTTTCCTTTTCTTTTTCGCCAACTCTCCCCTTTTCATAAGCCCATGCCTCCCATACCCTTTACGATCTTCCTCGTCACTTTCTTGCCTATCTCCTTGCTCGCTTCCCTCGCAGCTTCATGCTGTACCGCCTTTATAGCCTGCTGCCGTATCTCTGCCGTAGTTCCGTTCTTGATTGCGTTCAGATACTCGAAGCTCTCCTTTATTTCCCTGTTGTAGTTCATACGCACATCAAAACACCGCTCGCACTTCCGGAAAAAATCCGTCCGGTCAAAACCGCCCCTTACAGCCCCTTTCGCCGTTCCCCTGTGGTTGGTCTTAGGGCTTAGTTTGAGCTTGTTCGCCCGGTCTTTCCGGCTCACGATGATATGTGCGTGCATATCGTTCAGCCTTTCTCCCGTCCGGGTATAGTGGATCTTTGCGTAATACTCGATATTGTCCGCTTGCAACCCCTTGTTGAAGTTCTCCGCATAAGCCGGGATGATGTCCTTACGGATATACTCCTTCATCGCTCGTGCCTGCTCCTCCGGGCTGGCTCCCATTGCTGCGAGCTCCTTCTCTGACGGGCTGACGGTGATAACAAAAAACTTTGCGTCCGTCTTGTGGAGCTGCGCCCGGTTATGGTCTATCTTGTAGGTGACCTCTTTAGGGCTGACGAAATCCCGGTACTGGTTGAAGAACGGCTCCGCCTGTTGCCCCTGCCGGATGCGCTCAAGATCTTCATGCTGCAAGTAAGTGACCACCCCGGTACAACTCCCGGTATTGGCATACGTGCCACCCCCTCCCCCTTGTATCTTCACGTTCATAGGCTCTTATCCCTGCTCCTTGTACAGTGTCGCAATGTCGTTGAAAAAACCGCTTTTCTCCTTTGCGTCAACGAGCTTGCCAAGATACATGAACGCTTTCCGTTCCTGCTCGGTGGCTCTGCCCAAAAGCTGGAGTATGTCGCTGCGCAAGTTCCTCGCATCGTAGTTCTGCCGTTGCTGCTGGTCGGAAACGGCTTTCTGCAAGTCCCGCACCTGTCCGGCGGTTGCCAGCTTGTCGAGCACCCTCTCGATACGGGCTTCGGTGGTGCTGATCGCTGCGCAAGCCGGGCGCAAGATGTCCTGTTCCTGCTTCCTGATGAACGCTATCACCTGATCGCAACGCTTGATAAGCTTCTGCATCTCCTTTGCCGGGCTTTCATGTTGCACCGGGTTAATTCCGTATTTCTCGAAATACTCCAACGCACAGGAAAGGAACTCTTTCTTTGAAACATCGTTAGACTTTGCCAGCCTGTCAAGTGTGGCAAAGGTCTTTTGATCTATTGTTACGGTGGTCTGCTTCTGCATAGGCTTCAATTTTAAGTGTTGGTTTACCTATTTTTCCGGTACAATATACTGAATTGTAGCCAATTACAAAAATATGGTTTACCAAAAGTAAACCAACGGTAAACTAATAAAAATTAATCATCTGAAAATCAGATATATAAAAATTCAGCATTGGACTAAGTCCAATGACTGCTTGCTCACTTCGTTCACAGGCAAAACCTGCCGATAATAGCTAAAATAATTGCAATATATAAAATTATCATTCTGTAATACAGAAGATTAGTTTTTATATCAATTAGTAAATCATTGGCTAAGCTATCATTAAACGGCTGATTTTCAGCCGTAACCCCGTAGGGCAAGAGGAAAAACGGTACAAAGTGCCGTTTCCTCTTACTGTTCTTTCGGCTGCTTTGCATCCGGCGAACACCCTCCCCTGCGGTACGGCAAAAGGGTACTTTTGCATCGTACAAGGGGGACGGGGAGAGCCGGGCAAAGCACTAAGAAAGAACCTATTCCACAAACAAAAAACACACGCCAAAACGACACAACAGGCTGTATAAAATAAATAGAAATTGTTTCGCTATATGGAAACAAAAGATTATCTTTGCACCATAAAAACAACAACTTATGGAAGAAAAGGCTAAATTCAAAATCATCTACTCTACTCAAAAGATGCAGATGATTTTCTGAACAACTTACCAACAAAGATTAAAGACAAAATTATCTATAATATTGCCAAAGCCAAGTTTGTGATAGATCCGGAACTCTTTAAAAAGTTAGACGATACGGATATATGGGAGTTCAGAACATTCTATAACAAAGTAAAATACAGGCTGCTGGCTTTTTGGGATAAAGATAACGGAACAAATACCCTTGTTATTGCAACACATGGATTTATAAAGAAAACCCAAAAAACACCACCCAAGGAAATAGCGAAAGCCGAAGATATTAGAAAAGCATATTTTAATTCAAAAAAATAAAGCGTATGGAAACAATGAAATTTTATACAGAAGAAGAAATATTAGATAAGCACATAGGGAAAAAAGGCACTCCCAAAAGAGACCAGTTTGAAGCTGATCTAAACTCTTTCTTAATTGGTGAAGCCATTAAACAGGCTCGCCAGTCGAAGAACCTAACCCAAGAGGAATTAGGCAATCTGATAGGAGTGCAGCGTGCTCAAATCTCCCGAATTGAAAACGGTAAAAATTTAACCTTTTCCACCATTGCAAGAGTTTTTAAGGCTATGGGAATAAGTGCTAAACTTGAAATCGGAAGCATGGGTAAAGTTGCGTTATGGTAACTAACTATATAACAAAATGTTATATCAAATCCGGGAGCGGAAACGCATCCCGGAAACTTCTCGTTTTTACACACAAAAAGTCATAATTAAACATATTTTAACACGCAGGGAAATTCGCTCAATTCACCCCGCTGCGCTTGGCTTTTGCTTTGCTTTCACAAGTATTCAAAAACTCGTTTTTAGGCTATTTTCGTTTTTCTTGACCTCTTAAAACCGTACTACCAAAGATTGGTGTTGGATCAGGGATTTTATCCCGATGGAATTTGGACAGCTCCTTCGGATGACGCATTGAAAAACGATATATTGCTGAGTAAGGAGGCTGGTTTCAACGGTGCCCGCTTATACCAGAAAGTATTTGAAGAACGTTATTATTATTGGGCCGATAAATTGGGTTATCTCACCTGGGGAGAAGCTGCCAGCTGGGGAGCCGATGTGAATAACGATGTGGCAGCCCGGAATTTTCTGGGAGAATGGACCGAAGTGCTGGTACGCGACCGCAATCATCCTTCGCTGGTTACCTGGACACCGCTCAATGAAACCTGGGGAGGTGGAAACGGAGAATACCTGCGTTTCGTGACCGATTTGTATCAGATCACCAAGGCTATCGATCCTACACGTCCTGTCAATGATGCCAGTGGGGACAATCATATCCTGACAGATATCTGGAGTGTACACAATTACCAACAAGATGGTTCGAAATTACGGGATGAACTGAATATTCACGAAGGACAACCCTTATATCGGAATTGTCGGGACAGAGAATACCTGGCTATATATGAAGGACAACCGTATATGATCGACGAATTCGGCGGAATCCGTTGGGTACCTGAAAATTCCGGTAATGACGGTCCGTCCTGGGGATACGGTGAGACACCGAAAGGATTGGAAGAGTTGTATGACCGGCTCGAAGCACAGGTCGATGCGATCTTATCCCTCGATCATGTTTGGGGATTCTGTTATACCCAGCTGACCGACGTTGAACAGGAACAGAACGGTATTTACCTGTACAACCGGGCTCCTAAATTCGATATGAAACGGATCAAGGCGATTTTTAGTAAACCGCTTCCGAATCAGAAATAAACAGAGTAGTGATTACACTTTAAATTTTAATATAATTTCGAAAAATGAAAAAATTATTGTCTTTAGCCTTAGGTACGGGGTTGTTGTTGTCGGCCTGTACCGAAGCTGAAAAACCGAAGAGCGATTTGCGTGCTCCGGCTTATCCGCTGGTGACTATCGACCCTTATACTTCTGCCTGGTCGACAACCGATAATTTGTATGATAGTCCTGTAAAACACTGGACCGGTAAAAATCATCCGTTGATCGGAGTGGTACGGGTGGATGGAAAGAGTTATCGTTTTATGGGAAAAGAAAATCTGCCCTTGTATCCCATTGTGTATATGGCTTCCGTAGAGGCTTGGGAAGGAAATTATACGTTGAAAGAACCGAAGAAAGGTTGGGAAAAAGTCGATTTCAATCCCAAAGGATGGACGAAAGGAAAAGCGGCTTTCGGTACGCCTGAAATGTCGTTTCTGGGTACAGAGTGGACCACCAAAGATATCTGGGTGCGCCGGGAGTTCGATCTGAATCGGGATTTGTCGGATGCCGATGTTTTCCTGAAATATTCTCATGACGATACCTTTGAACTGTACATCAATGGGAAACAGGTTGTAAAAACCGGATATGAATGGCACAATAATGTCGTGGCCGAATTGAAAGACGAAGTGAAGAAAACCCTGAAACCGGGAAAAAATGTGATCGCTGCTTATTGTAAAAACAAAACCGGCGGTGGTTATGTGGATTTCGGATTGTATGTGAAGGAGCCCGATAAGACATTCTTTGATCGGGAGGCTGAACAGGTGTCTGCTATGGTATTACCTACTCAGACTCTGTATGCTTTCGAAGCCGGACCTGTGCAGTTGGATGTGACTTTTACCGCACCTCTGTTGTGTGACGATCTGTATCTGATGGCTCGGCCGGTAAATTATATTTCTTATGAAGTAGTCTCGAAAGACGGACAACAACACGATGTGCAGGTGTATATCGAAGCTACTCCGCAGTGGGCGGTTAACGAAACCGGTCAGCCGGTGGTTTGTGAACGGTTGGAAAAGAACGGACAGACCTTCCTGAAAGCGGGGACGAAAGAACAACCGGTACTTGCCAAACGGGGAGATGACTTGCGTATCGATTGGGGATATTTTTATCTTGTAGGAAATACCTCGGATCGTTCGGCTATGATGATCGCCGATTATTATACTCCTAAAAAAGCATTTGCTGCTAACGGAAAAGTGGAAAATACCGCCGATCGTAATTTGTCCGGAAATATGAATAAAGAGATGATCGCTCTGGCTTATAGTGAGGATTTAGGAAAAGTAGGGACCGATAAAGTGGCCGGGCATGTATTGATCGGATACGATGATTTGTATTCTATCCAGTATTTCGGCAAAAATCTGATGCCTTATTGGAAGAAAAACGGTCAGGTAACGATCGAACAGGAGTTTGCTGCAGCTGAGAAAGACTACCGGACTGTTCTGGGGCGTTGCGATCGTTTCGACCGTGAACTGATGGACGAAGCTGCTGCCTGTGGAGGAAAAGAGTATGCCGAGCTGTGTGCTTTGGTTTACCGTCAGGCTATTGCCGCCCATAAATTGGTGGCGAACGGAAATGGGGAACTGATGTTCTTCTCGAAAGAAAATTTCAGTAATGGTTCGATCGGTACAGTGGATATTACCTATCCTTCTGCACCTTTATTCTTAAAATATAATGTCGAATTGGCAAAAGGGTTGATGAATTTTATTTTCGAGTACAGTGAAAGCGGAAAATGGAGTAAACCTTTTGCTGCTCACGATGTGGGGACCTATCCTTTGGCTAACGGCCAGACTTACGGTGGAGATATGCCGGTGGAAGAAACCGGAAATATGCTGATTCTGACTACCGCTATCGCTCAAAAGGAAGGAAATGCGGATTATGCTGCCAAACACTGGGAGATATTGACCACTTGGGCCGATTATCTTTTGAAAAAAGGATTGGATCCTGAAAATCAGCTTTGTACAGACGATTTTGCCGGACATTTTGCTCATAATGCCAATCTTTCGATCAAAGCGATTATGGGAATTGCCGGATACGGTAAAATGGCCGGAATGCTAGGTAAAAAGGATATCGCTGAGAAATATACTCAGGCAGCCAAAGAGATGGCCGGCAAATGGGTAGAAATGGCTGCAGACGGAGATCATTATAAATTGACCTTCGATAAAGCCGGTACCTGGAGTCAGAAATACAACCTGGTATGGGATGAATTACTGGGATTGAATATCTTTCCGAAAGAAGTCGCTCAGAAAGAGATCGCTTATTATCTCACCAAACAGAATCTTTACGGATTACCTTTGGATTCTCGCCGTACGTATACGAAATCCGATTGGATCATGTGGACGGCTACGATGGCACCGGATGTCGTGACGATGCAGAAATTTATCGCTCCGGTGTATAAATATGCCAACGAAACAGGCAGCCGTGTGCCTATCAGCGATTGGCACGAAACACCCGATGCTAAACAGGTCGGATTTCAGGCTCGTTCCGTTGTCGGGGGGTATTTTATGCCGATGTTGAAAAAGGAGCTGATGAAATAAAGAACTTTTTGTGTTATCCTGATTTGAGAAAAGGTTCCTGGAGATTAGTGCAATTTTCCGGGACCTTTTTCTGTTTATACCGACATCTGCTAGTAATCGTACGAACGATGTATCGGTAGCCAGGTATAGATTTCCAATTACCCGTAAATTAAGGAAGAATGTGTGATAAAACTTTTGTTATCCGGGGAATGAGGCTGAAATAGAAGTTGGTTTAAATCGGTTTATAAAGTTTCTGGTCTCTGTCGCTATCCTCTTGACGAAACCTCCGGTTCCGGTCATTCGTTTCAACAGCTGTAAAAAAGTTCCAGCAAGGTTCAAAGACTTAATAAGCTTTTTATATACTAATTACACTAGGTTGTGTAAATCATTTTGAGAGAATCAGAAATTTTGTAATTGAATTTTATATTATTTATTGTTAATAGGAATATTTCTATTAAATTTGCAACTGTTGTATAGTTGTAGGCTGAGGGTGTTTATTCCATCAGTTCGGAGGGAAGCGTTTTTTCTAAGTCGGCAAAAAGATTACTTGAAAAATGATTAAAACGTGCCGTTTTAATTTAGTTTTTTAAGTTTATAAAGTTGTGCTTCGGCACTTAAAGTTCATCGACTCCGGTATAGTATCTTTCGGAATTTTGTTCGGGATGACATCGCTGGGGGATGTTGAAAAGTGTCGTAGGGTCTATGAACTTTATAGATTTTATAAACTAAATTTTCCGGTACGATAAATTTAAATTCTTTTGGAGATATGATAATGTCGTTTACCCCGGTAAACGGCATCATAAGTTATCTCAGGAGAATATTCAGGAACACTCAGATGGAAGTTTTAAATTTAGTACTGATCTATTTGCAGAATCTTATGCATGCCGATGTGACTATTCATAAAGAGGAAACAGATCAGGTTTGGTTTAATGAAGCCCGGAGTATAAGTGACTTTAACAGTCATTTGATGATCGGGGAGATTATGTGCACTTCGTTTTTAGCGGATTGGGTCGAACGGGCCGGTAAAGATCCGGTGTTGATGAAAGTGATTATGGAACGCTTTAACCAGTTTAATCAATTGTATCGTTATGACGACAATTTTGGCTGGACCCATCGGTATCTGACAATCCGCGAGCAGGGAGCCCTGCTTGCCCTGAACGATTTGCCTGCAGTTACCCGGGAAACGATCGCCCGTTATCTGATTTTACAGCATACCTCCCTGGAACGTCAGCAAAAATTGTTTTATTGTCGCGAATCGTTTCTGAAACAGGAGTATAAATTGAGATTGACTCCGACAGAATTGTTGGAACTTTCGTTGTCTTTGCTGGCTTCCGGAAAATTGGAAGGTGATAGTAAAAGTGTCACACAAATCGGTACGGTGCGTTTTTTGGCCGATTGTCTGGGACTCGATTTCCCGGCTAATTATGATTCGCTGATGTACCAATTGAAGGAGAGAGAACAGCTGACTAAATTTATGGACGAATTGCGCCAAAGCCTGATCGCTTATCTGCGAAAGAAAAATGGTTGATTGTAAGCTTTTGAGAATGAATAGGGGGGATATAGGGGAAAATTATGTGGCCGTACACTATGATAACGATTATACTTGTCGTATATTTTTGTATTATTATTACAGTAGTAGAATGACGACTGTAATTGCAATTCAAAGTCTGAGGAATATGGCCGGAATAAAACGACAAAAGCAAAATTCAACAATAACAGAGATACAGATTGTCTATCGTTATAGGGGGAAATGCAGGGAAACAGATTGGGAGGAAAAGGTGTTGAAGTGGTTACTTATAATTGCCTTGCTATGGTTATTCGATTGATTATTAAAATCCTGCGGGTAGGTTTTAGCCTGACCCGCAGGATTCGAAGTTTATTTTTCCAGCTCTTTCCAGACTAAAGCAGCAGCTCCGTAAATGGCGACATTCTTAGTCAGTTTAGAAGGTAAGATTTTGACTTTATTGCTATAAATCTTCAAAAGATTCATTTCCATATGATCTTTTACCGGTTCGAAAAGCAGGTCGCCGGCTTTGGCCAGGCCTCCCATCAGGAAGATGGCTTCTGGGCTGGTGATGGCAACGGCGTTGGCCAAAGCTTCACCCAGCATTTTTCCGGTATATTTGAAAGTATTGATAGCGATCATATCGCCTTTTTGTGCAGCTTCGCTTACGATTTTCGCATTCATTTCATTGAAAGGGATGGATCTCAATTCGCTCGGATAGTTATATTTAGCCATCATTTTATAAGCGGTGCGTTTTACTCCCGTGGCAGATACATAGGTCTCCAGACAACCGCTACGTCCGCAACCACATTGGCGGCCGTTGGGAGAAACGATGGTATGACCGAGTTCTCCGGCAAAGCCGTCGTGTCCGTAAACCAATTCGCCGTTGACTACGAATCCACTACCCAGACCGGTACCTAAAGTGACCATGATGAAATTTTTCATCCCTTGGGCACCGCCGTAAATCATTTCACCGATAGCTGCAGCTTTGGCGTCGTTGTTCAGATAAACCGGCAGTTCGGGATAGTATTCTTTCATCATATCGCACAAAGGAATGACATCGTGCCAAGGCAGGTTCGGTGCAAATTCGATCGCTCCTTTGAAGTAATTACCATTGGGTGCTCCGATTCCGATTCCTACAAAGTTGACTTCCTGGCGGATAGGATCCAGTACTTTTTCGATTTCCAGATATAATTCTTTCAGATAATCGTTGATATCTTCATGTTTAGCTGTCGGGATGTTCCCTTCTGTAAGGTAGTTCCCTTCTCTGTCGATAAAACCAAAAGCGGTGTTGGTACCACCGATGTCAATCCCTAAAGCGACGTCTTTTTTCATGATCTTGTGATTTAATTAGTAGTGCAAATATAGCCCTAATATTTAAAAATCAATTCTCCTCCCCGGACAATTTCGGCATTTTCGAGCTGGAAATTGTCGATTCGTAACCCGTTCGGTTCTATTTTCCGGATAAGAACCTCTATGGAATGCCGGCTTTCGACTTTGAGAGTGAAAGTTTTTCCCTCTGTCGGTTTGCTCCGGATCTACCTGACCGTTGTATCCGGAAGTGCCGATGAACAGATTGACCGGAATATCCTGCCGGACATGGGCTGAAGACTGTAAAAAAGGATTGCAACGATAGAAAATCAACTGATTTTCATGTTCATGTTACTATTTCTGACGATTTATTTCCGGCATTGTTTTTAGCATTATTCAAAAATTCTTTCGGGGGAACTCCGAATTGTTCTTTAAAACATTTCGTGAAATAAGAAGAAGAACTGAACCCGACCAATTCGTAGATTTCGTTGATCCGGTATTCTTGTTGTAAAAGCAATTCGGCAGCCATCTTCAAACGGATTGTCTTCAGGTAGTCGTTGGGCGACATACCTGAAATTCCTTTGATTTTCCGATAGAAATTCGAACGGCTCATACACATGATTTCTGCCAGTGTGTCGATAGAGAAAGTAGGTTCCTGCAGGTTCTTTTGAATTTCAGCATCCAGACGTTCGATAAATTCTTTGTCTTTGGGCGAAATAGCCATCGTTTCGGCTGTAACCGTCCATCTCCGGCATCATGATATCGCTGACTACCAGATCGACGTTTGTTTCCTTTAGAATGGCGAGTGCCTCTTTCCCGTTCCGGGCCATCAGGATGCGGTAATATTTATTCAATTGTTCGGCTGTCAGGCTCAGCAATTCGGTGTTGTCTTCTGTTAAAAGAATACTATAGCTGCCTTTCCCTTCAAGAGTCTGGAGTTCTTTGCCCGTATCGCTTACCGGAGAGGTCAGCAGTTCCAGTTTTACCTGATCGTCTTCTTGGGTATTTTCTTGCAATAGAGGAATATGGATAATAAATGTAGTTTTCTGTGTTTGTTCGTCCAGATAAAGTCTGCCGCCATGTTTTTCTGCCAGCAACTTGGCTAAGGGCAGGCCGATACCGGTTCCGCCCCGGCTGTTGTCCGTTTGATAGAAGATTTCAAAAATTCTTTTCCTGTCCGAACGGGGGATGCCCGGTCCGTTGTCGGATACCCGGATCTCGAAATATTCCTGCTCGGTTTGTAATGTCACTCCGATCTTATCGTGGGCATATTTCAGGGCATTGCTCAAGAGATTGCTGATGATCTTTGTCAGTGCTTCCTCATCCACACAGCCGATATAAGGAGTCACGGGTAATTGGACATCCAGGGCGATATTTTTTAACTGGGCTGCCGGGGCAAAACGACTTACTATGTTGTGAAGTAATTCGTTTAAATTGTATTTTCTCAGTTTAAGCTTGAATTCGTTTGTCTCTGTTTTCCTGAAATCCAGCAGTTGGTTGATCAGGTTGAGTAAACGGTCCGTGTTTTGATTCATGGTAGTGAGGTATTTTCTCGTCTCTTCATTGCCGTCGCCGGATTGGATAATACTTTCCAGAGGCATTTTGATCAAACTTAACGGAGTACGGATTTCATGGGCTACTTGAGTGAAAAAGTTTATTTTGGTTTGATAGGTTTCTTTTTCCTGTTGTTGCCTGTATTGTTTCAGTAATTCTTCGTGTTGCCTCTTCACCCGCTTGGACCAGGACCTGAAAGTCATAATCCCCAGGAACAAGATTAAAATGGTATAAAACAGATAAGCCCAGCTGCTTTTCCAGAAAGGGGGAAGAATCTGTAAGCTGATCGAGGAACCTTCGGTATTCCATAAGCCGTCGTTGTTCGAACCTTTCACCCGAAAAACATAATCTCCCGGTTGGAGGTTGGTGTATGAAGCTTCATTTTTACCATCGGTATAGATCCATTCTTTATCGACTCCTTCCAGCATATAGGCATATTCATTCTTGTCCGGAGCCTGATAACTGAGGGAAGCAAAAGTAAAACTGAAGGTATTCTGATCGTAGGGCAGCGTAATCGCAGAAGTTTGAGTAATGGACCGGGATAAAGGGGAGTCAGGAGTATCGGGCCCTATTTCCTGATTGAAAAGGCTGAACCGGGTGATGACTACTTCCGGTATATAAGTATTTTCCCGGAAATCTTCGGGATAGAAACAGTTGAATCCGTTGATTCCGCCGAAATAGAGCTTGTCGTCGTGAGCATGCAGGGAAGAATGGAAATTGAACTGGTTACTTTGCAACCCGTCGGCTTGCGTATATAGTTTCCATTTCCGGGTCTGAGGATTGATCGATAATAATCCGGCATTTCCGGCTATCCATAAATTTCCGGCTTTATCTTCTTCGATGGCATAAACCACCGGATTAGGCAATACCTGGTTTTCCGGATCGAAAGAAGCAAAAGTTTCGGTGTCGTAATCGAATGTACACAAACCGGCTCCTTCTGTCCCGAACCAGATATTCTGCCGGCTGTCTTCGAAAATGGTGATGATACTGTTACTGGTTACAGAGCCTTTTTGATCGGGGTTATAGTTGTAATGTGTCCAGCTCTTATCCGGGTAATGATAGCGGAAAAGGCCGGTATTATAAGTCGCAATCCACAGATTGTTTCTGCTGTCTTCCAGGATGTCGTAGATGTGGGAAGTGGTTCCGACATCGGTGATGAGTGAAAAATCCCCGGTGGATGAATTGTAACGGTTTAATCCCCAGGCTGTTCCGATCAGGATAGTACCTTCCCGGTCTTTGTATATGGAGTAAATACTGTTGTCACTGATGGTTCGGATATCTCCGCGCGTATGCTGATGATTGACGACCCGTCCGGTGGTAAGATCCAGGATGTCCAGGCCTCTTGAAAAAGTGCCTATCCATAATTTCGGGCCGTCGAGGAATAAAGCATGGATATTGTGATAGCTGATACTGGCTCCCCGGGCTCCCGGCAGATAGCTCTTAATCTGGTTTGTTTTCGTGTTCAAATAGTTCAAACCACCGTCTTCTGTAGCTATCCAGATATTTCCCTGTGCATCTTCACAAAATTCACTGATGGCTTTACCGGAGATAGATCCCGATTGATAACGGGGAAAATAAGATTGGAAAGGTTTCAGGTTACGGGGCAGATAATTCACCCCTCCCAGGTTGGTGGAAATCCAGATACCGCCTTCCCGTCTTTGAAGATATTGAAAATAGACTGATCACTCAGACTTTTCGGATTCGAAGGATCGTCCATTCGTAAAAACTGGTGGGTCGTCCGGTTGAAAAGGTACAGCCCGTTGTCCGCTCCTACGAGTAATTCGGTATCCGAATACACAAGAATACTACGGATATTGGTCACATTGGTCGTGCCGAACTGAGTGGGGAAAGTATGTATTCGATTACTTTTCAAATCCAGCATGTTCAGGCTGTTGGTGCCGAGACTGAACCATAAGGTATCGTTGTAGTAATAAAGTGCATTGGTTTCGTTATTTTGCTCCGTAGTCTGGAGGTCGGGAGAAAAGGAACGTTTATAGATTCCGTTAGGGGCGAAACAAATGATTCCTTCCTGCCGGGTGCCGATGTACATATCCCCTGAACCGGAGGAGGTAATGGATTTGATAAAAGAAGAATGTTGTGTATTTTGAATCAGAGTGTTGGTCTGGGGAGTATAGATAAACAATCCCTGTCCGAAAGTAGCTATCCAGATTGAGCCGTCGTGGCTCTGCTCTATATCGTAAACATTACTACTGATTAATACTCCGTCTTCCGTTTTATTGTCGAAAAATTCAAACTATTCCTGCTGTGAATTGAAAATGTATATTCCCCGGTTTGTACCTACCCAAAGATTTTGTCTTTCATCTTCGAAAATGGTCCGGACAATATTATTTCCCAAAGAAGTACTGTCTTTCGGGATGTGGCGGAAAATTTTGAAGTTTTTCCCGTCGAAACGGTTCAAACCGTCACTGGTACCGAACCACATAAAACCTTGATGATCCTGTATTGTATACCATACTGTATTGTGAGACAGTCCGTTTTCTACCTGATACTTGACAAAAGAAAATTGATTGTAAGCATAAGATAGTACGGAATGTAAAAGCACGAAAAACAAACTAAGTATGATTTTCATAGGTACATCTTAGTGGTTTAAAACTGTTTTTACAAAGTAAACAATTGATTTTGGATTCTGCAAGAGCAGGAAATTGTTCTCTATTTATTCTTTGATTTTTAGAGTCGGATATATTTAGTTAATCTGTTGGTATTTAGTAGATTATGTATTTTATACAAACGTGTGCATGGTCAGATTTTGTAAAAAAAAGAATAGAGATTGCTATTTTCCTTTAAAAAAAATAGATTACTTTGTAATATACAATAGTTGCAATAAAAATTAGTAAAAAGATGAAAAGAATAAAAAATGTATTGATTTTTTTTCTGGCTATGGTAATGCTAGGAGCTTGCCGGGATAAAAAGTCTGAAAAAAAAGAGGAGGAGAATATACAGCAAGAAAATACATTTGTAAATCCGCTGAAAACGGAAGGTGCTCAATGTTGGGCGAATTATTACGATGGTTGGTATTATTACATGCAGGAGGCGGTCGATCGGTTGGAATTGTGGCGTACCCGGGATATTACGGATTTGGAACATGCGGAGCATAAAGTGATCTGGATACCGAAAGATCCGTCTAATGCTCATCATCTGTGGGGACCTGAAATTCATCCCATTGCAGGCAAATGGTATGTGTATTATGCTGCTTCCGACGATAATATGGATAATCATCAATTATTCGTATTGGAGAATAGTTCGGCAGATCCTTTCGAAGGTGAATTCGAGTTGAAAGGACGGATCAGTACGGATAAGAATAACAATTGGGCGATCCATCCGAATGTCTTCGAACACCGGGGAGAATGGTATATGACCTGGTCCGGTTGGCAGTCCCGTCGGGTGAGTACCGAACACCAATGCATTTATATCGCTAAGATGAAAAATCCCTGGACCCTGGAATCCGACCGGGTTTTACTTTCGAAGCCCGAGTTCGAATGGGAACGCCAATGGATCAATCCGGATGGAAGTAAAACGGCATATACGATTTATGTGAACGAATCCCCTCAGTTTTATAAAAGCCGGAAAGGGGATAAGATTTTCATCTTTTATTCTGCCAGTGGTACCTGGACTTGTTTTTATGCGGTAGGAATGTTGATGGCCGATGCCGACAGCGATTTGCTGGATCCGGATTCCTGGACGAAATCAACCCGCCCTGTGTTTAAACAGTGTCCGGAAAATAAGGTATACGGACCGGGACATGTCAGTTTTATCCCTTCACCTGACGGGAAAGAGGATTATCTTTTATACGACGCCCGAAGTGTAGAAAACGACCCTGCCGGTTCCCGGGATTCCAGAACACCCCGTTTGCAAAAGATCGAATGGGATAAGGACGGAATACCTTATTTAGGTGTACCTCTACCGCTTTCTGTCCGCTTGAATAAACCTTCGGGTTTATGAGTGAACGTCGGGGGCGAAATATAGAATAAGTGTAGAATAATTTTGGAAATCAGAACCGTAGAGGTGTGGTTGTTCAGGGAGATGAATATACAAAATATGTTTTAAAAAATATAGAAAGATTGTATTTCTAACTTTTTTTTGAATATCTTTCGCCATCGTTTGATTGGTGTATTTTGAATTATAATTTTTACATATGGTAACAAGGAGAGATTTTATTAAGAAAAGCGGCTTGGCTATAGCTGCTGCGGCGATGAGTGGTTCCCCTTTGAAGGCTATGATGGGAAATAACGGACAGGGAAGCGGTGCTTCTGCAGCTGCCGACGGTTATGTATGCCAACGTCCGAAACCCGAAGAACGTCATTTTACTTCAAAGGCCGTTGAAGAAGTGATCGCCGGAACGAAAAAGAAATTGAAAGATCCGAAACTGGCCTGGATGTTTGAAAATTGTTTCCCGAATACATTGGATACTACTGTTAATTTTAAGATGATCGACGGTAAACCCGATACTTTCGTGATTACAGGAGATATCGATGCCATGTGGTTGAGGGATTCAGGAGCACAGGTGTGGCCATATGTAGCTTTGTGTAAGAAAGATGAACAATTACGTCTGTTGATTGCAGGAGTGATTAATCGGCAGACCAAGTTAATCCAGATCGACCGTTATGCCAACGGTTTTACTCATGGAGCGGAATCGAGCGAATGGGCGACCGACCTTACCGAGATGAAGCCGTATGTGCACGAACGGAAGTGGGAAATCGATTCCCTGTGCTATCCGATCCGGCTGGCTTATCAATATTGGAAAGTGACCGGTGATACCAGTGTTTTCGATCAGGAATGGAAAAAATCGATGGCGTTGGTGCTGCAAACGTTTAAGGAACAACAGCGGAAAGACGGACACGGACCTTATAAATTCCAACGGAAGACCGAACGACAACTGGATACCTTGAATAATGACGGTTGGGGAAACCCTGTCAATCCGGTGGGATTGATCGTTTCTTCTTTCCGGCCTTCGGATGATGCAACGACTTTCGGTTTCCTTATTCCTTCGAATATGTTTGCCGTTGCCTCATTGAAACAATTGGCCGAGATTTCGAATAAGGTGTCGGGTGACAGTACTTTTGCTTCACAGTGTATGGCTTTGGCCGACGAAGTGCAGGCCGCTATCCATAAATATGCTATCGTAAACCATCCGAAATATGGGAAAGTATATCCCTTCGAGATCGATGGCTTCGGTAACAACTACTTTATGGACGATGCCAATGTGCCTAGTTTGCTGGCGATGCCCTATCTGAAAACTATCTCTGCGAAAGATCCGGTTTACCGGAATACCCGTAAATTGGTCTGGAGTCAGGATAATCCTTTCTTTTTCAAAGGAAAAGCAGGCGAAGGAATCGGTGGCCCTCATATCGGTTACGATATGATTTGGCCGATGAGTATTATTATGCGTGCATTTACTGCGGACAATGACGGTGAAATACGTCAATGTATCCGGATGCTGAGAGATACAGACGGTGGTACCGGATTTATGCACGAATCTTTCCACAAAGATAATCCGACTAAATTCACCCGGCATTGGTTCGCCTGGACGAATACCTTGTTCGGGGAATTGATTGTGAACCTGGTGGAGAATAAAAAGATTTCACTACTGAATAATCTATAAAACCAAATACTTATCCCTGTATTCCGGTATAGGAAATAGGGGGATAAAATTTGAAACTACACTTGATTTTTAACAGAATGGAACAAAAGAACAAGTTTATTTACATCTTGCCCGTAATGTTCGGTTTTTTCATTATGGGATTCTGTGATTTGGTGGGGATTTCTGTAACTTATGCGAAGGAGCAGTTCCAGTGGACCGAAACACAAGCCGGCTTTTTGCCGTCAATGGTATTTTTGTGGTTTTTTATCTTGTCTGTACCTACAGCCATGTTAATGAACCGGATAGGACGAAAAAATACAGTATTATTGAGTATGCTGTTCACTTTCGCCGGCATGGTATTGCCTTTCATTGATTTCAGTGAAACCTCCTGTTATGTTGCGTTTGCCTTATTGGGAATCGGTAATACCATTCTGCAGGTATCTTTGAATCCGTTATTGGCGAACGTTGTACAGGGAAAAGGGTTGACCAGTAGTTTGACGGCAGGGCAGTTTGTAAAAGCCATTTCTTCCTTTGTCGGACCGCTTTTGGCTGGATATTGTTCGGCTGCTTTAGGAAACTGGGCGCTGATGTTCCCGATTTATGCCGTGGTTACTTTGATTTCCTCCGCTTGGTTGTTCCTGACTCCGATTCAGAGAGAGAAGGTCGAAGGAGAAACCTCCTCTTTTCCTGCAACTTTAAAATTGCTGGGAGATAATAAAATTTTATTGTTATTTTTTGGTATTTTGTGTGTCGTTGGCTTGGACGTGGGAATGAATACATTGACTCCGAAATTGTTACTCGAACGAGTTCCGGGGATTTCTACCGAAAGTGCAGGATACGGTACAAGTTGGTATTTTGCTGCACGTACGATAGGTACTTTTTGTGGTGCTTTCCTGTTGGCCAAATTATCTGAAAGAGGCTATTTCCGGATCAATATGATCATTGCTATGATTGCGGTTTGTGGGTTGTGGTTCGCTACCGGCCAGGCTGCAATTCTTACTTTGGTTTGTATTATCGCTTTCGCGGCTTCCAGTATCTTCGCCGTGGTTTATTCTATGGCTATTCAGGCACGTCCCGAAAAAGCGAACGAAATTTCCGGTTTGATGATTACGGGGGTTGCCGGTGGTGCTATCGCTCCTCCATTGATGGGGATCTGTGCCGATGCTGTCGGCGGACAAGGTGGGTCAGTTATTATTATCGCAATTTGTACTGCTTACCTGTTATTCTGTTCTTATGGAATTAAAGTAGCTAAGAAATAAGTTGAATATTATTGAATGGCTTTTAACTAAAAGTCCTGGAGAATTGAAGATTCTTCAGGACTTTTTATTTACAGGAGGAGTCTGCCGCTCTCTATTTTTTCTTCCGGCTTCTGCCTACCACTTGAATACTGAGTTCATATAGGAAATAGAGAGGTATAGAGACCAGTAATAAAGTGAAGACATCCGAAGTTGGGGTGATGATCGCTGCTATGACCAGGATACCCACTAAAGCATATTTCCGGTATTGTTTCAGCATGGGAGCGGTGATCAGTCCTAATTTAGACAAAAAATAAGCGATAATAGGGATTTCAAAAGCTGCTCCCAGCAATAACGAGAGCATGGTAAAACTGCTGATGTAGGAAGAGATCGATATTTTATTGACTACAAGTTCACTGACCTGATAGGTTGCCAAAAAACGGAAAGAAAGCGGAAAGATCACGAAATAATTGAGTAAGATGCCGGTAATAAATAGGAAAAACCCCGGAATCATAATTTTCAGGCAGGTTTTACGTTCGGCTTCATGTAGGGCCGGACTGATAAAACCGAACAACAAATAAATGATGTAAGGAGAAGCGAGCAACAAACCGGCATAAAACGCAGTGCTCATATGAATCATGAATTGTGAGGTCAACTGGATATTGATCAGCTCTACATGAAAGTCTTCTACTTGCAGGGAAGGCATGGAAAAATCGGCCGCCAGTCGGTTGAAAAAACGATAGAGAATAAAATCCGACCGCTGTGGAGCCAGGACGATATCGAAAAGTAATTCTTTATTCAGAAAAGCTATACAAGCCAAAAGGATAACGGCTATGGCAATACGAAAAAATACCTTTCTGAGTTCATCCAAATGATCCCAAAAAGTCATCTCTTTCTCATTTGCTTCCTGCATGCTTTTTAAAGTTGAGAATTACTTTTTATCGTTATTATCGGGATTCAAATCATTTTCAACGCCATTCATGCCGTCTTTGAAACTTTTTACTCCTTTCCCCAAACCTTTCATCAATTCAGGTATTTTCCGGCCTCCGAAAAGTAACAACACAATCAACGCAATAAAAAGAATTTCTTGTCCACCCAAACCAAAAATCAATAATCTTTCCATTTTTTAATTTATTTATCGCACAAATTTAATGATTTCTCCCGGATTTTTCTAAGCTTATGGTTATTTTAGAACTATTTTTGTTCATTACGAATAAGAGATCGTGATTCAATTGCTATACTCCATGCTAAAGTTTATGAAATAATTTTTGGGAGATATTGATTTTATTTCTATTTTTGCAATATATTTCAATTCCATCCGACTCTGTGCGGATGATTATACTTACAAATCAATAAAATCCATAGCATCATTTCTATGTATGACATTCTGGAACTAAATGACAAATTGCTGGCAGATTTGCGGCAGATTGCTAAAACGTTAAATATCAAAAGAGTAGAGTCTTATAAAAAACAAGAACTAATCTATAAAATATTGGATCAGCAGGCTTTAGTGGCTGCTCAGTCTGAACCTGTTGTAGAGCCTGCTGCTCCCGAAGCCGCTGCTCCGGTTGAAAAAAGAGAGAAAAAACCGAGAATCCGGGTAGTTCGTCCCGGAGTAGAGAAAGTAGGTGACTCTAAAGGTGGGGTACAAAAATTCGCCCGTCGCGAAGAGAAGAAAAAAGGAGAAGTAAAGAAGGAAGAGGTGAAAAGCGAAGAGATAAAGAACGAGAAACCGCTGCGTGAAGAAGTAAAAAAGGAAACTCTAAAACAGGAAGAACCTAAAAAAGAAGAACGCCGCCGCGAAGATTTCCGGCAGAATCAAAATAACCGCGAAGAAAAATGGAGCGGAGGACGTAAAGAATTTGCCCGGAAGCCTCAGAATAATCCCCCAAAAGAGCGGGCTAATCGTTTTGTACATGAGGATATCATAGAAAAAGATCTGGATTTCGGAGATGTGATCGAAGAAGAATTCGATAAAGAAAATTACGATTACCAAGGTGAACGCGAAAACGATACGATACAACCGGAATTAGTAGAAGTACAGGAAAACCGGTATGAGGAAAACCGTCAGGAACCTGCGATTGGAAATGGAAACGGAAATACTAATCCGAACCGGATGCGGTTCGATAAGCGCGATAAATATTATGAATTCGAAGGTATTATTCTGAATTCGGGTGTATTGGAAATTATGCCCGATGGATATGGCTTTTTGCGTTCCTCGGATTACAATTACCTTAACTCTCCCGATGATATCTATGTTTCGCAAAGCCAGATCAAGTTGTTCGGTTTGCAAACCGGAGATACCGTAGAAGGAACGGTACGGCCGCCGAAAGAAGGAGAGAAGTATTTTCCTTTGATCAAGGTGGAAAAAATAAACGGGAAAACTCCCGATGCAGTCCGGGATCGTATTCCTTTCGATCACCTGACTCCTCTGTTTCCGAATGAGAAATTCAATATTACCGGTAATGGAAAAGCTACCATTTCTACCCGAGTTGTAGATATGTTCGCTCCGATCGGTAAAGGACAGCGCGGTCTGATCGTCGCTCAGCCTAAAACCGGTAAAACCGTATTGCTGAAAGAGATTGCCAACGCGATCGCTGCGAATCACCCCGAAGTTTATCTGATCATCCTGTTGATCGATGAACGTCCTGAGGAAGTAACAGACATGGCACGGAGCGTAAGAGCCGAAGTCATTTCTTCTACTTTCGACGAACCGGCAGAAAGACACGTCAAGGTGGCCAATATCGTTTTGGAAAAAGCCAAAAGAATGGTGGAATGCGGACATGATGTGGTGATCCTGCTGGATTCTATCACCCGTTTGGCACGTGCTTACAATACGGTATCGCCCGCTTCCGGTAAAGTTCTTTCCGGTGGTGTAGATGCCAACGCTTTGCATAAACCGAAACGCTTCTTCGGAGCTGCCCGGAATATTGAGGGCGGTGGATCGCTGACTATTTTAGCTACGGCTTTGACCGAGACCGGCTCGAAGATGGACGATGTGATTTTCGAAGAATTTAAAGGTACCGGTAATATGGAATTGCAATTGGATCGTAAGCTTTCCAATAAACGGATTTATCCGGCTGTGGATATTACTGCTTCCAGCACTCGTCGCGAAGATTTGTTGCTCGAGGAATATACCCTCAACCGCATCTGGATTCTGAGAAACTACCTGACCGATATGAACTCTGTGGAAGCAATGCAGTTTGTGAAAGATCGGCTTGAAAAAACAAAATCGAACGAGGAATTCCTGATTTCGATGAATGACAAATAAGAAATTAATTTCAATACTTTTTTAAAAGGGGCTGTCCAAAAAGTCGGATAGCCCCTTTTGCTATTGTTTATTTCGGTAAA
>OLIT01001356.1_pt1 | contig 21508 bp, 16 predicted proteins | sample 1601341 | NCBI WGS metagenome assembly OLIT01 (sample SAMEA2452121, study PRJEB22498) | human gut metagenome | biome: human feces; feature: human gut; material: feces | place: Australia | collected 2012
AGCAACTGCCTTCTAAGCAGTAGGTCGAGGGTTCGAATCCCCCAAGGTACGCCATGTATGGTGGTTGTAGCTCAGTTGGTTAGAGCGCCAGGTTGTGGCCCTGGAGGTCGTGGGTTCGACCCCCATCAATCACCCCATAAAGCAAAAGCACCCCGCAAGGGGTGCTTTTTTGTCGGAAACATACTCCCCCGCCCAAAAACAAACCCTGCACAAATTTTGTTAAAATAGTGTGGTAGCCGTTCAATCTGTATTCGGAGAAAAAATCATGACCGATTTAATTTATACCCGGTTTGTGTTCATAGCACAGAAAAAACAAAACGATATACGATATAATGATGATATGAATAAATACAGAAAAAAGACAGCAAAGATTAACAAAAGATTAACTTTTTGAACTTTTTGTAAAGAGGTTGACTTTTGGAATTTTTAGCGATACAATAGATAGCTGTCGCTTTCATAATTAAACATAGCTACGTAAAATATTTTTCAAAAGTCCTTGACTGTGGCTAGTTTTTGAGGTATAATATCGTCAGAACAGACAGATGTTCAGAAAGGTTTCGGATTGACTGCTCGGCGGAATGTGCCGGAGTGTTTTAATATAATGAATTGATGAAAAGGGGGGAATAATACGAAGAAAGTTGTATAGAAGTATCTTGAAATCCCTGATTATAGGGAGTGGTCAGCGGGCATCTATCTTATAGATGCTCCGTGCGGAAAAGGTAAGAGCACCTTTATCTTTAAGACGCTCTATCCTTATGTCCACCAGAATGGCAAGCGAATGTTGGTGTTCTCCAACAGATTGGCATTGAAAGCCCAGCAGGAACACCAAGCGTTTGGAACAGACATAGCTTGCATGACTTACCAAAAGATGGAATACAATGTCTATCTGAATGGTTTGTGGACGGTACAAAATTCTGTACCCGATTTGATGCAGATGGTTGAGCAGGAGTTCGACTACATTATATTGGATGAAGCACACTATCTGTTCCAAGATGCGGCGTTCAATCGGAGAACTTTAACAATCTTTAGGATGATTGAGCAGTTCCGAAAGAGCAAAGTTATCATCATGCTGTCTGCAACGGCTGATTTGCTGAAGGAATATTTTTCAAGCAAGATAACCGTTACATACACAGCGGATGCAGATTATAGCTACATTGAGTCGGTGTCCTATTATAATAGGAAGGACACACTTTTGAAAATCTTAGACAAAATCCCAGCATCTGAAAAGGTTGTGGTCTTTGGCGACAACAAAGAACGTTTGCAGGAATTAAATCGAAGATACTCAGACAGTGCGTATCTTTCCAGTGATAATAAAGAAAGCAGCCCTATGTTTAAGCAAATTGTTCAAACGGAACGTTTTGAATGCAGAATGCTTTTCACTACAAAAGTTCTCGATAATGGCGTAAATCTAAAAGATAAAGCTATCAAGCATATTTTTATCGAGTAGACTGATATGGTCGAGTTCATACAGTGTTTGGGCAGAAAGCGTGTCCAAGATGCGGAAGATACAGTTAAACTGTATTTCTATGACAATTTCCAGAAAATAGCTGGATTGTACAGCTATCTTGAACCGCAGATGCGAATAGCCGCAGAATATTTTCAGTTAAGGGAAAACGGTCTTAAAGAGGAGTTTAAGAATCGGTATCGGCTGGCTCTTCTCCCGAATTTCTTTGACAACCAATCAGACTTAGTGTTCCCCACTTATTACAAGGCGGGACACGATTACAAATTTTGTCGTTCTGTTACAAAGAAGGAGACTTCTTTGCATCAATAGGTGTCGATAGCCTTACAGAAGAATGTAGTTCCCTATGAAGAGGCTGAAAGATATTACACCTTATTGACCTATCTGGAACAGAACGTAAACAGACGACTCTTCAAATCGGATAGAGCAGAACTTATAAAAGTATTTAATGTCCGCGACAAGTACCGCTTGCAAAAAACAATCGGTGTGCTGAATCAGTATTTGATTGAAAATAATATCATGTACGAACTCCAAAGCGACCAAACAGGTCGAAACGAAGGACGAAAAACCTATTGGGTTATTGTCCCGAAAGGTGAGTGACAAAAAACGTGCAGAACCCTCCTATAAGGGTACTGCGTGATTTTTGTACAGTGGGATTCTTGGTCGTTCGGTATGTTCGTTTTTTCTACTTTAGAAAGTATTACGATGGGCATACAATAATATATAATATTTTAATAAAGGAGCGTAATAATATGGTCATTACTTCATTTGCGCAACTGTAGGTTCTTCAAGAAATTCCATTCAATACCAGCTTTGTGGATGAACAGGGCGAGTGGTGGAGAAATGTCACATATCCCAGCTATGAAAAAAGATATCTGGTGGGAAATTTGGGGCATATCTACGGAATTTCAAGGCATAAGGTTCTTGAGGTTTCATTGCACCCCCAAAAATATCAGGGACTTGTACTTTATGATGGTACTGGACACAGTATGTTCAGAGAAATTTATGTAATTGTTGCAAGACGATTTCGCACAGATAGTTTACCTGAGGGGGTATCCCTTGGGTGGGATGACGGCACACTGGGGTGTTGTGTCAATCATATTGACGAAGACCCCCACAAATAATAGGGCAGATAATCTAGAGTTTATTTCGGTGGGAGATAATGACCGATACGGGCATAGAAGTGTCAATAGCGCACTTCACCGCACGAAAGCGCGCATTCCGCTGACTGAAGAAGAAAAAATAGAAATTCTTAATCGGTCATACTCTAAGAAAGCGAAAGCTGTAGTGCAATATACGCTTGAAGGCCGCTTTGTTAGGGTTTTCAAATCTATTGCGTAGGCATCTGAATATACGGGTGTTCCTGCTAATGGTATTGGAAACTGCTGCAATCACCGAAGAGGGTATACGCAGTCAGGCGGTTATCGTTGGGAGTTTGCTTAATATCTACATTGCTGAAAGTCTATTGGTCTGAAAAGCCGATAGGCTTTTTCTCTTAGATTCAAATAAAACCCGCTTTCCCGGCGGGGCTGAACAACCATAGTCACGCAGCCGCCAAAGACCCCGCCGGGCAGGGAGGAAGCTTAGACCAACAAAAGAAATATTTTATAGCAGGCTTAACAAGGACTATATAGAGGGCTGTCAGACGTTCTAGCAGACGTTTTGACAGTCTTTTTGTCTTAGATAATGAAAGTGCCCGCATGAAAGATTGATGTGTTGTAGGGCTTGCTAGAGCCTGTTTTCGCAAACCGAAATCCAGCATAAAAACACGGCTTTAAATGTTGACTTTTTGACGATATGAAGTTATAATTTATATATCGAAATCACAGGTACAAGATACTAAAAAATCAGATGCCCTAAAAATTATAAAACGTATTATCGTTCTAAAATAAGGAAGCTCGTAGCTCAGCCGGTATTTTGCGACTTTTAATCAGAGGGCCAGGGATTCGAGTTCCCTCGAGCGCACCAAAATCCCACGAGAAATCGTAAGATTTCTCGTGGGATTTTCTTTTTATACGCCATTTGCACGGTCTCTGCACGGTTTTTGCACGGTCCGCATTTTTCGTGTCAGATGGAGTAAGTCTGTGAATTACTCTGCAATCCGTGCTATTTTTTGCAATTCAGGTCAGCAGAGCCAAGCGGAGCTGTGCTTTTACGGCAGGGTCTGCGTCCTTCAGAAGCTCCAGCAGTGCCGACACGGAGATGGTCGGTTCTGCTTCAACCGGGGTGGCCTGCACAGGTGTTGTTCCTGTACGGCCTTCACATCACCGCCGGAGATCATCAGTTGATAAGCAGAGCGCAGGCTGCGCGATGGAATCGCTGAATAGCACAAAGGCATGTTGGAGTCCAGATGTAAAGAAAAAACGGTAAAGCAGATAAAATCCACTTTACCGTTTTATAGCAATTCAACTTCTTCATGCAACAGCAATAGCGTTGAATTGCATATCGCAAATTGCTGTTTTAACGTTCCACTAATTTCTTGCCTTGCGATCAAGAAGGCACTTCTGCTAAACGCTCTACATTGAAAATATAATTGTACACTGCTATAATAAAATTGTAATATTATCACCAAAAATTCGAGATGCAAAGCGTTTGCGATTGGCAAACATTCAGGAGGAACGCATGGTAACAGGAGCCATTAAAAATAAGGTAGACAAGATCTGGACGGACATCTGGGCAGGCGGCATCACCAATCCGCTGACCGTCATTGAACAGCTGACCTATCTCATGTTCATCCGGTCACTGGACGAGAAAGAGCTTGCCACCGAAGATTTTGAGAACATGGCAGGCGAAAAGATGGAACACATCTTTCCGGCCAGCGAAGCAGGACAGTCTATGCGGTGGAGCCGCTTTAAGGATAAAGATTCCCGCGAAATTTTCCTGACCATGCAGCAGCGGGTGTTCCCGGCCATCAAAAAGATGAAGTATGGCCGTCTGCCGGATTTTGATGCGAACGGCGAACTGGTGGAGATTGCAGACGACCCCACCCGCCCGGACGAGGGCAACACCGCTTTTGCGCGGTACATGGACGATGCCATGTTCCTCATTCCCACGCCGCAGGTGCTGCAAAAGATCATCACTGGGCTGGAGGATCTTTACACCCACGACATTGCCGACCTTGATATGCAGGGCGACCTGTACGAGTATATGCTGGGCAAACTGGCAACCGCAGGGCGGAACGGCCAGTTCCGCACGCCCAAACACATCCGCGACATGATGGTGGAGCTGGTGCAGCCCACGCCGGACGACTTCATCTGCGACCCCGCCTGCGGCACGGCGGGCTTTCTGGTGTCCAGCGCGCAGTACCTCCGCACCCACTACGAGGACAGCATGACCCCGGAGCAGTGGCAGCATTTTGCTGGCCCGATGTTCACTGGCTTTGACATGGACCGCACCATGCTGCGCATTTCGGCCATGAACCTGATGCTCCACTCCATCACGAACCCGGAGATCGACTACAAGGACAGCGTGTCGAAGCAAAATTCCATTTGCAGCAAGTACACTATTTGCCTTGCGAACCCGCCGTTCAAGGGCACTGTGGATGCCGAGAGCATCAATGACGACCTGAAGGCCGTCACCAACACCAAAAAGACGGAGCTTCTGTTCCTTGCGCTCTTCCTGCGGATGCTCAAAACCGGCGGACGCTGCGCCTGCATCGTGCCGGACGGCGTGCTGTTTGGTTCCAGCAAGGCGCACCAGAGCATCCGAAAAGAACTGATTGAAAACCACCAGCTGCGGGCGGTCATTTCCATGCCCTCCGGCGTGTTCAAGCCCTACGCAGGTGTGTCTACGGCGGTGCTGGTGTTTACCAAGACCGGCGCAGGCGGCACCGACAAGGTGTGGTTCTACGATATGAAAGCCGACGGCCTCTCGCTGGACGACAAGCGCACCGAGGTAAAGGAAAACGACATCCCGGACATCATCGCCCGGTTTCAGAACCTTGATGCAGAAACTGACCGCAAGCGCACCGAGCAGAGTTTCTTTGTGCCCAAAGCGGAAATTGCCGCCAATGGGTACGATCTATCCATCAACAAGTACAAAGAGACCGAGTATGTGCCGGTGGAGTATCCTTCGACTACGGAAATTCTGGCCGACCTGCATGAGCTGGAAATGGAGATCACCAAGGGTCTGGCAGAGTTGGAGGAGATGGTGTGATGGAAATACAGAAGCTGAAGGATATTTGCTTAACAGAAATAACTGATGGAACACACCAAACGCCAACTTATAGTGAATACGGATACATATTTTTGTCATCGAAAAATGTAACAACACAAAAAATCGACTGGGATAATGTAATGTTCATCCCGGAAAAATTACATGAAGAACTGTATAAGAGAGTTGCACCGCAGATAGATGATATCCTTCTCGCAAAAAATGGCACAACAGGCGTAGCGGCAATTGTTGATAGGGACATTGTGTTTGACATTTATGTTAGTCTTGCATTGATTCGTCCGAACACAGAAATCGTGATGCCAAGATATTTATTATATGCAATCAATAATCCTGTCGTAAAAGGGTATTTTGATTCAAGCCTAAAAGGCATAGGTGTACCTAATTTGCATTTAAAGAACATTCGAGAAACACCAATAAAAATTTATGATTTAGAAACACAGAAAGCAATCGTCGAAAAACTTGATAAAGTCTGTGAGTTAATATCTCTTCGCAAACAGCAACTTGAAAAGCTGGACGAGCTGGTAAAGGCACGATTTGTGGAGATGTTTGGAGAAATTTCTGATAATTCGATGAATTGGGACTGCTTTACTATTGGGAAACTGATTTCAACTATCGAGTCTGGCTGGAGCGGGAATGGAAAGCAACGTGAAAAGCACGCCGATGAAATTGCTGTTCTGAAAGTTAGCGCAGTCACGAAGGGGTACTTTATTCCGACAGAATGCAAGGTGCTGGATGACCAGCACAATATAAAAAAATATGTATATCCGCAAAAGGGAGATATTCTTTTCAGTCGTGCGAATACAAAAGAAATGGTTGGTGCGACAGTTCTCATAAAGAAAGACTATCCAGATTTAATTCTCCCAGATAAATTGTGGAAAATTCGCTTTTGCACGGACGTAAATCCTATTTATATGAAGCATGTTTTGAGTACTACAACTGTACGAAATGCGTTTTCCGCAGCATCCACAGGGACAAGCGGATCAATGTATAACGTCTCTATGGAAAAATTCAAAGGCGTAATAATTCCAGTCCCCCCGCTTTCGGTGCAAAACGAATTTGCTGCCTTTGTAGAGCGTGTAGACCAGCAGAAGCAGACCGTACAGCAGAGCCTTGAAAAGTTGGAACTGATGAAAAAGGCACTGATGCAGGAATATTTTGGGTGACTCCCTCAGTCACCTTCGGTGACAGCTCCCTCTGGGAGGGAGCCTTTATGTGGTGGTAAGGCAAAAGCCTCCCTCCTAGAGGGAGGTGGCGCGGCGTTAGCCGTGACGGAGGGAGTTCCAGAAAGGAGCGCGTCCAGATGTCATTGCCATATCAAGGAAAATTGATCCCTCGTGCAAAAGAATTGCGCAAGGACGCAACCAAACAGGAAAATCATCTCTGGTATGATTTTCTGCGTGGCTATCCGATGCGCTTTCAGCGTCAGAAAACGATTGATGGCTTTATTGCGGATTTCTACTGTCACGTTGCAAGGCTGGTCGTGGAAGTGGACGGTTCACAGCATTATGATGAGCAGGGACTGGCATACGACAAAGAACGCTCCGCCATTTTTGCCGAATATGGTGTGAAGGTGATTCGGTTTTCTAATCTGGAAATAGAGCAGAGCTTTCAAGAAGTTTGCAGTGCAATTGATTTGGAAGTCAGAAAGCGGGTTCAGGAACTGGAAGATACTCCCTCAGTCAAAGCCTTGCGGCTTTGCCAGCTCCCTCTGGGAGGGAGCCTATAACGTAGAGGTAAGGTAAAAGCCTCCCTCTTAGAGGGAGGTGGCACGGCGAAGCCGTGACGGAGGGAGTTGTACAGCAGAGCCTTGAAAAGCTAGAATTGATGAAAAAGGCGCTGATGCAGGAATATTTGGGGTGATCAAATGAATGACTACGGAAAATTGGAAATCATTTACAAAGAAATCGATCGGCTAATTGAAATGAATGCAACTACAGCCACACAAGAATTTCAAGACTGGAAATTAAAAGCAGCGCGGTTCCTTTCACATTATTTTGGAATGCAAAGCATTGAAATGGAACAATTTAGAAAAACACAGTTTCATCCTATTTTTGATTATGATGATGAGAGCAAGTGTATAGAGTGCTGCAAAAAAGGGCTTGAAGCAACAAAGCGTGTATTTGAAACCTATTTAGATGATATTAGTACAGATATGTTAGACAAGGCAGAAAAATCAATGCAACAGAAGCTCAAAGAAATGCGGCAATGGCAGCATGAAGATATGCTATTAGCGAATATATCTCAAAGGACCTCAATGGCAAGAACGAAAGAATATAAAAAAGTGTTTATTGTTCACGGTCACGATAATGCACTAAAACAAGAAGTGGCCCGTATGGTTGAAAAACAAGGTCTTGAAGCAATCATTTTAAGTGAACAAGCTAACAGAGGCAAAACTATTATCGAGAAATTTGAAGAGCATTCAGATGTTGGTGCTGCTATTTGCTTGTTTACTGGTGATGACTATGGCAAGGCAAAAGATGCAACCAGTGAAAATTTACGAGCGCGACAGAATGTTGTGTTTGAAGCGGGATATTTTATGGGAAAGCTTGGACGTGAAAATGTTATTATTGTGGCAGATAAAAATTTGGAGCTGCCTTCTGATATGCAAGGTGTAGTTTATACTGACGCTGGAAACTGGAAAACGGAGGTCTTGCAGGAACTTGATAAAATCGGTTATGCAATAGATTTTAATAAGTTATTTAGATGATGAGATACTTTTGAAAGGAGATTCTGCTATGCTAAAACTGCTAAAGGATTTCTGGTTTGCCAATTGGGTAAATGTTTTGCTGATTATAGTTGGTGGGTCAGCAATAGTTCTTTATGTGGTTCAGGAAAGAAGGCGTAAAACAGAAGCTGCTTCACTGCTGGTACTTCAAATAGACGAATTGCTTGACAGAATTCGAGAGATTTCTACATATATTACAGATGGTCAACTCAATGCCACAGCTTTTTATGAATCTTTGCCGCTATTTGAAGAAAATTATTGGAATAAGTATAAGCATTTCTTTGTAAAGAATATGGACTCTGCAAGTTATGCATCGTTGAATCAATTGTATAACTATGCATCTGAAATCCAAGAACAGCAGCAATTGATGAAAAATTTGCAGAAAAATAGCTTTTTCCAAACACAAGGAGTTTGCACACAGTTAGAAACACAATTTATACTCAACGGACTGAATTGGGCTGGAAATTCTCCAACACAACAAATGGTTTCAAATGCGATGAACGATGTGATTCCAGAAGGTATCTCTGAAAAGAGTAGGCAAACATTAAATTCAATTGTACAGCAAGTATTAGCAACAAATCCTCAACTTGACATGAATCAATTTTGGTCGATGTTTAACCAGCAACAAGAAAGAATGAAGGGCATTATCAACCAAGGTGTGCTGACAACTTACATACCACGGCAAATTGGTCTTAGTCTAGAAAAGGCCATCCAAGAAACTTCTATGCTTGGGATAGCTGGCGGAGAAGCATATCATGTGTTGAAAAAATTTGCCAAGAGAAAATTATAAGAATTCGAAAGGAGCCCTCCTTATGTCCAACTTCTCCTATCTCTCCACCCGCCCCGAATATTCCCTCTTTGCATCTGCCGCCATCGAGGCCGAGAAAGTGTTCTCCACCTCTCCGGCGATGTGCGCGGTGGGGTGCCGGAAGGCGTTGGAGCTGGCGGTGAAGTGGGTGTATGCGGCAGACAAAACCATCACGATGCCCTACAAGGACAACCTGCAATCCCTGTTGCATGAGCCGAGCTTCCGGTTCGCGGTGGACCGGGATGTGTGGAGCGTGCTGCCCAGCATCGTGAAGGCGGGCAATCTGGCGGTACATACGGGACATAGTGTGTCGGCGGCGGATGCAGTGTTCAGCCTGCGGGGGCTGTTCGATTTCATCCAGTGGGTGGATTACTGCTACGGCACGGACTATGTGGAGCGCTCCTTTGATGAAACAGCCATCCCCGGCGAAAAGGTAGCGCTGGACGAAAAGAAGATCCGGGAACAGGAAAGCCTGCTGACCCAGAAAGATGCCGAGTTGGAAGCCTTGCGCAAGCAGGTGGAGAGCCTTTCGGCGGCATACACAGCCAGCAAACAGCAGAACCAGCAGAGCCGCAGTTTCACCGCCGCCGACCTGACCGAGGCCGAGACGCGGCAGAAGATCATCGACATCGACCTCAAGGCCATGGGCTGGAAATTCACCGGGCCGGATGCCGATGTGCGCACCGAGTACGAAGTGGACAACATGAACGGCGTGCTGGGGCAGAAGGGCTATGCGGACTATGTGCTGATGGGCAAGGATGGCTTGCCGCTGGCGGTCATTGAAGCCAAGCGCAGCACCAAAGACCCCAACATCGGGCGCAAGCAGGCTCAGCTTTATGCAGACTGTCTGGAGCAGAAGTTTGGCCGCCGTCCGATGCTGTTTACCACCAACGGCTACACCACCTATTTCTGGGATGAGCAGAGCGGCCCGCAGCGTGCCGTGAGCGGGGTGTTCTGCAAGGATGATTTACAGAAGCTGATGAACCGCCGCACCGAGAAAAAGCCGCTGGACACCATCGAAATTGACGATAAAATCACCGACCGCTACTATCAGAAAAACGCCATCCGGGCAGTCTGCGCCCACATCGCGCAGGGCTTCCGGCGCAATCTGCTGGTCATGGCAACGGGCACAGGCAAGACCCGCACCGCATCCAGCCTGACCGATGTGCTGAGCCGGGGCGGCCATGTAACCAACGTGCTCTTTCTGGCCGACCGTACCGCGCTGGTCAAGCAGGCAAAGGACGACTTCAAAAAGTATCTGCCCGACCAGTCGTTGTGCAACCTATGCGCCTCTAAGGACGATAAGGCCGCGCGCATCGTGTTTTCCACCTATCCCACCATGCTCAACGCCATTGACAACGCCAAGACCAAGGACGGCGTGCCGCTGTTTTCGCCCGCCCACTTTGACCTCATCATCGTGGACGAGAGCCACCGCAGCATTTTCAAGAAATACCGCGCCATTTTTGATTATTTCGATGCGATTCTGGTGGGTCTGACCGCCACCCCGAAAACCGACGTGGACCGCAACACCTACGACTTTTTCGAGATGGAGCACGGCATCCCCACCTACGCCTACGATTACGACACGGCGGTCTACACCGACCATGTGCTGGTGCCTTACTACAACTACGAGGTCAAGACGAAATTCACAGAAGAGGGCATCCACTACGACCAGCTTTCGCCGGAGGATAAGGCTCGCTACGAGGACGATTTTGCCGAGGACGACACCCTGCCCACCTTCATCCCATCCGAAAAGCTGAATAAGTTCATCTTCAATGCCAACACCGTGGACACGGTGCTGCAAGATCTGATGGAACGCGGCATCCAGACGGCGGGCGGTGACCGCATCGGCAAAACCATCATCTTTGCCCAGAACAAGCGCCACGCAGAGTTTATCCGGGAACGTTTTGGCAAGCTCTACCCGCAGCTGGAGACCCAGTACCCGGGATTCATCCAGCGGGTGGTCTGCGATGACGCCTATGCGCAGTCCATCATTGACGATTTCAAACAGCCGGATAAGCCGCCTTTTATTGCGGTCTCGGTGGATATGATGGACACGGGCATCGATGTGCCGGAGTGCGTGAATCTTGTGTTTTTCAAAAAAGTGCGCAGCAAAACGAAGTTCTGGCAGATGATCGGCCGTGGTACGCGGCTCTGCCCATCCCTTGCCTGCGTGGATGCCATCGACGGCGAATATACGGGCAAACGGCGGTTTCTGATCTTCGACTACTGCGGCAACTTTGAATTTTTCCGTCAGAAACCCAACGGCTATGAGAGCGCGGACACCAAAAGCCTGTCCGAGAGCATTTTCTGCAAGCAGGTGCGGATCGCCGCCGCGCTGCAGGATGGAGCCTATGGGGACGAAAAACACCAGAATTGGCGTAAAATTTTAACAGAAACCTGCCGTGCCGAAGTGGGAGCGCTGAACCCGGAGCTGGTATCCGTGCGGCTGCACCGACAGGCCGTGGAACACTATCAAAAGCCGGAAGCCTTTGTCAGCCTGACCGAAACGGACAAGGGTACTCTGATGAAAGAGGTGGCACCGCTCATCTCGCTGGACGACAAGGACGAGGCCGCCAAGCGGTTCGATAACTTTGTGTATGGTTTGCTGCTCTGTGAGCTGGAGGGTCTACCGGGGCTGGGCCGCGCCCAGAAACAGCTGCGCAGCACAGCGGCAATGCTGGAAGGAAAGGCTACCATCCCGCAGGTGCAGGCAAAGCTGTCCCTCATCCGGGAGGTGCAGACAGACGAATTTTTGACCTCGCATGATCTGCTCCGCTTTGAGGAAATGCGGCAGGAACTGCGGGAGCTTATCAAGTTTCTGGTGGACGGTGTAGAAGGGCAAAAGCCTGTCTACACGGCCCTTGCTGACCCGGTACTGGAACAGACCGAGGGCAAAACGCTGGATTCCGGCTACGATTTTGGTGAGTACCGGGAACGTGTGAACCGCTACATCATGGAGCACCGCAGCGATACGCTGGCCATCCACAAGCTGACCCAGAACATTCCGCTTTCCCGGGGCGACTATACCGAGCTGGAACATATCTTTACCTGTGAGCTGGGCAGCAAAGAGGACTATGCCCGGGAGTTTCGGGATACACCCTTTGGTCTGCTGGTGCGTAAAGTGGCAAAGCTGGATCACGATGCTGCCATGCAGGCATTTTCAAAATTCATCAATGACGAATCGCTGAATGCAAAGCAGATCGCATTCGTGCAGAAGGTCATTCATTACATCGAGCAGAACGGTTATGTGGAAAGCAAAGCGGTGTTGATGAAACCACCCTTTGACCAGCCCATTCTGTTTACCCGCCTGTTTGATGGCAAAACAGGCAGTGAACTGATGGAGACAATCAATTTGGTGAAAGAGAATGCCACCCATGTGACTGCATAAAGTAGTGGAATGTACTGATAAAAACGGTATAATGGACAAGGAGCGGATAGACGGTTTCCGCAGCGCCTTTGCGGTGTCCGACCACTATGCGCTGGAATTTATGCGATTTTTGCAGGGACAGGGCATCCGCGTCCCGGAGGATGTGCAGATCATTGGCTTTGATGATACACTGGCAAGCCGGGAAAGCGTTCCCACTCTGACCACCATTCATCAGGATGCGGCGCTCCGGGCAAGGACTGCCATCCGCCGCCTTGAAGCCCTGCGGGACGGCCCCCCCTGCGATGCCGGCATCGTTCTGCCGGTGGAGCTGGTGGAACGGGAAAGCACAAGGAGGCTGCCATGTCAGACTTTATGAGGACCCTTTGCAAAATCGCCATTCCGGTCTGCCTTCAAAAGGAAGCGGAACGCCCGCTCACCGTGGAGATTTGGACACGGTGGGCGGGCGTTTTATGTTTATTTTCCGAGTACAACGGAGAGCCTGATCTCCTTTTCCGTCTCGCTCAGGTCAAGAGCGCCGCCATCGGCGACGGTCACGTGCAGCTCATAGAGCGTACCGGCGGTAAGTTCCGTTACAGCCTTGCCGTCCTCGTCTGTGATCGACCACAGTGCAGGATCGACCTTTGCCAGCTTGCCGTCCACGCCATAGGCGTAGAGGGTCAGACCGAAGGTGCTGCCGGACAGGTTATTCATGCGGAAAGCTACCGTGGTGTTGGGATGTACGTTGCGGACGGTCACAGTGTTGCGCCAGCTTGCAACGGTGCCTTCGCCGCCGTCCTGCGCAAACTGTTCCTGCGAGAGGACATTTCTTGCTGCCTGATCAAGATCGACCTTGCGGTAGGGCATTTCGGGCAGATAAACGAAACGGTCCTGCAAACGAAGCAGTTCCAGATAGCCTGTCGGGCAGTAGAGCGCGTTGCCGCTGTTGCCGGCATACATTCCAATGGCCATGTTGTTATAGCCGTACTTGTTGGAAACATCCATCGTGAAAACAGTCTCGCCAGTTTCAAAATCCAGAATGATGTACTGCCACATCCCGGTGGTCACATCCTGCACATAGCCGTAGATATAGCCCGTTGCGGTGGAAAGCTTCAGGATGGAAGTGTCGCTCAGGTCGTTCCGGCTCCAGATGCTCTTCATCTCGTAGCCGTTTGCGGTCTTTACGGTGTCCATGCGCTCGATGCCGGGGGCGATCATAACGTTGCCCTTCATGAGCCAGTTCTGGTCGTAAATATTAGCGTAGCTCTGGATGGAGGAGTCGTTGTTGGGGTCCGCCAGACCTGCATTGCCCGCGCCAAACCAGTTGCAGACGATGGTGCTGACGGTGCCCTCGCCGTCGTCATAGACGATGGCAGAGTTCTCAACGGCTACCTGATAGCCCTCGGGCAGGTCATCCAGCACCGGGGTGCTTGCCACGACCTCGCCGGTCTTCATATCGAGTGCAAGAAGGTTTACAGTGTCCTGATTATCCGTGAACAGCACAAGGTTCGGTGTCAGCGTGGGCGAGCAACCGCCGCCCCACGCAAGACCGCCGCCGGTGGTCTTATCGCCTTCGCCGCTCACCTTTGCACCCGCGCTCTCATAGGGCGTGCACCATACAACGTCTACGCCTTCTTCTGCGCGCAGAAGATAGCAGTTCTGGTTGGTCAGGACCACCGCACCGTCCTTGGAGGCGGCGATGCCGTTTTCAGCGCCCTCGCCGGGGGTCAGTTCGTGGACAAAAACAGCCTTTGAAAGGTCTGTCTGCTCGCCGTTCAGGATCGCATCAATGGCCGAGCGGGCAATATAGCCGATGACGCCCTGCTGCTGGCGCTGCGGATAAATGCGGAAGCCTCCCGTTGCAAACCAGAGGTTTCCGTCATAGTCAAAGACCACGGACAGAAGATTCTGCGTCAGTTCTTTTCCAAGCGCGGCCTCGGCAGCAGCTTTGATATCAATGTCCAGCACCTTTTCAAATTCCGGCAGAACATTGCCGTTTTCATCCGTTGCGCGGAGCATCAGCACATGGTTGTTGCTCGTGGGGCAGACGATGCGGTTGGATTCGTCAAGGAAGGTATAGGAGCTCTGGATAACGTAACCGCCGCCGTCATGCTGTTTGGGGGAGAAATAGCCGAGCGTCTTTGTCTCTTCGGCGTTCAGGTCGCGGATGGCGATGCCGCCCAGCAGCGGCACAACGGCATGGCCGTAGCTGTCAAAATAGATAGCGGGAGAAGCATTTGCATTCGTTGTCTCATAGGAAACGTTGATCTCGGGATAGATCGCAAGCGGCAGGATCTCATCCGTTGAATCTGTGTTGTAGCCGTCGTGATGAATGTTTGCATCGCTCTTGGCCATGTAGGGGTTTTCCTCCACCTGCTTGGGGTTCAAGGCCTTCACAGGCAGTGCCGCAGAGGTCGTCTCCGTAGCAGAGGACTGCACCACGGCGGACGGTGCAGAGGGCTGAGAAGCGGCGACACTGTCTGCGGGCGTCTGTGTACCGCCGCAGGCGGCCATGGAAAGGCACAATGCTGCGGTCAGCGACAAGCTCAACGCAGAGTGGATGATCTTTCTCTTTTTCATAAGTCGTTCTCCTTGTTGTGTTCGTTGCGGTCAGGTCGGCGCTGCTCTGCCGGATTTTTTTGATCCAGCCAGATGCAAAAACCCTGCCGCAAAGCGGCTTCGGTCACTGGCTCCAGCAGAAAGTAGTCTGCACGCAGCCGGAAGGCATGGAGCGAAAAATTCAGATCGCTGCACCAGATAACGCGTGTTTGGGGACAAAGCGCGCGCAGATGCTCTACTGCATTCAATCCATCCACCCCCGGCAGGGCGATCACGGCATTTGTCAGCGGCTCGCAGCGCGCGGCTTCAAAAAAGCTTTCCTGATCGTGGTAACAGTCCATTTGGGGAAATAAACAATGCTCGGCGCAGAACTGCAAGATCTGCTCTGCCCAAAAAGCTTCCTGCGCCCTGCTGTTTGTCAGCACGGCGATTCGATACACAGCGCCCCTCCTTCCTTCTGCCGTTGTTGAGGTTTTCTGTCTCTAGTATACGGACGGATGCGGCTGTTTCAAGCTGTTTGGCACGAAAGCCCGGTTTCCGTCACGAAATCCCATTTTCGGCTGCGACATAACCGGGCAACTGTGCTATAATCAGGATGAAAGAGTTTATAAAGGAGGTTGGAAGCTGTAAAACGGCTTCCTGATACAGCATGAGGATCGCAATTGTCGATGACCTTGATACCGAGCGCACACTGCTGAAGGAGCGCTTGGTGCGGCAGCTGAGTCAGCGCGGCGCAGATGCAGAAATTTTAGAGTTTGACAGCGGGGAAGCCTTTCTGGCGGCAGAAAAAGAGCAGCGCTTTACCGCCGCATTTCTGGATATTTACATGAATGGTTTAAGCGGCATGGATGCGGCAAGGGAACTTCGGAAAACCGATGCAGACTGCCTTCTGGTTTTTACCACCACCTCGACAGACCACGCACTCGAGGGCTTTCAGGTGCGGGCATTTCATTATTTGGTCAAGCCCTTTTCAGAGGCCGAGTTGTCCGGTCTGTTGGATGAAATGCTCGCAAAACTCCCCCGCCCGGAGCCGGTTCTGACGGTGAAGGTGGATGGCAGCGACATCCATTTGCGCTATCGTGATATCATATCCGCCGAGCATTTCGCCCACATCATCAATATCCGCACCACTGCCGGCAAAACGCTTGCCATGCGCCAGAGTTTCAAGGCGTTCACAGAGCCGCTCAAAAAGGACCCGCGCTTTTTTGTTTGTGGCCGCGGTACGATCATCAATATGGAGAATGCTGCCGATTTTCAGGATGCCGCCTTCTGTATGACGGACGGCAGCCAGGTCTATGTCAGTCAGGAGCTTTTGAAAGCCGCCCGACAGGCGTTTATGGAATTTCTGCTGCAAAGGGGGCGTGTGGGTTGAAGGATGTTCTGCGCCCGATCCTGGAGCTTACCGTTGTGTTTCCCGGCCTGCTGCTCGCGTATTTTCCGGTGCGCTCCTATCTGAAGCAGTCTTCCGCAAAGCTTGCGGTATGGGAGGTGCCGCTGCTGTTCGGGCTTTGCCTTGGCGGCGGGCTGTTTTGCTATCATTTCGGTCTCTCGACCGCGTTCCCCTTGCTGCTCATAACGATTGTGACAATTTTCCTGTATCTCAAAACGCTGCGGCTCTCTCTCTGGAAATCCGGGACCATCGCGCTGGCGGTCTGCGCGGTATTTGCGTGCCTGAATAGCTTGTCCCGCGCCGTTGGTACGGCGATCACGATCCGGCTGCAGCTGCCGCCGGACAAGCCGTGGTTCTGTTTTAGCGCCTGCATTTTTTATAACGTGATCTGCTGGCTGACCGCTGCTGCAGCCTATTATCCCGCCACCCACGCAGTGCGCGCAATGGTGGAGGATGACAATTTTGCGCAGACGTGGTATGTGTTCTGGGTACTGCCGCTGGTGTTCATCCTGCTGAACCTTTTTATAACCCCGCGCTACCAGATAACGCTCCGGACAGGGCGGGTCTTGCAGGTCTACATCGTTATGAGCATCGCGCTTTTGTTTCTGATGTTCATGTTCAATGCGATCTTTCTGCTGATGGCAAACAGCCTTAACCGGAATGCGAGATTGCAGCAGAAAAACCAGTTTCTTTCCATGCAGCAGCAGCGCTATGAAAGCCTGAAAACCGCCATTGATGAAGCCCGGCAGGCGCGGCACGATATGCGCCACCAGCTGAATCAGATCTCCGCACTGGCCGAGGCAGGAGATCTGGATAACCTGAAGGCTTACCTTGCAAAAACGGTCTCCCGGATCCCGGATCTGGATATGAATTTCTGCGAAAACCGTGCAGCGGACAGTGTTGTCGGCTATTATTGTGCCCTTGCAAAGCGTGAGGGTGTTCCCTTTTGTGCCAAACTCGACTTACCACAGGTGCTTCCTGTGGACGAGATCGATCTGTGTCTGGTGCTGTCTAATCTTCTGGAAAACGCATTCGAAGCCAGCCTGCGCACCGCACCCGCCCGGCGCAAGATCGCAATCACCGCGTATGTCCATGCCGAGCGGCTTCTTTTGGTCGAAGTGGAAAACGCATTTGACGGTGAAGTCAACGAAAAAAGCGGGCTCTTCCGCTCGTCCAAGCGAAAGGAAAACGGGATCGGCATCCAGTCTGTCCAGCATATTGCAGAAAAGACCGGCGGTGCAAGCACATTTACCCATCAGAATGGCGTTTTCTCTGCCAAGGTCATGCTTTGTGGAGAAAAGCAGCCGCCAGAGACCGCAGACAGCACCACGGAGTTGTACGGAAAGTGTGGAAAGTAATGCGGAAAGTGCGGAAACTTGCCATATAAAAAAGCAGAAACTTCTTTCCCTAAATGGCAACCTCTATGCTAAAAGTGGCAAGTGACATATAGAAAACGCCATTATACAGAAATGCCCACTCACCTGAGCTTCCCTCAGACAATCAGGCCCCGGGTGGTGGCCTTGAACGACAACACGGTTTGCGGAGCAAAGTGATTGACCATCTGACAGAGATTTTCAAGCATTGAAAATCATGGTGATAAGGTGGATTTTTGTTACAAATCAATAAAAATGTTGAGGAAAAAATCCTTCTGTGGTAAAATAATTGGAAAGATGCTGCGAAATTGCGGAGGGAGGAGCTGTGCAACGTGCACCAGCTCCATAAACACCTTACAGGTGCAGCCAACAGTTCCATAGAAATCATCATTGCTTGGAGTGAGCTTTTGCAGATGCGTAAGAGACTGTTTGTTAGAAACTGGATCCGAAGGCTTTTAAGGTATCTTTGTATTCCGGTTGGGTTCTTCCTGATCGTGGTTCCTCTGTATAGCCTGATGATCCGCCAGACGATCCAAGCGCAGTCCTCCAGCACGATGGAAATGCTGGCGATCGGCACCACCCAGTTGGAGCGATGCCTGAGCAACATCCGCAGTACAACGAACAAATTGTTCAGCGAAACGGAGTATACTCTGCTTGCCAGCAGTTATGATAACAGTATTCTGGGAGATTATCAGACACTGACGAGAGCCAGCAAATCGTTACAGGATAAGACCTACGATTCCTCTGTGATCACATACAGCTATATTACATTTGAGCGGAATGGCATCATATTGGATGACCGGAGCGCGTATGAAAGCCATAGCAATTTTTACCCGGGAGCACTTGAGTATGAGGATGTGTCTCAGGAGGAATGGGATGCACAGAATCAGATCGACGTAATGACGATAAAGCCCGCCCATGTTGTCAAACTGATGCATTCCAGCTATGGCAATTCGTATGTCACAGTATATCAGCCCTATGTGAACACGGCGGGCCGCCTTTGCGGCGCAATGACGGTGCTGATCAAGGAAAAAGATGTCGTTTCGATGTTTCTTTCGCAGCAATGGCGCGAGGAAGGCCTTTTTTGCCTGATTTCCGATGACGGAACGATCCTGGCGGGAAACAACTATGACGGAACGACACTTTCCCTGACGGGTGATGATACGGGTTGGGAGACCTATCAGGGAAAGCGCTATCTGATGGCAACGCGTTATGTGGCATCTCTGAATGCAACGGCGGTCATTGGAATGCCGCCATCGCTCTACGAAGCGGGTCTGTTGGCAGTACAGCGTGCAATTTGTCTGTATCTGATCGTGGGCGTTCTGGGCTGTGTATTGATCAGCGTCTGCATGACACTGGAGGATATGAACAGCCTGCGTCCGATGCTGGACACGCTGGACGAATCGGATCTGGCATCACGGAAAGTGCTGAATGAGATCTTTCTCCGTAATGTAAACAGCCAGCATGAACTGGCGCGGGAACTGGAGCATTCACGCAGCGAGCTGGAACACGGGAAAATGGAAATTTTGCTGCGCACAGGGTCTGTGAGTCAGGAAACCCTTCAGCAGCTGACGGATGCGGTGCAGCTGAAAGCCTATAACTTCCTGCTGCTGATCCCATCTCTTCAGGAAAACGCCGAGTGCTCACTGAAAGAAGAGCTGCGTACTGTGGTGGTGTCAGAGCAGATACGTCAAATTTACGGGCAGAGATTTTATGTACAGGCAACGGCAGATGACCTGATCCTGGTGATCCTGACGCAGGAAACGGATGAAGCAGAGGAACTGCGGGAAATGTGTTTCCGCACAGAGCAGCTGTATGATGCGCTGCATCTGACAACTCCCCTGATATTGAGCGATCCTTTTGAGAAAATGGAGCAGCTGTCAGATATTTACTGGAAGGCCCGCAACGTAGCGGCCTATGCGGATCCGACACAGAAGATCTGCTATTTGGGGAACAGCAGTGCGCAGCGCGGTACCACGGTCAATGCAACCAATGCAGCGCGGCTTCGGGAGTATCTGCTTTCCGGATGCACGGAAGAAGCGGTTTCGCTTCTGAGTGAACTGTTCTCGGTGGATAATCTGGACCCGGAAAACTTCAAGCAGGATTTTTACACGGCAGGCGGCATTCTGCTGAACACGGCGGAAAGGGTATGCTGTCCGGATATCGCCTATCTGTGCAGTTATGACTCAAAACTGACTGCCCGCCAGATGCTGAGCCGGTTGCAGGACTGCTGTGTGGAGATCTGCAACCATGTGCAATTCTTGAAGCATAGCCACAATGATGCGCTTCAAAAGAATATTCTGGACTGGTTGGCACAGAATTTCCAGAATCCGGAGATCAATGCGGCGATGACGGCGGAGCAGTTCAAGATCTCGAAAAAGTATCTTTCGCAATTCCTGAAGGAGCAAACCGGAAAGAGCTATACAGAGTATGTGGAAGAATTGCGTCTGGATCATGCGATGCAGCTGCTGAGAACGACAGATCTGAATATTACGGATATTGCAGAACAGTGCGGCTTCTCCACGGCGAATACATTCTATAAGGCATTCCGGCGGAAGTATCAGCTCTCGCCTTCTGCAGTTCGCAAAGGAGACAACTGATTTCAGTGCAGAAAAAACGAACGATGTCATCCGATTCGGACAGACATCGTTCGTTTCTTTTTACAGGTGGATTCAGGGATGGATGCTTATGGTAACAGTGCAGGGAGCATCCAATGCAAAGGTCAGCTCAAGCAGCCCATCATGGCGTGTGGTCACAGTGCAGGGAACAGAGGCTGTAACAGCCTTGGAACCCGGCTGCAGAACAACCAGAACAGTGCTGCGGCCCGCTGCGGTAAAATCCAGCGTGGCATTTAAGGCGCTGTTGTCCGGTGCCCAATCCGTATGCCGGACAAAGGCATCAAAACCGGTCGTGAGGGTGCCGGGGCGGTAGTAAGCGGAAAACCACTGTACAATGGGAGAGGAAAGCCCGCTGAACTGATGCCAGCCGGCACCACGGCGGCTTTCGATCATAAAGTGTTCAAAACAACAGTAGCTTTCGGCACACTCGTTCTGCCACAGGGTAAGAGCGGTGTCGGCAATGCGATAAGCAAAATCGGCAAGGCCCGCATCCAGTGCGGATTTGAAGAACATCCACTGGTAAGGCATCCATACAGCGCCGTTCCAGTAGCCGTCACGCCGATAGTACGGCGCGCTCTGATCCACGGTAGAAAGGCCGCAGGCACACCACAGGTGTTCCGGGCTTTGCAGCTTCTGCCACAGAAGTTCCTTCTGCGGTTCTGTACAGGCACCTGCAAACAGCGGCGAAGCGCCATCCATGCCCATATCATAGTTCAGACCCTGTTCGGTGCGCAGAATATCCGCAGCATTACCAGAAGGATCGTGCAGGAGGTACCCGAAGTAACCGCTTTCCTCGTCCCATGCAGTCTGCAGGGAACGCCCCAAGCGAAGCGCATCGGCATCAAAAGCATCTGCGTCGGCTGTCTCGCCCAGCAGGCGGGCGGTGTACGCCAGGATCTTGGCACAGCGTATTGCATGGGCAGTTGTGACCACGGGCGCGCAGCTGGCCTGCAAACGGCGGCGATGGACCTCCTGCTGTGGGGGATAATCGTCCCATCCACCGGAATTATAGAAATAATCCCAGGGACGCAGC
>OLIT01001372.1_pt1 | contig 21305 bp, 17 predicted proteins | sample 1601341 | NCBI WGS metagenome assembly OLIT01 (sample SAMEA2452121, study PRJEB22498) | human gut metagenome | biome: human feces; feature: human gut; material: feces | place: Australia | collected 2012
GCCGAAGCCTGGGTGCTCTCCTGCCACCCGGACGGCCCCAGCTACCTGCCCGACGGTACCACCCTGGCTGATTATGCGGCCGCTCACCCGGAAGCCCTGGGCACCGATTGCGCAAAATTTGAACAGTTCCCGGTTTTGATAAAATTTATCGATGCAAGGAACGATTTGTCCATCCAGGTACACCCCTTCAATGAGTACGCACTGAAAAATGAGCACTAGTACGGCAAGACTGAGATGTGGTACGTGCTGGATTGTGAGCCGAACGCCTTTCTGTACTATGGCTTTGACCATGAGATCAGCAAAAAGGAATTTGCCGAGCGCATCAAAAACAACACCCTGACGGAGGTTTTGAACGCCGTGCCTGTGCACAAGGGGGATTGTTTTTATATCCCGTCGGGCACGCTGCATGCCATCGGCAAGGGCATCGTGGTGGCCGAGGTACAGCAGAACTCCAACGTGACCTACCGTGTGTACGATTACGGCCGTGTGGGGGCGGACGGCAAGCCCCGCGCCCTGCACGTGGAGAAGGCGTTGGACGTGACCCTGCGCACCCCGCCTGTCAAGCATGACTTCGGCAACCATCTGGCGCAGGGTGAATATTTCACCGTGGATGCCAAGAACGGCGCGTTTGAGGACACAGCGGACGAGAAGAGCTTTGTTTCGCTGCTCGTCACAGACGGCGAGGGTGAGCTGACCTGCGGTGGTGAGACCGTGGTCGGCAAGAAAGGCGACAGCTTCTTCCTGCCCGCAGGCAGCGGCAGCTATGCCGTGCGCGGTACCTGTCAGACCTTGGTGACAAGGGTGTGAAGTAAGACTATTCGCTTGGCAGCGTACATCGGGATAGAAATGCGCCGCAACTTAGAAATCAGTCTGTGCTGGATACGCAAGCAAAACAGATGAAAGAGTTTATAAAAGCAAGACGGTAAAGATACACATAATAATAGGTGAAGTAATATAAGGCAATACCGCATAATTCTAAGTACCGATACGGCGAGCAAGGTGCGGCAGCCGCCGGAACGGTGCTTAAGCCGTCAGGCGGGAATTGTGCGGTATTGCCATAAATTTTATGCTGTACCTGATACATTGCAAACAGCAGAAAAACTAGTACAGAGATATTTCATTGAAGAACTTACACTGAATCTTTCTGTATGAGACAGGAACTTTTCCGCTATTGGCATATAGTCGGAATAAAAAACTTCTAATGCAAAACACCGCTGATTCCTTTACTGAAATCGGCGGTGTTTTTTTAACTTCAAAAATTCACAAAAAGTTCAAATAATTAGTGCAAGGTTTTTGCACTAATTACATTTAAGATGGGGTTTAGAGAAATGAGAGGAGGTGATGGAGTGTCTGACGTCGAAATACGCCGCAATGAAATTATTGAGCTTTTATATACATATAAAAAATAGCGCCTCAATCCGATTGCATACAGCAACAGATTAAAGGCGCTGTTTTGTTGTCCTGCACATTAAAGACAACAATGTGCCCAAAACGGCTCACAACACTTTTAGATCGAAAATCGAGGCGTTTTATCGCGTTGAGTTCCCTGTGTTTTACCCCCGTATTTACCCCCATTTGGGAGTAAAGTACATGGATTTATGTGGATTTACATGAAATGGAGGATGACATAAAACAGCGTATCTATGAAAATATATTGAGGTTTTTGGAGAATTATAGATATATAAAAAGTACCGCTGAAGCTACGATACCTAATTTCATAATTGTTTATACCTATCCGAAAAGCCTTGATTTATAAGGCTTTTCGCCTTTCCTTAAATTTCTTGTACGCCCTTTTTACGCCCTTTTTTTGAAATTGGCGGCGTAGCCTGTTGAAATTGGCGTATGGCGTTTACCAGTGATTCGTCCGTAACATGAACATATCTGTCCATTGTTGTTTTAATGCTTCCATGGTATGTACACAAACAAAAAGGAATTTCTTTAAACTTGTGTAATGTCGCTCCATTACCATCACCGGGGATCGTTTGTATTCATGATGTGAAAATCAAAGCGACCCCGCAGTATTTTAGCAAAAAATTTCTGTTGTGGTATGAGATTTTGTTTGGAAATGCTGTTAGACGAGCAAAAGCTATTATAACGGTTTCTGAATTTTCAAAGAATGAAATTTGTAAATATTACCATGTGAATGCACAGAAAATTCATGTGATTACAAATGCGTGGCAGCACTATGAACGTATTGGATATGACGAAAATGCTTTGAAAAAATATGAATTGGAGAAAAATAATTTCTATTTTTCCATGTGTAGCTTAGAGCCTAATAAAAATTTTAAGTGGATTGCAGAAGAAGCGAAAAATAACCCTAATATAAGTTTCGCGGTTGCAGGGTCTATCAATAAAGAGGTTTTTTCTGAGGGCCTCGGATTTGAATTACCTTCTAATATGAAGCTATTGGGTTTTGTCAGTGATGAAGAAGCAAAAACTCTGATGAGGGATTGTAAAGCTTTTCTTTTTCCTACATTCTACGAAGGATTTGGCATTCCACCATTAGAAGCTATCAGTGCCGGAGCAAGACAAGTGGTGGTTTCGGACACTGAAGTGATGCATGAGATCTTCGGAGAAGGCGTAATCTATATAGATCCAAACGATTACACATCCGATTTGACAAATCTTTCCGAAATATCAAATGAACAAATTTCTGAACTTCTTAAGAAATACAGTTGGAAGAAGTCGGCAGATAATTTATTGAATTTATTGCGAAATATCAATTGAGGAGACAAATGAAGATAGGTATAAATGTTTCGGTGCTAAAAGCAGGAGAAAATATATCTGGTATAGGATACTATACATATAGAATTATTAAGGATATGCTGGAAAATGATTCTGAAAATGAATATTATTTATTTAGCAACTGTGAATTGGCGGTTTCGTTTTCAGAAAATAAGAATGTTCATAGTTTGATTTATCCTTGCAAAAATAGATTGCTTTGGTCAAGATATATTTTGGGATGGCAAATCCGAAAGCTTGATTTGGATGTTTTTTGGTCGCCTACTCATAATTTGCCACTTATTAGGCAAAAGAGAACCCGGTATTATATGACTGTGCATGACATTGCAAATCATATTTTAACTAATATATCTCAGACCAAAAGTAGTCAGCAAAAGTATTTGCGTATAATTCTGGATAATTCTTGTAAAAATGCAGATGGTATTATCGTTCCGTCAGTTGCAACAAGAGATGATCTGGTAAAGTATTTCAATGTTGATGCCCAGAAAATCACCGTCATCTATGAGGGTGGAGATAAGGAAACAAATATAAAACCGGCAAGTCAATTAGAACTTGAAGAAAAATATGGAGTAAAAAAACCGTATTTTTTATATGTTGGAACACTCCAACCGAGAAAAAATATTGATGTGATAGTTGACGCTTTTTTGCTTCTTGCCAGAAATGAGCCAACGGTACAGCTTGTTTTAGCAGGTGGTGTAGGTTGGGGAATGAGTAATGTTCTGGAAAAAATAAAGAGAAGCGAGTTCAAGAACCGAATTATTATGACAGGGTATGTCTCAGAAGAAGAAAAGGCTGGTCTATATGAGAATACACAGGGATTCCTTTTTCCGTCTCTATATGAAGGATTTGGAATTCCGATTTTGGAAAGCTTTAGTTATGGAGTGCCGGTTATTACGGCAAAAAACTCTTCTCTGCCGGAGGTTGGAGGAGATGCAGCAATCTATATTGAGGACACGATGTCTGCCGATGAATTGGCAAAAAGTATGAAAATCATCCTGAATGCAAGCGAATCCAATCGGAACACTATGTCAAAGAAAGCTATCCAGCAATTTAGTAAATTCACATGGAAAAAATGTTCAAAAGAAATTTTTGACCTTTTCTGTGCTAGTTCGTTTTGATCACGAGATAAAGAATATTTGAAATCATAAATAATAGGGGAATCGTAATGATTGAAACAGCTACTTTAACATGGTTTTCAGGAAATTATGGATCAATAATGCAAGCGTTTGCGTTACAACGAACAATAATTGGATTGGGCTATAATAACCATATTATCAATTATGTCCCTGATAAGTGGGAAAAACTTTTATTCTTTTGCAAAAGTTCAGCTAGATTTGTGACACTTAAAGCCAAAATTGAAAATAAAAAAATTGAATCTAGTTTTATGACAAGAAAAGAAATAGAACTCAAAAATTCAAGGTTCCATGAGTTCTATGAAAATTCTCTTTTCTTGACAGAAGCAATTACATCGCAGAAGCAAATGCCGAAGTTAAACCAGCAGTATAACATTTTTATATGTGGAAGTGATCAAATCTGGAATCCAAATTATTTTAAAAAATGTAATTTTTTGGATTTCGCTGCAGATTCTAGCCGAAAAATTGCCTATGCACCAAGTGTAGGCACTACACAGCTTAGAAAAAAAGAAAAAGATAGGATAAAAGATTATCTTAATCGCTTTTATAGAATTTCGGTGAGAGAAGAATCTAGTAAGGGTTTAATAGGAAATTTAGTAGATAAGCCTGTTCAAGTTGTTTGCGATCCGGTCTTTTTGCTTTCAATGGATCAATGGATTCAGAACATGCAACTACAACTGAAGAATCATGATGAAAAGTATATACTCTGCTATTTCTTGGGAGACAATCCAGAATACAAAAAAGCCATCGTGAGGATACAAGAAGCTTTGAAAGTAACTGTCAAAATTATTCCAACCAATACGTTTGGATATAATTTGGGTTTTGAAACACTGAAAGCTGTTGGGCCAAAAGAGTGGATCAGTTTATTGTATGGAGCAGAGTTTGTACTCACGGATTCTTTTCATGCAACTGCTTTTTCTATTATTTTTAATAAAAGCTTTTCTGTGTTGAAGCGTTTTGAGGATACGAATGTCAAGTCCCAAAATTCCAGAATTTATAATCTGTTAAAAATGGCGGGACTGGATGAACGCATTTGGCAGGACAAGGATATATCTCTATCTTACATTGAAAATGATACTTGGAAAATGGTCAACAAGAGGATGCAAAAACAGAGAGAAGCTTCTATCTCATGGCTGAAAGAAGCATTGGAAAATGAATGTTTGTGAAGAAAAGAGGGGATAAGAGTGACACTTTTAGAACAAAAAAAGGATTGTTGTGGCTGTGCAGCATGCGTGAATATTTGCCCTAAAACAGCAATTTCTATGGTAAAAGATGAGATAGGTCAATATTATCCCCACATTAATGAGGCTCTATGTGTGGATTGTGGAGCATGTAGACAAGTGTGCGACTTTCAGAAAAAGAAAGAGAGCCGGTTTGGCCATCAGGTGATAGCTGCTTATGGTGCGGCATCTAAAGATGATAGGTTGATAAAGAAATCTGCTTCCGGCGGTATGTTTGCTCAATTCGCAAAACTTGTTTTGGAGTCAGGCGGTGTCGTCTATGGTGCCGCGATGCTGCATGAAGATAAATTGAAAGTAAAGCACATCCGTATAGAGGATATTTCTCAGCTTTACCTCATTCAAGGTTCTAAGTATATTCAGAGCGAGATTGGTGATAGTTACCGAAAAGTAAAACAGGACTTGGTAAAAGGAAGGCAGGTCCTGTTTTCTGGCACTCCGTGTCAGGCGGCAGCGCTGCGAAGCTTTTTAAAGAAGGATTATGAGAACCTTTATATTGTGGAAATTGTTTGTCATGGAGTTTCCACAGCACAGATTTTTCAAGACTATATAAGCTTTTTGGAAGAGAAGAAAAAAATTAAAATTACAAATTTTGCATTTCGAGATAAGTCTGTGGGTTGGGGACTGGATGCAAAGTATGAATATCTGAAAAAAGGTCAAACAAAGTCAATAGGGCTGTATTATAAGCTATCTTCGTTTTATAGCTACTACCTACAAGCTGCTATTTATAGAGAAAACTGTTATCATTGTAAATATGCCTGTCCGGAACGAGTCGGAGATGTTACTCTTGGAGATTTCTGGGGTGTTGAAAAAAATCAGCCGGATTGCCTGCGTGAAAATGGTGGAGTATTTGATGAGAAAAAAGGCATCTCTTTCTGTTTGGTAAACTCTCAGCGCGGTGCTGAATTATTTGAGAAGATTTCGTCTAAGATAAATTATGTTGATAGTGATTTTGAAACGATCTCTATGCAGAATGGGAATCTGTTAAAACCGACAACTATGCCGCCAAGCAGAAATGAGCTCATGGATCTTTATAAGCAAAACGGCTATGAGGCAGTAGACCGGCTATACTGGAAAAAAATCGGTTATAAAAAGATATATTACTTTATTCTGGCAAAGGCACCAAGAGATTTGAAAAAGAAAATTAGAATATTAGTGAAGAAATAAGGAATGCAGATATGAGAATTTTATTGGTTAATACTTATTATTATCCAGAGATATATGGTGGCGCGGAGTACAGTGTAAAGAAATTGGCTGAGGAATTAAAGCAGCAGGGACATACGGTTAAGGTCTTGTGTACGGGCAGTGAAGCGAAATGTGAAGTAATTGACGGGATAGATGTAATAAGGGTTGTATCCAAAAATTTATGCCGGGGATGTGAAGCAGCAAAGTATCCTTTGTATAAAAGGGTAATAAGGCGGACCTTGGATATTTGGAATCCGTTTAATAAGGTGGAAATTGATAAAGTATTGGAAGAATATAAGCCTGATGTTATCCATACAAACGGATTATATGACCTTTCTACAATTGTCTGGGAAGCTGCGTATAAAAAGAAGATTAAGATCGTACATACATTGCGTGATTATCACTTGCTCTGCCCATTCACCTCTCTGCATTGCAACAAAGTGGAGGATGATTGTCCTTATGTGCCGCCTAAAGGATTTTGTCGGGTGCACAGAGCAATAAATAGGGTAAAAGCTAAGTATGTTGATGTTGTTACAGCTCCGTCCAGTGTTACGCTGAATCTGTTGATAAAGAACCAATTTTTTACTTCGAGCGAAAAAAAGGTGGTTCCGAATGCAACAGAATTTGATGTTTCGGAAATTAATAAACTGTTAGCAAGAAGAAAAAATGCAGAAGCTCACACCCTGAAATTTGTTTATCTGGGAACATTAAGCAAACCAAAAGGGATTCAGTGGATGATTTCATCTTTTAACGATTTGTCACAAAATGCTGAATTGTATATCGCCGGAAAAGGAAAATTACGTGATTACGTGGAAGAACAGGCGAAGAACAATAAAAAAATTCATTTTGTCGGTTTTTTGAACGAGACGCAGGTCGACGAATTGCTAAAAGAGTGTGATGTTTTACTTTGCCCATCTCAATGGCAGGAGCCTTTTGGCCGAGTGGTGTTGGATGCGTATAAACATGCAATGCCTGTAATCTGTAGTGATCAGGGAGCACTTCCCTCACTTGTGGATGATGGAAAAACGGGGTTTGTTATAGAATCTGGAAATCAACAGGCTTTGACAGCTGCAATGCAGCATTATGTAGAAGCAGTAGACGACATTTGCAAACATGCCGCAATGGGAGTTGAAAAACTAAATTTGTATTCGCTGGAAAATCAGGCAAGGGCCTTTTGTGAAATTTACGAATGATGGAAAGTAAAGTTTCGTATCTTTACACACAACACAATCGATTTTTGTCACTCTTGAACGCAGAACTAGCAAGTTGAGGAGACCAGCTATTAAAAGAAAGGAAACGTGTGATAATTAACGCTTTAATTATCATGCAAGATAAAATATGAGTATTATTGCTGCAATACTGGCTTCAAGTTTGGCAGTATTATCTTATAAAATTGAAAAAAGACTCTATAATCCTGTGACGCTATTTTGTGGTATATGGGCGTTGGTCATATTATTTGCAGCCCTACATTTATATGGAATGAAGGAGGTTTCGGATTATGCCTATTCGATTATGACTTTGGGCATCGTTTGTTTTTCACTTGGAAGTTATGTGGCTTTATCAATTCGAAAACACTTCAAAATAAGATTAACTCGCAAAAGTCGGTCGACTAATGCATCTGGAAGTTATGGTATCAATTATCCGGCTGTATATCTGGTAGGTATCATTGTACTTATTTATCTTATTGTCGAAAGCATCGTTGCCTTTTTTGCGTATCGCAGTGGTGTTCAGATGAACGAATTGCGTTCATCCATGATGGGATATTCCACGACCGGTTACGCGAGTGGAATGGCTTTGCTACGGCAGGGGCCGCTTGCGCTGATCTACTCATTTGTATTTTTGCCGGGCTTCTATTCTCTTCTTCTAGTAACAAGTGTGGATGTCATCATCGGGCAAAAAAACAAGTTCCTTATTGTAATGAGTATAGTTGCTGTTGTACTGAAAAATTACGCAGAGGGATCAAGAATGTGTTTGACACATCTTGTATTGTATTTTACCCTTCTTTTGTTGATTTACAAGAGAGGTGTTATGTCCCAAAAGGCAAAAAGATGGATTAAGCGAACGGTTGTAATAATCATTGTTGGATTTCTGGTTGTGTCAAATATTCGATTCTCTGAATCAGAAAAAACAATGGCGCAACAGTTATATATGTATTTTACTTGTACCGTACCACTCTTTGATTATTGGCTGGCCTTTGAAAAGTCAACAGGAATTCATACATATGGAGCGGTATCCCTACTTGGGCTTTTAAGGTTCCCGTGCAATATTTTAAAAATGGTAGGAATTACATTCCCCACGGTAATACTAAATAATGCAAATGAAATTGCAGTTAACTGGGACTCGTTTGTAAATATAGGCCCCAAATTGAACTACAACTCTTATGTTACTTTGTTTTTGTATTTTTATAAGGATGCAGGTATTCCTGGCGTGATCATAGGTTCGCTTTTATTCGGATTTGTATGTGGTAGGGCGTATAAAAACTTAAAGCAAGAGGTGGCAAAAGGAAAAACACCACTTCGTTTAACATACGTCTATGTGTTGCTTGGTTGCTTTATAATACAGTCGTATATAAGATTTTTCTTTTCACGAACCGACTATGCAATGATCTTATATTATGCACTTATTTTCTTCAAGAAAAATAAAGAACAATCGTTGGAGACAGTAGAAAATGAAAAGTATTTATCGTAAAGAGAGAAAGATAAAATGAAAAGTCAAACCAGTATTAAAAAGAATTTTATCTATCAGATGATCTATCAAATCCTGATCATTATACTTCCCTTTGTGACATCGCCTTATATAGCAAGAACAATTGGTGCTGAAGGACTTGGAACATATTCATACAGCTATTCAATTGCATATTATTTTGTGCTTTTTTCCATGCTTGGCCTTGCAAACTATGGAAATCGGGCAGTTGCGCAATGCAGAGATAATCAGAAAAACCTGAACGAAACATTTTCTAATATTGTAACATTACATATAACTTTTTCTTTCATTTGCTGTGTGGTGTATACTTTGTATGTGCTTTTTCTGGCCAATGAAAAACTGTATGCCGGAATTCAGTTTGCTTATGTGCTAAGCGGCTTATTTGATGTGAGCTGGTTCTATTTTGGAATAGAAAAATTTAAATTGACAGTAACAAGAAATATCATTATAAAAATATTGAATGTTGTTTGCGTATTTATTTTTGTTAGAAATGCGAATGACCTATGGAAGTATTGTGCAATTATGGCTGCCGGCATGCTGGTAAGCCAAATTTCTTTATGGTTCCCTTTAAATAAATTCGTTGCATTTCAAAAGCCGATGTGGAAAAAAATGAAACCGCATATTGAACCGCTTCTGATCTTATTTATTCCAGCTATTGCAGTTAGTTTATATAAATATATGGATAAAATCATGATTGGTGCGATGAGTAATAAGGCTCAGCTTGGGTTTTATGAAAATGCGGAAAAAGTAATTAATATCCCACTTACAATCATTACGTCATTTGGGACGGTAATGCTTCCCAAAATGTCAAATCTGGTGGCTTCTCACAATAGGGAAAAGACAAATCAGTATATATCGCTATCAATGAAATATGTGATGTGTTTGTCCTTTGCACTGGCATTTGGCTTGGCTGGAATTGGAAAGGTTTTTGCCCCTGTTTTCTGGGGTCAGGAATTCATGCTTTCGGGTGTGTTGATTATGGGCCTTTCGATTACGATTCCTTTTATGTCGTTTGCAAATATCATTCGGACACAGTTTTTGATTCCATCAGAAAAGGATAAAGAATATCTTTCTTCTGTTATTGGTGGGGCAGTAGTTAATCTAATTGCGAATACGCTACTGATTTCAAAAATTGGAGCAGTTGGAGCAACGATTGGTACAATACTTGCCGAGATTTTTGTTTGTGTGATTCAGACGTTGAGCGTTAGAAAGGAACTCCCGGTACTACGTTATATAAAAAGTATATGGATGTTTGCTGTTTTTGGAGTGGCTATGTTTGTAGGGGTGTTCTATATCGGAAATGCTTTGGAAAACAAAGTGTCAACATTATTCCTACAGATCATCTGTGGAATGCTGATATACGGAACACTTTGCATGATATACTTCATTTATACACAAGATGAGATGATTCTTAAAATGTTGAGAAAAATAAAGGGGAAAATTAGATAATCCCCAGAAGATAGTTTATATCTGAGTTTACCAGGGACTATGCGTCTTAGATTGCAGAAAAGCAATCTGAACAGAAAGCACTTCTTTCCAAAGTTGCATCTATTATGGCAAATATAGATTCTTTGAAAGAGAAGAAGGCATTACGGGAATTCCTTAACAACGGAATTGTTAAGCAGGAAGCGAAAAACAGAAATAGAATTCGTTTTGAAAAACTGCTCACTGAAGGCATAAGCACAGATAAAATCCCCGCAAAACTGAAATAACCTCGAATCCCACGATGAACAGGTATGCTGCCTGATTATCGTGGGATTTTTGCTTTATAACGTATTTTTAGAAATACTAGTAATGTTCCGGGTGAGAGCCTTACCGTTTTTCTTTTTTCCAAATTGTGAAATTTTCAAAACTGTATTCCAAAACGGCCTTGTGGATTCTTATTAGTGTAGGGACTTTCAAAATCTTTCGTAAAACAACGTTTCTCTAGTTCTATGAGTGGAAAATAAACAAAATCTATGCTCTAAAATTAGGTAGTTCAACAAAATTTGAAAATCTGGTTGCCAAACAGCCATTTTAGATTGTTATAGGTAGAGGGGAACGTTGGAAAAATGAATTTTCTTTGAATTTTCAAAAGACCCGGTTTAAAAACACCCCTTAAAGTTTGTATAGGGTATAGGAAGTGTTTTCAAAAGTAAGCCAATTCACTACGGTAGCACTGATGAAATTTCCAGATTCCTTACAAAGCCACATCGCACCTTGAAAATCGCATGAGCCACCCCAGCAGGATACCTCTGGTACTGAATGTGCATTCTGCGCGTCTTACCAGAAAAAACGTCGGAGAGAATCGGGCAGGAACGGGCTGGGACAGAGTGGACGGTAGTTAAGAGCAAGATTCGCCTCTGTATACGAAACCGCTCCTACGGGCGATTTTTCTACGGCGGCATCTTGATGGGGATTGCGCTCCCCATACCCTCACATCGTGCAAAATCACATGATTTTGCCTGTTGGTGGCCTGTCGCAGCAGGTCACAGCCGGAGTGCAGATGCACTGCCGGGAAAATCAAATTCTTGATTTTGGAAAGGAGACCCCATGCCACGAACAAAGAAAAAAGTGAAATCTATCGTAAAGACAAAAGTAATCTCCGCACGAGTTACAGAAACAGTACATGAACTTTTACACCAGCAGGCCGAAGATGCCGGAATGACGCTCTCTGAATTTACAGCGCAGATGCTGATGAAAGGTCGCGTGAATACCTCGTATGTATTCTATGTCCACCCAGACGAGATCGAAGCCATCACACGGGAGTTTTCCGCTATCGGGAACAACCTGAACCAGATCGCGGCGTTCTTCAACAGCGGCGGTATCCAGTCGCGCGCTATGCTCGAAAACATCAACCATGCGATTTCCTGCGTTTTTGAAATGCGGGAGCAGGTCGCAGAAATGGCAGGAAAGAACTATGGCAATATTAAAGCACATCGCAAGTAAGAGTTCCGATTATGGTGCTGCACTGGAGTATCTGATTTTCAAGCATGACGAGCTTCGGAAAACTCCGATCCTTGACCAGAACGGAAATCGTATCATGCGAGATGAGTTTTATCTGGACGGTCTGAACTGTGAACCCTATTCCTTCGATGCGGCCTGCCAGCAACTGAACCGCGAATATCAGAAGAACAAAAACAAGGATGAAATTAAATCGCACCATTACATCATCAGCTTTGATCCACGGGACAGCACAGAAAATTGCTTGACGGGGAAACGGGCGCAGGAGCTTGGACTGGAATATGCAAAAGCCAATTTTCCGGGGCATCAGGCTTTGGTCTGTACGCACATGGACGGTCATAATGGCAGCGGCAACATTCATGTACATATCGTAATCAACAGCTTGCGAAAATTGGATGTGCCCCAGCAGCCCTTCATGGAGCGACCCATTGACTGCAAGGCAGGGTACAAGCACCATGTGACGAACGAGTATCTAAAGCACCTGCAGAAATCCCTCATGGATTTGTGCCGCCGCGAATTTTTGCATCAGGTCGATTTACTGTCACCATCCAGAATGGGCGTGACCGAGGCAGAGTATTGGGCACAGCGGCGGCTGGATGAGAAAAAACAGAAAATCGAAACGGAAGGATTTACGCCCAATCCGACAAAGTTTCAAACACAGAAACGGCTTATCCGGGATGCCGTTGCTGCTGCTCATGAAAAAGCAATCTCGTATGAAGATTTTCAAGACATCCTGCAGGATGAATACAACATTTTCGTCAAAACCCAACGTGGGCGTTATAGCTATCTGCCGCCGGAACGGAACAAGTTCATATCGGAGCGTTCTCTGGGAGAAAGCTGCAAAAGAGAATGTCTGGAAGGATTCTTTGTTCAGAACGCCGAGAAGAATCTGCGGTACAAGGAAGAACCCATACTGATTTTTACAACCAGAACCAGGCTACGGCTCGTTGTGGACCTGCAGGAGAATGTCAAGGCACAGGAAAATCTGGCCTATGCACTAAAGGTCAAAATCAGTAATTTGCAGAAAATGGCTGAAACGCTGGTATTGGTGCAGGAAAATAACATCAACGACCTGACGGAACTGAACGATCTGTGTAAGACAGCACAGGCCAATGCGCAGGCAGCGTATGAACGGCTGTCACAGGCAGAGGATGAACTGTACAAAACCAACGAACAGATTCATTATGCGGGGCAGTACCTTTCTACCAAAGAGGTTCAGCAGCAATTTACGAAAGCAATTTTCAAGAAAAAATTCCGTGCAGAGCATTCCAAGAAATTGGATGCCTATGCAGAATCCGTGAAATACTTCCGGGAAGAAAATGATGGAAAGCTGCCATCGCTGAAATCCTTGAAAAAACGGAAAGAAGAACTGACCAAAGAAATCGCGGAGAGGAAAAAGGCATATGCTCCCCTGAGGGAAGAATCCAAGCGTCTGGAAATTGCATCGGATAATGTGTACAGCATCTTCCGAAAAACCAATGAGATGAAATCCGACCTTGCATGGAAACGCGAGTGGGAGGCCAATGTCCGCGAAAAGGCAAGGCAGGATCAGGCTCGACAGGAACAGCGTGAGCGTCAACCGAAACGCAAGAAGCGCAGCTATGATATGAGCCTGTAATCAGCAGGGTCTTCCACCCCGCACCCCGGAACCCTGCCGGATGCGTAAGCCCGTGCAGAGCTTTCCCATTCGGCAGGGACTTTTGAAAATAAGAAGGAGGTCAATTTTCAAGAACGACAATTTATTTGAAATCGTAAAACTGAATATTACTACTCGACAGGCTGCAGAAGCCTATGGCTTTCAGCCCAACCGCAGCAGCATGATTTGCTGTCCATTCCATACAGACCGTAACCCCAGCATGAAAGTAGATTCCCGGTTTCACTGTTTTGGCTGTGGAGCGGATGGTGATGTTATTGACTTTACCGCAAAGTTGTTTCAACTGTCCCTGCGACGGGCGGCGGAAAAGCTGGTCGCAGATTTTGGACTTTCGAGGAATCCTGTTTTTCCACTACAGTATCCGAAAATTGTGGAATATAAAAGTCAAAACCCAATCCAAATATTGTACGAGTGCCGTGCAATCCTAGCTGACTGGCGCATACGATTTGTACCAAAATTATCGGAGGAAGAACTGCATCCATGTTTTGTTGCCAGCCTGCATTATACGGATTACATCCAATATCTGATAGAGAATCGACATTTTCTCACCGAACATCGGAAGGAGGTTCAACAGATTGCCCAACGAATCCGAAAATACGAGATCGACCATTTCCAACATCCGCAAAATGCTCTCGCAGGCTGAAAAAGGTGGTGTTCAGAACACGATTCAAAACTGTGTGACCGTTTTGCAGAACGACCCGATTCTTGCAGATTCCATCCGGCTGAATCTGCTGAGTGAACGCATTGATATTGTAAAGCCGATGGGCTGGCAGCGTTCTGGCCCTACACTGACCGACACGGATATGATGTACATTCTTCGTAGAATGGAAAAGTATGGTCTGTACAGCGAAAAACGAGTGTCTGCGGCAATTCGCATTGTTGCCAATGAGAATCATTACCACCCCATCCGGGACTACTTGAATGAATTGAAGTGGGATGGCACAGCACGGATAAGCCGCGCCTTGCATCGCTTTCTCGGTGCCGCAGAAGATGAGCTTACCACAGAAGCGTTGAAAATTTTTCTGCTTGGAGCGATCAAACGGGTGTTTCATCCCGGCTGCAAATTTGAAATGATGCTTTGCTTGGTCGGTGGGCAGGGTGCAGGAAAATCCTCTTTTTTCCGGCTGCTTGCTATCAAAGATGAATGGTTCTCGGATGATTTGCGGCGACTGGATGATGATAACGTGTTCCGCAAGCTGCAAGGCCACTGGATTATGGAAATGTCGGAAATGATTGCGACTGCCAATGCCAAAAGCATTGAAGAAATCAAGAGCTTTCTCAGCAAGCAGAAAGAAACCTACAAAATCCCGTATGAAACACACCCGGCAGATCGTTTGCGGCAATGTGTCTTTGCAGGAACGACCAATCGACAGGACTTCCTGCCCCGTGACCGCACGGGAAACCGCCGCTTTATCCCCATCCCGGTGGATGCAACACAGGCTGAAGTACATATTCTGGATAACGAAGCGGAATCCCGTGCCTATATCGACCAGCTTTGGGCAGAAGCCATGACGATTTACAACAGCGGTGATTATAAGCTGACATTCAGCCCTGCCATGCAGGAAGCCTTGCAGATTTGCCAGAAAGATTTTATGCAGGAAGATACACAGGCGGGCATGATTTATGCGTTTCTGGAGGATTACACGGGTGACCGGGTATGTTCCAAACAGCTCTACGCTGAGGCACTGGGCAATCTGAATCTTCCTGCGGAGTGGGAAACCCGTGCTATCTGTGAGATCATGACTGCAGGAATTGTGAATGGCGAAATCAAGGGGTGGACAGCCCATAAAGCAGCCAAACGCTACCCGAAGTATGGCGTGCAGAAAGGATGGGAACGTGTAACCGCTGCAAAAGTGGAGGCAGACGGTTTTGTAGAACTTACAGACGAAGAAGCTCAGCAGATGGGATTTCCGTTTTGAAGGGCCATTTTACACAGTTGGTTACAGGTTTGGTTACACCCTGTATCTGCCAAAAAGCAGCATCATTCCACGTGATTTTCCTATCTGTAACCATGTAACCTGTAACCGATAAGAAAAATAAATACAGAAAATTGCCAGCATACCACCGTAGAAAAAGTTTTCTGTGGCGGTTACAGTCTGCTGGTTACAAACAAAAATACGGAGGTTTTGCCTATGAAAGAAGTCCCGATTTGGGAGAAAAGCAATCTGACGCTGGAAGAAGCCGCAGCTTATTCCGGCATTGGTATCAACAAGCTGCGTGAAATGAGCGATTCCAAAGACTGTACCTTTGTTCTCTGGAATGGTACGAAGCGGCTGCTGAAACGCCGCAGGCTGGATGAACACCTTGACCGATTATTTTCGATTTGACAATAAAAATGAAGTCTGCAGTTGAAAGCACCTCGGCGGTATGGTATGATTAAGCTGTAGGTTGCTTTCTGCCAACAATGGAGGACATAACGATGGCAGAAAGAAGAAAAGACTCAAAGAAGCGTGTTCTAAAGGAAGGTGAATATCAGCGCAGTAACGGAACGTATGAGTACCGCTGGCGCAGTGAAAACGGCAAGCGCAACAATGTGTACGCCAAAAGTCTGGAAGAACTTCGTGAGAAAGAAGCAGAGATTCAGCGTGACCGCAGTGATGGCATTCGTTCGGAAGCGCGGAACGCGACCATCAATGACATTCACGAGCAGTGGCTGCAACTGAAAAAGGGGCTGAAAGCCAACACACTGGTCAATTACGAGTATATGTACAAGATGTACGTATTCCCGGAGTTTGGAAAGCGGAAGGTCGGAAGCCTGAAAAAGTCGGATGTGCGGCGGTTTTACAATGGCCTTGTGGATTCGCAGCGTCTGAAAGTGGCAACGGTGGAGAACATCCATACAGTGCTGCATCAGGTGCTGGATTTTGCGGTTGAGGACGAGTATCTCCGCATCAATCCATCCGATAATGCGTTAAAAGAGCTCAAACAGACGCACAATCTGGACAGTGAACGCCGCAAGGCTCTGACCGCAGGCCAGCAGAAGCTGTTGATGAACTTCTTGAAAAACAGCGAGAAGTACAATCACTGGCTTCCCATCATTACCGTGATGGTGGAATGTGGTCTCCGTGCTGGTGAGGCAACGGGTTTGCGCTGGGAGGACATCAACCTTGATACGGGTGAAATCAGTGTAAATCACACGTTGATTTATTACAGCCACCGGGAGAAAGGTTGTCTGTACGGAATCAATACACCCAAAACGGAAGCTGGAAACCGAATTGTGCCTATGACTCCGGAAGTCAAGGCTGCTTTTGTACAAGAGCGAGAGTATCAGAAGAAAACTGGAATTTCCTGCAAGGTGACGATTGATGGCTATACGGATTTTATTTTTGTAAACCGTTTTGGCGAGTGCCAGCATCACAGCACCATCAATAAAGGCATTGACCGTATCATCCGCGACTGCAACGAGGAACAGTTGGCAAAATGCGAAAGCGGTACAATCAAGCCGAAAAACCTTGTTCTGCTTCCGAAGTTTAGCTGTCATTCCCTGCGTCACACCTGTGCTACCCGTCTTTGCGAGGCTGGAATCAACATGAAGGTCATTCAAGACGTACTGGGCCACGCCGATATTACCACTACCATGAACATCTACACTGAGGCCACAAAAAATCTCAAGAAAAAGGAAATCGACAAGTTTGCAGAGTTCTTATCTGCAACCACGACATTTGAAGGAAAGGAGGAAAATGACTGATGGAAAATAAATCTGCAGCCCCAGTAGCACAGGTTCTTGTTCCGGCAGTGAGTGAGATTCGTTCTCTGCTGGAAGCTTCCCGTAAAAATGTAGCACAGCAAGTCAATCAGGAACTGCTGTCAACTTATTGGAAGATTGGTGAGGTCGTTGTTCGTTGTGAACAAAATGACAGCATCCGTGCTGCATATGGTGAAAAGACCTTATCGCAGCTTTCCAGGGCGTTGACAAAGGAGCTTGGCAAGGGCTTTTCGCGCTCGAATGTTTACAATATGCGGCAGTTCTATCTCAGCTATCCAATTTTCCAGACAGTGTCTGGAAAATTGAGTTGGTCGCACTACTGTGAGCTGTTATCCATTTCCGATAAGGAGAAGCGCAGCTTCTACGAAAAAGAAGCGGTCAATTCTGGCTGGTCTGTCCGTGAAATGAAACGTCAGGTTGAAAGTTCCCTGTTTGAACGGCTGCTCTTGTCTCGTGGGGATGCCAACAAGGAACAAGTTTTAGCATTGGCTGCAAGAGGTGTGGACTACACAAAGCCGGAGGACATTATCAAGGACCCGTATGTATTCGAGTTTTTGGGACTGCCGGAAGAAAAGCCGTTCCTTGAAAGCGATTTGGAAGCAGCACTGGTGCGACAAATCGAAGATTTCTTGCTGGAACTTGGCCGGGGCTTTATGTTTGTCGGCACACAGCAGCGTGTCACAGTGAACAACACCCACTACTATGTGGATATGGTGTTCTACAATAAGATTTTACACGCCTATGTGCTGATCGAGTTGAAAACCACCAAGCTCACGCCCGAAGCCGCCGGACAAATCAATATGTATCTGAACTACTACGCCGCAGAGGTCAACGACCCAGAAGATAATCCTCCTATCGGCATCATCCTCTGCACCGACAAGGACAGCGTAGCAGCCGAGTATGCGCTGGGCGGTTTGTCGAATCAGATTTTTGCATCCCGGTATGTCTTGTATATGCCGAACAAGGAGCAGCTTATTGGACAGGTGGAAGAAGTCTTGAAGCGTTGGCACTCTCACGAAAACGAATAAGTTTACCACCAGCCTTACCACTGACTTACCACCAATTTGAGAATAGCTGTAAACAGTTGCGTAGAGTTGCGAAAAATAAGACCTTTTTATCTTGCACAAACAAAGGCTTATGAACACTTGTAAACAGCTATAAATCACCACCAGTCAAGCTCCCCACGATGAAGCCGATTGAGCAGTAAAACACAAAATTAAAACGCAGGTACGATGAAATTTTGAACGGATTTCAAGCAACATCTGCGGTACTACACCACAACTACACCAATTTTGGGACGTTTTCTTGAAAAGGGGCCTTACAAAGCGGTGTGGTGTATGAATTGAATATGCGGATTGGTGTAGTAGCCAAACCTATAGAATGAAACCCAGCAAACGCTTTATAGTGGCTATGAAGTGCTTGCTGGGTTTGTTTTATTTATTTGGAGGAATTAAAATGGTTGAGTTTGTTCCGATTTTTCCGGAAACTGGCGAATTTGACTGGGATACCACATGTGCTAGTTACAAAAAATTAGATCAAGAGCTTAAGAAAAATCCCAAAGACCTAAAGGCGATTAATGATAATATTGGTGTGCTGCAACACTATATTTTTAGTATAAAAGATTTGATAGTGGATACAGATATTTATTCTGATGAAGAAATATTTCAGAACAAAGAACAAGCAGCACTAAAAGTAATTGACATTGTAGAAGCTCTTAAAGACCACGACATTCTTCATATGGTATACTTGGCAGTTACTGCTCAAAATTGTATCATTACGGGAGATTGGGATAGCGCAATTGATTGCTACAATCAGATATTAACTTCAGATGGTGTCTTAGATGCAGAGTATGATGCAAATTATTATACTGGCGAGCTAGAGTTAGCTGCAAAAGTTGTTCATAATATTGGAACGCTTTATTTCGTTGGACTAAAAGGAGCAGATGCACTTCAAATAAGAGAAAAATACAAGTATTTATTTGACCTTGAAAATCAGCGCTATACTCGATTAATGAGAAGAAATCCGGAATGGGCAACACGATTCAAAACAGAATTTGATGATTTGGATGATTTCACTCGTGGGATTATTTATTACAATACTTCCTTTGCATATGATATTCAAACCGATGGAAGTATGCTGGCGGCAATTTGCTCGGACTGCAAAAAGAACAAAGAAAAGTACATAACGGAATTGGATGAGCAGATTCAACTTGTGAACAAAGGAATTAGGCTATATGTTATAGACAATTCCATTGGCTTCCAAGGTCAAATCATAACGAAAATTCTTCCCCTTTCCAAGTTCAAGGAACACAGAAAAGATTCATCTAGTACCTCAAACAAAAAAGATGAACCTAAAAATGAGCCTTTAGAAGTTAAGCCTTCTCTAGACGACATTCTTTTAGACCTAGAAACATTAGTTGGACTTGCGCAGGTTAAAAAAGAGGTATCGTCTCTTATTAATCTTTTGAAAATCCAAAACATTCGCAAACAAAAAGGACTACCAGAGTTCCCCATCTCTCGCCATCTCGTGTTCTCCGGTAATCCCGGCACGGGCAAAACAACTGTTGCAAGATTGCTTGCTCAAATCTACCACGAACTGGGCATTCTCTCAAAAGGGCAGTTGATTGAAGTTGACCGCTCTGGGCTTGTTGGCGGCTATGTTGGACAGACGGCCATCAAAACGCAGGGTGTGATTCAGCAGGCGTTGGGTGGTGTGCTGTTTATTGATGAAGCCTATACGCTTGCAAGAGGAAATGACTCAAACGATTACGGTCAGGAAGCGATTGATACTATCCTGAAAGCGATGGAAGATCACCGTGATGATCTGGTCGTTATTGTTGCTGGCTATCCCGATTTGATGGAGCGTTTTATAAATTCCAATCCGGGCTTGAAGTCCAGATTCAACAAGTATATCCATTTTGAGGATTATACCCCGGAGGAACTTCTGGAGATTTTTGATTCCATGTGTAAGAAAGCTGGATTGACCGCAACACGAACTGCACGAAATTGGGTTCTGCATGTTTTCACCGAGGAATATGAAAACCGTGATGAAACATTTGCGAATGGACGTGAAGTGCGCAACTTCTTTGAGAAGGCTGTCGTTAATCAGGCAAATCGGCTTGCAAATGAAGCTTACTTGAATGATGAAGATGTATCTACACTAACGGCGGAAGATGTTATTGTAGAATAAGAGGTGTCGCCGTACATTTTTCCATCTATCTTAAAGATAATCAGTTGGCTCGAAAGAGAACTGGTAAGGAGATGATAAAATGAGCGATAGAGCAGGTTTGCACTGTTCATGTAATGAGGATGCCGTCTATCACAAAGGGTTCTATAATGATGAGAACTTTATAAAATCCCTGGCCGAGATATGCTATGATGATTTTTTTGAATCGCCAAATGATGACGAATTTTCATACAATTATGCAGATGTTTTACTTTGTGGTGCTTGTCATATTTTTGCTGAATCACTGCAAAAGAAGTTGGGATATAATCTGTATATAATTGAGAGCATCGATAAAAAAGGTTTCCATGCTTTTTGTCAAGTCTGTATCGACAATAGACTTTATTATGTTGATGCACGAGGGATGACTTCAAGTTTTGATGAGTTTATGGAGATTGCCAGGCAGTTCGTAAATGGTGAGTATATTATTCGATTTGCTTCACCTGATGAAGTGGTTGAATGGAAAAGTGATGACTACTACGAAGAAGCATCTTCCTTTGCAGAAAGCATTATTGAAAAGTACAAGGAGTGCTATACGCTGTAAAGTATAAGATAGGTCCTATCTGTGTAACACGAATTATTCTTTGTCAAGAGGGCTGGCACCGTCCAGTCCTCTATCTTTTTGCCAAAGTTTTCTGCGTGTTTTCTTGCACTCTGCCGAAAGTGTCGTGTTTTCAAAAGTTCGCGTTTGCGAAGCAACAAAAGCCCCAGCGGGGCTTTTGAGTGACCGAACGGTCTTGCGCCAGCAAGATGGAGGGGTCTCACCCCGACAAGTTCAC
>OLIT01001385.1_pt1 | contig 21214 bp, 17 predicted proteins | sample 1601341 | NCBI WGS metagenome assembly OLIT01 (sample SAMEA2452121, study PRJEB22498) | human gut metagenome | biome: human feces; feature: human gut; material: feces | place: Australia | collected 2012
GTATTCACCGCTTGTATGAATGGTACCTGAAGGGTATCTGCATCAATCATCAGACGGTATAATCCGAATGGAAATTCCCCATGCATGATAAAAACGCCGTATAAAGCAGACCGGTAAAAGTATTTGATAAAAGTATGCTTCATTCCATATTTTTAATTACCTTTGCTAATAATCGCAGTAAATAAAATGGAACTCACTCACTTCTTTTATAAAGAACCTACCTGGGAACTAACCCAAGCCATTCCTTTCAAGGCTGTCAATCTGCTTGTAGGAAAAAATGCTGTAGGCAAATCGAAAGTCATTGCCGCAATTTTTAACATGGCCAATATTATCTTGCAACAAGATATGCCGTTTGTATCAAGAATTTCCTGCTCTTCCACTTTCTCCTTTAAGGATGAAGAAGAAGTAATAGAATACCATTTCACATATCAACGGGGGATAATAACGGAAGAAAATCTGACAATAAACGGACAAAACCTGCTGAACCGAAATGAAAAGGAAACATTGCTGGAAGGGATGCCAATCAATCCTCCAACGGATAAGCTGACGCTTCACGTGCGCAGAGACATCATACAATACCCCTATTTTGAGAAAATCATTACATGGGCGGAAAATGTGTACGGACAACGTTTCAATGAAATTGAAGCGGACAGGGGAAATAAAACCGATTCATTCCTTTCGCCTATTCATAAAGATGATTTGTTCACCATGGTAAAATCACTTCCTTCTGAATCCATACAAAGAATAATCGAACAGGCCCAAAATCTGGATTACCACCTGGAAGCCATCAAAACTTTCAAGCCGGAGAGATTTAAAATCGTTCTATTCAAGGAAAAAGGCATCAAAGAACCTTTGTTCATATCTTCTTTATCAAAAGGTATGTGCAGAGCCATCAGCCTTCTGATTCAGATGGAATATCTTTCCGCACAAGGAAAGCCTTCGCTCTGGCTGATTGACGACTTAGGCGAAGGATTGGACTATGACCGCACGGTCAAACTGGGAAAACTACTGTTTGACTTCTGTCATGAAAGAGGTATCCAGCTGCTGGCCAGTTCAAACGATACTTTTCTGATGGATATTGTGGACCTGCAGTATTGGAATATTCTGGAACGAAAAGGTGAAAAAGTGATGCCTGTCAATACAACCAACAGTCCTGATCTGTTCGAAGATTTCAAATTTACGGGTCTCAGCAACTTTGACTTCTTCTCATCGGACTATATTTCACGCCATACTGATAAAAACTCAACTGGGTACAGACATTACACAAGACCCGGAAATTACAGTTTATCATCCGGCCAAACTACTGAATGATATTTATCAACTGGTAGGTATGAAATATGATAAACATAAAGGAGACGCGCATGCCATTACATCTAGCTTGTCTAAAAGTGATTATATACGCTTGAAAGATTCTGGTAAATGTGAATCGTTCAAAGAATTCATTAACGATATTGTATAATTTGGAAGTTTACAATAATATGAAGAATTATACCATTGCCGTAGCTGGCACAGGCTATGTAGGTTTATCCATAGCCACTTTGTTGGCCCAGCATCATCAAGTAACGGCTGTTGACGTGATTCCTGAAAAGGTAGAGAAAATCAATCACCGTATCAGCCCGATTCAGGATGAATACATCGAAAAGTACTTGGCGGAAAAGGAACTAAATCTCACGGCAACATTAGACGGAGCATCAGCTTACCGGAATGCGGATTTCGTGGTGATAGCCGCTCCCACCAACTACGACCCGGTGAAGAATTATTTTGATACGTCGCATGTAGAAGAGGTGATTGACCTGGTACTGGAAGTGAACCCGGATGCGGTAATGGTTATCAAGAGTACCATTCCGGTGGGTTACTGCCGTAGCCTGTACGTGAAGTATGCAGAGAAGTTCCGCTCCACTCCTGCCCTTGCCGGAAAGAAATTCAACCTGCTGTTCTCGCCGGAGTTCTTGCGCGAGAGCAAGGCGCTGTATGACAACCTCTACCCCAGCCGTATCATTGTGGGCTTCCCGAAACTGATTAACGGACGTGACGAGGAGAACGCGGCTATTCAGGCGATTGCCGGAGAACACCTGGAGGAAAAGGCGCATGAGTTTGCGGCGCTGTTACAGGAAGGTGCCTTGAAACCGGACATCGATACACTGTTCATGGGGCTGAAAGAGGCAGAAGCGGTGAAGCTGTTTGCCAATACTTACCTGGCTCTGCGTGTAAGCTACTTCAATGAGCTGGATACGTATGCGGAAGTAAAAGGACTGAACACACAGGCCATCATTCAGGGTATCTGCCTGGACCCGCGCATCGGTTCGCATTATAACAACCCTTCTTTTGGCTACGGGGGCTACTGTCTGCCGAAGGATACCAAGCAGCTGTTGGCTAACTACCAAGATGTGCCGGAGAACCTGATTCAGGCCATTGTGGAGAGTAACCGCACGCGTAAGGATTTCATTGCGGACCAGGTGCTGAAAAAAGCGGGATACTACGATTATTACAACCGCGGGGATTACAGTCCGGAAGCGGAGAAAGAATGTATCATCGGGGTATATCGCCTGACCATGAAGTCGAACAGCGATAATTTCCGCCAGAGCAGCATCCAAGGAGTAATGAAGCGCATCAAAGCGAAAGGTGCCACGGTCATCATCTATGAACCGACTTTGGAAGACGGCACTACGTTCTTCGGCTCAAAGGTGGTGAACAACCTGGAGGATTTCAAGAAGCAGAGCAACGCCATCATTGCCAACCGCTACGATGCGTGCCTGGATGACGTAAAGGAAAAAGTTTATACACGTGATATTTTCAGAAGAGACTAAATCAATTAATAATTAATAATTAATAATTAATAATTAAGAATGAAAGGTATTGTGTTAGCCGGTGGTAGCGGCACACGTCTCTACCCCATTACCAAGGGAGTGAGCAAGCAGATGCTCCCGGTGTTTGACAAACCGATGATTTATTATCCCATCTCCGTGCTGATGCTGGCGGGTATACGGGAGATTCTGATTATCTCTACGCCCTACGACTTGCCGGGATTCCAGCGTCTGCTGGGCGACGGAAGTAACTTCGGGGTACGTTTTGAATATGCGGAACAGCCCTCGCCCGACGGACTGGCACAGGCTTTTCTTATCGGGGAGAAGTTCATCGGGGATGACGCGGCCTGCCTGGTGTTAGGGGACAATATTTTCCATGGAAACGGACTGAGTGCGATGCTGCGGGAAGCGGTACGTACGGCAGAAGAGGATAAGAAGGCTACGATGTTCGGTTACTGGGTGAGCGACCCGGAACGTTACGGGGTGGCGGAATTTGACAAGGAAGGGAACTGTCTTTCCATTGAGGAGAAACCGCAGCATCCGAAATCGAACTATGCGGTGGTGGGCTTGTATTTCTATCCGAACAAGGTGGTAGAGGTGGCCAAAAGCATCAAGCCGTCGGCTCGCGGGGAACTGGAAATTACTACGGTGAACCAGCGATTCCTGGAAGACGGGGAACTGAAGGTGCAGACATTGGGACGGGGATTTGCCTGGCTGGATACGGGTACGCATGACTCGCTGGCAGAGGCTTCTACCTACATTGAGGTGATTGAAAAGCGTCAGGGGTTGAAAGTGGCGTGTCTGGAAGGGATTGCCTATCGCAAGGGCTGGATTTCGGCCGACAAATTGCGGGAGGAAGCGCAACCGATGCTGAAGAACCAGTACGGACAATATCTGCTGAAGGTGATTGACGAGGTGGAGCGTACGGGGAAGGCAAACCTGGAATAACGTTTATAGTTAATAATTAAAAGCGTTTCTTCAGTTAATAGTTAAATGACTTATCTGTTTATATAAAATGGAAGTAATTAAAACAGCGATAGAGGATGTGGTGATTATCGAGCCACGCATTTTTAAGGATGCCAGAGGGTATTTCTTTGAATCGTTCTCTCAACGGGAGTTTGAAGAGAAGGTGGGAAAGATTAATTTTGTGCAGGACAATGAGAGCATGTCATCGTACGGGGTGATGCGCGGGCTGCATTTCCAGCGTCCGCCGTACACGCAGAGCAAACTGGTGCGCTGTGTGAAGGGCGCGGTACTGGACGTAGCGGTGGACATCCGCAAAGGGAGTCCTACTTACGGGCAGCATGTGGCCGTGGAACTGACGGAGGAGAATCACCGCCAGTTTTTTGTGCCGCGGGGCTTTGCACACGGTTTTGCCGTACTGAGCGAAACGGCCATCTTCCAGTACAAGTGTGACAACTTCTATCATCCGGAAGCGGACGGTGGTATCAGCATCCTGGATGATTCGCTGGGCATCGACTGGCGTATCCCGACGGAACACGCTATCCTGAGCGAGAAAGACACCAAGCATCCGCTGTTGAAGGATTTTGATTCTCCATTTGACTATCATGTTTCACTATATTAATTCTTTACTATTATGACTACATTCAAACGTAACATACTGATTACCGGCGGTGCCGGATTTATTGGCAGCCACGTGGTGCGCCTGTTTGTAAACAAGTATCCGGAATACCGTATCATCAACCTGGACAAGCTGACGTATGCGGGTAACCTGGCGAACCTGAAGGACATTGAGAACCTGCCGAACTATGTGTTCATAAAGGCGGACATCTGCGACTACGAGAAGATGCAGGAGCTGATGGAGCTGTATCACGTGGACGGTATCATTCACCTGGCTGCGGAGAGCCACGTGGACCGAAGCATCAAGGATCCGTTTACCTTTGCACGCACCAACGTAATGGGTACGCTGTCGCTGCTGCAGGCGGCCAAGGTGTACTGGGAAAGTCTGCCGGAGAAGTATGAGGGCAAGCGTTTCTATCACATCTCTACCGACGAGGTGTACGGGGCACTGGAGATGACGCATCCGGAAGGTATCGAGCCACCGTTCACTACCACGGCTTCGTCGTCGGAACATCACCTGGCGTACGGGAAGGATTTCTTCTACGAGGATACGAAGTATAATCCGCACAGCCCCTACTCTGCCAGCAAGGCGAGCAGCGACCACTTTGTGCGGGCATTCCACGACACGTACGGCATGCCGACCATCGTGACGAACTGTTCGAACAACTACGGGCCGTATCAGTTCCCGGAGAAGCTGATTCCGCTGTTCATCAACAACATCCGTCACCGCAAGCCGCTGCCGGTGTATGGCAAGGGGGAAAACGTGCGCGACTGGCTGTATGTGGAGGACCATGCGCGGGCCATCGACGTGATTTTCCATAACGGTAAGACGGCAGAAACCTATAACATCGGCGGTTTCAATGAGTGGAAGAACATTGACATCATCAAGGTGGTAATCAACACGGTAGACCGTCTGCTGGGCCGCAAGGAGGGTGAAGACATGGATCTGATTACCTACGTAACCGACCGTCTGGGCCACGACATGCGTTATGCCATCGACTCTACGAAGCTGCAGAAAGAACTGGGCTGGGAACCGAGCCTGCAGTTTGAAGAGGGTATCGAGAAGACGGTACGCTGGTACTTGGACAACCAGGAATGGATGGACAACGTGACGAGCGGTGACTATCAGAAGTATTATGATAGCATGTATCAAAACCGATAATTATGAAAACGACTTATTACTTTTGTGACAAATACACCCATCTCTAATTATGTCAATATGGAACTAAAGATAAGAAACTTCGGGCCAATAAAAAAAGCGGATATTGATTTTGGTCATCTGACATTCCTGATTGGCCCACAAGCCAGCGGTAAAAGTTTATCACTGGAACTACTAAAACTAATAATTGACAAACAACACATCATTTCCACATTACGGAATTATAATTATATTTTAAGTAAAACCGATGCCAGAAATATTCTGGAATGGTATTTTGGTGAAGGACTATCTGCTCTATTTAAAGAAGAGACCCAAATTTCATGGACAGATAACTTGTTTACTCCTCAAGATCTGCTCAAAACAATTAGCAGACAAAAAGCTTCTGAAGTACAAAAGGAATCAGTATTCTACGTGCCGGCTCAAAGAATACTAAGTATTTCGGACGGACGACCAAAGAACTTCATGGAGTACGATGTCTCCAATCCGTATGTGCTACGACGTTTCAGCGAAACCCTACGGATTTTCATGCAAGGGGGGTTAGGTAATCCGGATACTATTTTCCCGATGAGAAACAGGCTAAAAGGTTCTATCAGAAAATCCATCAAGGATACAATCTTCCATGATGGAAAAGTTGTGCTAGACAAGACCGGTGAACAACGGAAGATGAAACTGGAAATAGACGAGATGAGAATTCCATTTATGGCCTGGAGCGCCGGACAAAAGGAATTCATGCCACTTCTATTGGCTATCTACTGCCTGTCAGGACCTCCTACACAAGTAATCAACAAGAGTGACTACCAATGGGTAATCATTGAAGAGCCTGAAATGGGACTACATCCACGTGCCATACAATCTGTTCTGCTGGAAATTATCGAACTTGTACAAAGCGGATACAGAGTGGTGGTGTCTACACATTCGGTTACATTTTTAGAATTTGTATGGGCATTCAAAAATCTACAATCACTCTCTGACGAGGACTTCAAAGCTGCAATGTGTGAAATATTTGATATACGGACAAGTACAACAGCGGCAAACCTGTTCGACCGCCTGAAAGAGAAAACAATCAAGACATTCTATTCGGCCGAACAGTTTTCTGAAAACGGGGTGACTTTCGCAGACATATCTTCACTGGATGCCTTCAGCGAAAACACCAATATATCAGAATGGGGCGGATTGTCCAGTTTCGCAGGAAAATCTTCTGACATTGTAAGTCGTTATGGAAAATAAAAAGATAATACCGACTTTCAAGCAGGCCGTGGAGAATACCCAAGATATCAAAAACGGATTTCACAACGGCTTACAGGCATTAGGAGCAAATGCAAAACAGGTTTCTGCCACAGACACAAAAAAACTGGAAGGCAGTGTGGATATTGATGCATGCACAAAAGAGCTATATCCTCAGGATGCACGTTGGGATTACGCCATAGGCTATGAAGGAAAAGTTTATTTTCTTGAAATTCACCCAGCCAATACAAGCAATGTAAAGGAAATGATAAAAAAAGCGGAATGGCTGACAAACTGGTTGAATCAAAAAGCACCACTACTAAAATCACAGGCAGCAAACAACAATTTTTACTGGAAAGCTTCAGGTAAACATAACATTTTACCTAATTCACCTCAATATCGAAGACTAGCACAAAGCAAAATCAAACTAATCAGTAACTGTAAACTTCCCCTCTAATATTCAACATCACCGCCAAAACACTAATTAAACGACTTTCTCAACGGGAAACACCAACTGATTTCTGAGCAAAAAGTTGGCAATAACAAAAAGAATCTGTAATTTTGGGAATTCAGTTCTCCCTATAAAATTCATTAGTATGAAAAATGTAAACTATAATGAATGCCTGGCATACCTCTATAACAAGAAATACGGGTATATCGATGAACTAAAAAATGAGTTAGGTGAAGACGTGGTACGCCAACTGGAAGCAATGGGATACATAGAAAACGCATTCGACAGTAAAGCTGACACCTGGCGGATAAGCGAACGGGCCAAAAAAAGACACAAATGTATCACTCGGGAATCGTCGCTGGGTGAACGCATCAGTGACTGGTATTATAAACATATACTCAAAATAGACTTCAATAACTGAAAGTGACAAATTACTATGCGCTATGGATACCTTCTTATCAAGAAGAGGTTCCAACAATCCAAAGAGACAAGCTGGATGAAGTAATCCTGCGAGATATTCCCGGCAGCGATACTATCCGACTTAAAGGAGAAATTGACAAAGCATCATTCAACATCCATCTCTGCTATCAGATAAATAAAGCTGAATGGAACCATCTGTACTTCATATGCACTGACAGACAACAGACAGACGGATTTATCTTCTATGCACTGGAAATGGAAGACCATGAAACGGAAACAGACTTTGTGCGCAGCAGATTATCGGAAAACCTGCCTAAATCAATCTACCACTACTTCAAGGAGTTCTTTCATATCCACTCGCTGCATGCAACAGGCGAAGACTCCCTGCTACCGGTATACCACTCAAAAGAATCTATCGACTGGAATAATGACCAAACCAGAGAATCGGTCGTCACACCTATCATAAAAGCTTATACAGATAAGTTCGACGGCTTTTATCGTCAGGGACGAGACAACCTGCAACAATGTACAACCGCTATCTGTCAGAATAGAGAGGTCACCAAAAACATACATAACCTGCGCAACCTTCTGCATGACGGATACAAGGTAAAAAGGGAAATGGATTATTGCAGATTTATTTTGGACAAACATAGTGAAGTGTTAGATGAGGAGTTACTAGCCAGAATCGAAAAGGCATACCAGAATTTCCTGACCTACTATATGGATTTGGACTTCTGGTATCACGCTTATCTGGATACCATCAATTTCAGCGATTCAAAGGCCAGTAAAAAATGGGGAATAACAGGAGGGCTTTTAGGTTTACTCTCCATTTTTATTACACTTTTTCTGGAATACAAACCTTCTAAACCTGATACGGTGAGGGAGCAATTGCTTAAAGCGGACTCACTGATTCAAGTAAAGCAAGACAATATGTCAGAGAAATTAGAGCGACTGACAAACTCATACAGACCTGATACGATACCCCATCCAGTATCGGATAAAAATAAAAAAACTAAAAAATAGATATTATGACTACATTCAAACGCAACATACTGATTACCGGCGGTGCCGGATTTATTGGCAGCCACGTGGTGCGCCTGTTTGTAAACAAGTATCCGGAATACCGTATCATCAACCTGGACAAGCTGACGTATGCGGGTAACCTGGCGAACCTGAAGGACATTGAGAACCTGCCGAACTATGTGTTCATAAAGGCGGACATCTGCGACTACGAGAAGATGCAGGAGCTGATGGAGCTGTATCACGTGGACGGTATCATTCACCTGGCTGCGGAGAGCCACGTGGACCGAAGCATCAAGGATCCGTTTACCTTTGCACGCACCAACGTAATGGGTACGCTGTCGCTGCTGCAGGCGGCCAAGGTGTACTGGGAAAGTCTGCCGGAGAAGTATGAGGGCAAGCGTTTCTATCACATCTCTACCGACGAGGTGTACGGGGCACTGGAGATGACGCATCCGGAAGGTATCGAGCCACCGTTCACTACCACGGCTTCGTCGTCGGAACATCACCTGGCGTACGGGAAGGATTTCTTCTACGAGGATACGAAGTATAATCCGCACAGCCCCTACTCTGCCAGCAAGGCGAGCAGCGACCACTTTGTGCGGGCATTCCACGACACGTACGGCATGCCGACCATCGTGACGAACTGTTCGAACAACTACGGGCCGTATCAGTTCCCGGAGAAACTGATTCCGCTGTTCATCAACAACATCCGTCACCGCAAGCCGCTGCCGGTATACGGCAAGGGGGAAAACGTGCGCGACTGGCTGTATGTGGAAGACCATGCGCGGGCTATCGACGTGATTTTCCACAACGGTAAGACGGCAGAAACCTATAACATCGGCGGTTTCAATGAATGGAAGAACATTGACATCATCAAGGTGGTGATTAACACGGTAGACCGTCTGCTGGGCCGCAAGGAGGGTGAAGACATGGACCTGATTACGTACGTAACCGACCGCCTGGGCCACGACATGCGTTATGCCATCGACTCTACGAAGCTGCAGAAGGAACTGGGCTGGGAACCGAGCCTGCAGTTTGAAGAGGGCATCGAAAAGACGGTACGCTGGTATCTGGACAACCAGGAATGGATGGACAACATGACGAGCGGTGACTACCAGAAGTATTACGACTCGATGTATAAGGGCAGATAATTGAGAAGTAAAGGCGAACAGTATCGTTATTTCCTCATAACATATCGCAAAAAACAAGAATCATGCGAAAGTTTATAATCTTTTTTCTAGGTATTGTATGTCTCTTTTTTCTTATCCTGACAGGATGCGATAAAAAGAATCCGACAGAGCAGGCTGATTATATCACACTTAGCAAAACGGAGTTGGAATTTGACTCCAATGGAGGGTATCAAACCATAAACATAAGCAGTAGCGGAAACTGGGAAGCTACTGGAGAAAATGACTGGTGCCAAATTGCTCCCGTAGACAATAGTACGGAAACGATTCAAATCATTACTACAAACAATGTGGAAAAAGAGAATCGTACCACTACGATTACATTTACTTGTGGGAAAGCAAGCGTACAGCTAACCGTCGTGCAATATGGAGTGGTTGAATCGGATTATATCGATTTGAAACTGGATAAAGAGGGAATAACGTCTGTTTATAACGAAAGCAGCGGGGAACTGACTATTAATTATGGGGACAATGAGGTTCCAGATATTTCTACTGGAAAAGCAATTGTATTACCCGGGGAATACCAATATGATATTCGCGTCATAGAAAGCATAAGCAGTTCGGACAAAAAAGTGGTTCTTCAAACAAAAGAAGGCAATATGTGTGACTTGTTCCGAAACATAAACTTCACACTTACCACAAATCCGGATCTTGTCAGTGCAACCCGTTCCACTGGCCGGGTAATCACCCCTTCTTCCATTGAGCTGGTAGATAAGGACAAACGATACACGATTTATAAACGTTCATCTACAATGACCCGAGACAGCTTTACTGGAGGGTACAATTTCTTTTCTATGAGCAAAAACTTTGACGGCCAAACATTATGTGGAGGTAAATGGGGCTCATTACAATGGGAAAAATGTAATTATGACAGCAAACTGGATGCAGTATTCTTTTTTGATTTTGGAGAAAAAACTTTGTTGGAAGCTAAAAAAGGTGATTTAAAAACGTTCCAATTTTATCTGGACGGAAACATTAATATTGAACTTTTGCTAGCGTATATTTCTCAGACATCATATAGCGAGGAAATACAAGAAATCATTAAGGAAAATATTCTTCCGACTGTCGAAATAAACTTTCCGGTGGGAAATATTCCGGTACGCGTTACGCTGGATACTCACCTAGGACAAAGATTCACTCTGGACTGTGAAGCGAACATAAAGGCTGATGCGGGTATCGGACTTCATGCAAATGCTCGTATCGGAATGCAATACAACAAGGGAGACAATTATATCACTCCTTTTAGTTCTTTTAAAACCGACTACCAAGTCTACGATCCGACGTTTAATATACAAGGGTCAGCGCAAGTCACAGCTTCATTCTACCCTGAGTTGGAAATAAAACTGTATAAATTTTTAGGTCCATGGGTAGACCTGATTCCTTATATCGGCGACAGACTGGAGGCTGGCGCACAATTCAGTGTGGCTGGAAACAACTACAAAAGCTGGACTGCAGAAATCATATCTGGAATAGACGCTCAAATGGGTCTGCAACTGGACTGGTTTAACTTTAGTGCGGAACTAATAGACCCGGTAAGCATAAGCGGAAAGGAATGTATTCTTTATAAGGCTCCGGAAGAAATAGAACTGCAATCTCCACAGAATGGTTCTCCTGTTACAGTTGGAGAAGAAGTAGAAGTGACTTTCCAGGCTTTTGCTAAAAATCATTTAACCGATGAACGATGCAACGTAAATGGCGCTATAATTGTGCTTGAAACAGAGGGTGAAGTTGAAAATGAAATTGTGAAGACAGATGAAAACGGATATGTAACTGTAAAATGGAAGGCCAAAAGCCAACAAGACAAACTGATTGCCAAACTGGTGGATAAGGCGGGAGAAACCATTAATCAGGCGGAATTTGCCCCAGCAATTCAAAATAACATATCTGTAAATATAAAAGATACACAAGGGCAATTAGGAGGACATGCCACCTTTGTACTGGAAACCAGGGCTGACTTACCAGATAACGTACAATTATCAAACACTGGAATTTATGTATTAAAAGATGATGGTACATATTCGCTTATTCCAGCAGCTATGAAACAAGGAAACAGTTTTATTTCAACCTTCATGCTCGAAGAAAATGCAAAGGACATGACCGTAGATTACCAGAATTTTACGGCATCAAAGGAAATTCAAATAGGGACATTTACCCAAAAGGAAGAAAATGGAGTAAATAAAATATACTATTCTTCTCCACAAACTGTAAAACTGGAATATAATCAGAAACCAAACGTAACGTTCACAAACATCAACACTGTTGCGACAGAATCGTTGGAGGATGGATATATCAAGCAAACCTTTGATATTTTCTTCAATATCCAAGGGGCTTTCTTCATGAAAACATTTTATTGGGAATCTCCAACAGGAAACTCTTCTCCATACGACAATGTAACTGATGGCGTCATGGATGTAATTCTGCCACTTATCTATTATCCGGATAACCCCGGCTATGATAAAATCAGATATCATGTGGTAACAGGTAATAACAAGACAATCTATTCTGATAATTGTGTTTATTGGCAAAATGGCTCTCTCTTTATTGGGCAATAACATAATTTTTTGCAGGTAAACAAAATATAATACAGGAATCAGAATTGTAATTTTAACCGAGAAAACCTCTGTTTTTCGGAGGTTTTTTCGATTTCAGCAACAATTTTAATATGAAACCTGTTTATTTTTGTTACATTTGTCCTGTCGATTGATAGGAAAATAGCAACAAATATGATTTATACAGACTTCTCAGTAAAAAACTATAGAGGGATTCGCCAATGTAAATTGGAAAAGTTAGAATTGATAAACCTCTTCTTCGGAAAAAACAACTGTGGCAAGTCTTCTTTGCTGGAATCATTATTTATATTGTCAGGCCCTGACAACCCCACATTACCCATTTTAGCAAACAAGAGCAGAGCACTGGATTCATTGGAAGAAACGGATTTAAAAATTGAGTTCTATCAAGCAAATCCAGAACACATTATACAATTAAACAGTCTGGGAGAACAAAGCCGACAGGTTTCTATCCAAATGATAGAATCGCACTCCCAAAACATTTCACTGGAGGACTTACAAAAGAACTCATCGGAAAGTGCCGGTAAACGGTATGGACTGAAAATCAACTTCTCCACAGAAGCAGAGAAAGAAAGCAAATATCATTCTGAACTGGTGGTTACAGAAGAAAAAAGCGGAAACATTACCTCTGACAAAAGATACAAGGAGGCTCTTTACGCGGAATATATTCCTTCTAACCACATACAAATCGACATCGTGGAGAAAATGACTGAGATTATTCAGAACAAACAAGAAAAGGAAATTGTGGAAGCTCTCCAGATTGTAGAACCTCGTATCACTGACGTACAACTGGTAGGTAAAAGGGTAATGGTAGATGTAGGACTGCCGACCCGACTTCCAATCAATGTGTTGGGAGACGGAGTACGCAAAGTACTGGCTGTTATTCTTTCCATTTACACATGCAGAAATGGGGTGCTTATCATAGATGAACTGGATAATGGCTTGCATTTTTCGGTCATGCCGCAATTATGGGAAGTCATCCTTTATATGTGCCAGAAACATCATACACAGATTTTTGCTTCCACACACAGTATGGATTTAGTTAAATCGCTGGTCAAGGCTATTGGCAAATCAGCACAAATGCCACAGATAGCATCCTATAAGCTGATAAGAAAAGCTGACGACGAACTTGTGGCTCTACGTTATAGCGCAGAAGAACTGTCGTATGCTATCAAACAGGAAATGGAGGTAAGATAGGATGACACAGATTTTCATTGAAGCACGGTATGAAAAAACATCTGAGTATGTATTTTTAAATACAATCATAAAGGAGCTTGGATTTTCCGCTACCCTGCAACGCATCAACCAGGAATTGCAAAGCAATGGAATGCAGGCTGACGGAATCTTTCTTTTTCCGAACAATACAGACGATGGCATTTTCGAGAATTTACTGGAAAAACTGATGCAAAAAGAGACTCATGAACAATGGCTACATTGCTATTCTGACTATGAAACTTGTTTGGGAACTCATTATCTGACTCCTAATCTAAAGGGTAAATTGTTTACTTACATCAGTGCGCAAAAGACCCTGAGTAACACACAACGAAACAAATTGGGGAGCGGACAATGGCTGTTCAACGATGCTCAATATTGGAATCTCAACGCTCCTGAATTACAACCTTTAAAGGATTTTCTCTGTAATAACATTTCTTGAAATAAATTCTTCATTATGAAAAGATATTGCCAGACACTGGAGCTCTATGATGACAAGGAGCTGATTGAAGCCTACGTGGCAGAACATGCGCATGTGTGGGAAGAGGTGAAAGCGGGTATCCGCGAGGTGGGTATCACGGACATGCAGATTTACATTGACGGAAATCGCCTGTTCATGATTATGGATACCACGGATGAGTTTGACATGGAACGGGATTATGCACGGCTGGCTACCCTGCCCCGTCAGGCGGAATGGGAAGCGCACATGGCGAAGTTCCAGAAAGCTGCTCCGGGAGCTACCTCGCAGGAGAAATGGAAGCTGATGACGCGGATATTTAAGCTGTAATGAGTGAAAAATTAAAAGTTAAAAGTTAAAAACGAGTGGATGTTTTCATTCTTCATTCTTAATTCTTCATTCTTCATTCTTAATTGGATTACATGAAAAAATTATTGTCATTGCCACCGAATCTGGTGGAATGTTTTCACGATATTATGCACGCAGACCACAAGGAGTGGTTCTGCACATCGGACCCAGTGGGAAAGAAACTGGGTTCGGGAGGTGGTACGGCCTGGCTGCTGAATGCTTGCCGGGAGGAAGAGGATAAGGATGCCGCACTGGGCGACTGGCTGGCACGGGAGAAGCGTATCCTGCTGCATGCAGGGGGACAGAGCCGCCGTCTGCCGGGCTATGCGCCGTCGGGCAAGGTATTGACGCCGATACCGGTGTTCCGCTGGGCACGCGGACAGCGCATCACACAGGACTTGCTGTCGCTGCAGCTGCCGCTGTATGAGGAAATCATGGAGCGGGCTCCGAAGGGACTGCGCACGCTGATTGCGAGCGGCGACGTGTACATCCGTGCCACGGAACCGCTGCAGGAGATTCCGGATGTGGACGTGGTGTGCTACGGCTTGTGGGTGGACCCGGAACTGGCGAAGAACCACGGGGTGTTCGTGTCGTCGCGGAAGGAACCGGAGAAACTGGACTTCATGCTGCAGAAGCCGAGCGTGGAGGAAATGGGCAAGCTGATGCAGGATTACCTGTTCCTGATGGACATCGGTATCTGGCTGCTGAGCGACCGTGCCATCGAGCTGATGGTGAAACGCTCGACCGACAAGGACGGGGGCGTGAAGTTCTACGACATGTACTCGGAGTTCGGACTGGCACTGGGAGCGCATCCGCGCATCGTGGATGAGGAGCTGAACAGCCTGAAGGTGGCTATCCTGCCGCTGCCGGGCGGTGAGTTCCACCACTACGGTACGAGCCGGGAGATGATTTCGTCGACACTGGCGGTGCAGAACTGCGTGACGGACCAGCGGGCGATTATGCACCACAAGGTGAAACCGCATCCGGCGGTGTTCGTGCAGAATGCGGAGATGGAGTTCCCGCTGACGGCAGACAACGCGGAAGTGTGGGTGGAAAACAGCCACGTGGGCAAGAGCTGGACACTGCACAGCCGGAACATCATCACGGGGGTACCGCGCAACGACTGGGCGCTGAACGTGCCGGAAGGGGTGTGCATCGACGTGGTGCCGATGGGTGAACGGGAGTTTGCCGCACGTCCGTACGGGTTTAACGATAAATTCAAGGGGAGCCTGAAGGAGGCTTCTACAGCATATCTGGGCCGTCCGGTAACGGAATGGCTGGCGGAAAGAGGTCTGACAGCGGACGAGATTCGGGGCTGTGAGGACTTGCAGTCGGCAGCGATTTTCCCGGTGACAGATTCGATAGAGGATTTGGGCACGGTGCTGCAATGGATGACGGACGGCGGACAGGGTGAAGCCGGACGGGCTATCTGGCAAAAGGCACGGAAGGTATCGGCCGACGAGATTTCGGCGTATGCAAACCTGCGACGGCTGTTTGCCCAGCGGGAGGTGTTCCGCAAGGAGAACTGGAGCCTGCTGGCCAAGAACCAGGAACGGAGCGTGTTCTATCAGGTGGACCTTCAGGAGGCAGCAGAAGCGTTTGCCAAAGGGGGCATCGCCCTGCCGGAGGAACTGCCGGAAGGGACTTCCCTGCTGAAGCGTATCAGCGACGCGATGTTCCGCGCGAAGGTGCGCGAGTTGGAGGGGAATCCGGAAGCGAAGGAACTGGAGGCACGGGCGTTCGGGCTGATGCGTCAGGGACTGACCAGCACGATGGATTACCGTCAGCAGCCGAAGTTGTCGGTGTATGCGGACCAGATTGTGTGGGGACGCAGCCCGGTGCGTATCGACATTGCAGGGGGATGGACGGATACCCCACCCTACAGCCTGATGGAGGGCGGAAATGTGGTGAACCTGGCCATTGAGCTGAACGGACAGCCGCCGCTGCAGGTGTACGTGAAACCGTCGAAGGAATACCGCATTACGTTGCGTTCAATCGATTTAGGTGCCATGGAGGTGGTGTCTACCTACGAGGAGCTGCAGCATTTCAACAAGGTGGGTTCGCCTTTCTCTATTCCCAAGGCGGCACTGGTACTGGCAGGGTTCCATCCGGATTTCTCCATGGAACGGTTTGCTTCGCTGGAAGCACAGCTGAAGGCGTTCGGCACGGGTATTGAAGTAACCTTGCTGTCGGCCATTCCGGCGGGCTCGGGACTGGGTACCAGCTCTATCCTGGCAGCTACGGTATTAGGGGCGCTGAATGATTTCTGCGGCCTGAACTGGGACAAGCAGGGCATCGGAAGCCGTACACTGGTATTGGAACAGTTGCTCACCACGGGGGGCGGCTGGCAGGATCAGTACGGAGGTGTGCTGCACGGGGTGAAGCTGCTGCAGACGCAACCGGGATGGCACCAGGAACCGAAGGTGCGCTGGCTGCCGGACTATCTGTTCACGAGCGACGAGTACCGCAAGTGCCATCTGCTGTATTACACGGGCATTACGCGTACGGCCAAGGGCATCCTGGCGGAGATTGTGAAGGGCATGTTCCTGAACTCGAACCGTCACCTATACCTGCTGGAACAGATGAAGGGTCACGCCATGGATATGTACGACGCCATCCTGCGGAATGACTTCGAGGAAACGGGACGGCTGATACGGAAGACGTGGAAGCAGAACCAGCTGCTGGATGAAGGTACGAATCCGACGGCAGTACAGGCCTTGACGGAACGGATTGACGACCTCTGCCTGGGATACAAGTTGCCGGGGGCCGGTGGTGGCGGTTACCTGTACATGGTGGCCAAGGATCCGGATGCGGCGGTGCGTATCCGCCGGATTCTGACAGAGGAACGTCCGAACGAACGGGCGCGCTTCGTGGAGATGAGCTTATCGAACAAGGGACTGGAAATCAGTAGAAGCTGAGATGGAAAAGATTGGATTAGTAAGAACCAGGGACGGAAAGAGTTTCCTGGTTCCTTTTATTTTGATTACTTCCCTCTTTTTTCTGTGGGGAGTGGCACACAGTATTCTGGATGTGCTGAACAAACATTTTCAAGATACACTGGAGATTACCCGCACGCGCTCGGCCTTGATTCAGGCGGTGGTGTACGGAGGGTATTTTATTATGGCGCTGCCGGCGGGACGGATTATCCGCCGCTTCGGCTACCGCACAGGGGTGCTGACGGGACTGGTGCTGTATGGCATCGGGGCGTTGCTGTTCATCCCGGGAGGACGGATTCAGTCGTTTGAGTTTTTCCTGCTGGCGCTGTTCGTCATCGGTTGCGGACTGACCTGCCTGGAAACGGCTTCGAACCCGTATGTCACGGTGCTGGGTGAACCGGAAGGCAGTGAGCGGCGCATCAACCTGGCGCAGTCGTTCAACGGGCTGGGCTGGATTTGCGGTCCGCTGGCGGGAGGCTTCTTCCTCTTTGCCGGAGGAGGTGACGTGACTACTCCTTACGCAGTGCTGGGTACGGTGGTACTGTGCATCGCCATCCTCTTTTCGCGGGTGAAACTGCCGGAAATAGGCCGGGAAGCAGAAAGCGAACAGGCTGAAGCGAGCGGGAAATCGCTGTGGAGAACGACCTCGTTCACAGTGGGACTGCTGTCGCTTTTCCTTTACGTGGCTGCACAGACGGGCATCAACAGTTTTTTCATCAACTATGCCACCGAAAATGCGGGTGTTTCGGCACAGGAGGCTTCGGTATGGCTGTCGTTCGGCGGCATGGGACTGTTCATGGCCGGACGCATGGGCGGAAGCTGGCTGATGCGCTTCGTGAAGGGGGAAAAAGTGCTGGCCGTTTGTGCGGCTAGTGCTTGTGTATGCATGGCGGCAGTCATTCTGATGCCGGGCGGAGCGGGATGGTATTTCCTGTTACTGTGCTTTTTATGTGAATCGATTATGTTTCCTACTATTTTTTCCTTATCTTTGCGCCACGTTGGCACACAAACCAAACAAGCTTCTTCTTATCTGATTATGTCGATTGTAGGAGGAGCAGTGGCTCCCTTGTTAATGGGGCTCATAGCCGACTGTATTTCCATGGCAGTGGGATTTATCGTACCGCTGGTTTGCTTTATGGAAATTTGGGGATTCGCAGCAAGATACAGAAAACTATCGTAATGGTTTTGTCACATTATCGTACACAGGCAACAGATTATCCATATAAACGCACACAAACGTATGCTGAAACTAAAAGATATAAAAATCGTTGAATCGAAGAAAGAGCTGGAAGCTCTTCCGGAAGGGAAACTGTTAATCAATACCATCAATGCGCACTCCTATAATACGGCTCTGAAGGATACGTTCTTTGCCGAAGCGCTGATGAAAGGGGATGCACTGATTCCCGACGGAGCAAGTATCGTGATGGCTTGCCGGAAACTGAAAGCGAAAAGCCAGCCGACAGAACGTATTGCCGGATGGGACTTGTTTACCATGGAGATGGAACGGCTGAACCAAAAGGGAGGTACCTGCTTCTTCATGGGAAGTAGCGAAAAGGTGCTGAAGCTGATTCGGGAAAAAGCGAAAACGGTCTACCCGAACATCCGGATTGAAACGTACTCCCCACCCTACAAGCCGGAATTTTCGGAGGAAGAGAACCGGGCAATCATCGAAGCTATCAACCGGGCTAATCCGGACTTGCTGTGGATTGGCATGACGGCCCCCAAACAGGAGAAGTGGGCATACCGCCATTGGAATGAACTGGACATTCACTGTCATTGCGGCACCATCGGTGCGGTGTTCGACTTTTTTGCCGGCACCATGGAACGGGCTCCTCTGTGGTGGCAGGAACATAGTCTGGAATGGTTGTACAGACTGCTGAAAGAACCGAAACGGATGTGGCGCCGATACATTATCGGGAACACGTTGTTTATCTGGAATATCTTTAGAGAAATGTGACCAGCATATCTGAGATTGAAACACTAATTTAAAATCGGAGAACATTTTTTGAAGTATGACTGTATAATTTATCACTATACAGTCAAACTTTTTGTTATTTCATTGATTATTTGACGGAAATCTAATTACTTTGCATCGGCATTTTTGATAAAAAGACAAAAAAACATAGCGCATGAAAGCAAAATATGACGCCTATAACAGTTGGGTAAGCTTTTTTATTGTTACTTGTGAAACGCTTATTACGGGAGGATTGTTCTATCTGTTGTTTCTCACTACGGAAGATACGCCATGGCACAAGATTCTGCAGGCACCGCACCTGCAGGTCATACTGACGGTGATGCTCTGCTACTTCGTATCGGCCATGCAAATTGGCGTAGTGCTTTACCGGCGTAAGGTATATGCCTACCAGATTCTGGGTAAGGTATTGAGAAGTACAATCTGCTTCGGAGTATTGTCGGGGGTAGTGCTGGAGCTAGGACGATTTATGGATGCCTGGTCGTATTTCTACCTGACTTTTTTGGGACTCGACTTTGTTTGTCTGGCAATTTTCCGTATCCTCATGCGATGGGGGCTGAAAAGATACCGCTCAAAAGGTGGTAACCTGCGCTATGTGGTGCTGGTGGGTAGTTCGGAAAACAACCGCGAACTGTATTATGAACTGACGACTCAGGACTGGACCGGATTCAGAGTAAACGGATATTTCGACTTCGCACCAAACCCGAAGTTTCCACAGGAGTGTCCGTACCTGGGAAAGCCCCAGGACGTGAAAGAATACCTGGAAAAGAACGGGAATACGCATTACCTGTTCTGCTGTCTGCCTTCGAAAGAACATGTTATTATCCGCTCGCTGATTGATTACTGCGAGAACCACCTGGTGCATTTCTACAGTGTGCCGAACATTTACAACTACCTGCAGAACCGTGTATACTTTAACATGGTGGGCAACGTGCCTTTCCTGAGCCTGCGACCGGACCCGCTGAGCCGGACGGGCAACAAGATGCTGAAACGGGCGTTCGACATCGTGTTCTCGCTGCTGTTTCTGTGTACGTTCTTCCCGATTATCCTGCTCATAGTGACCATTATCACCAAACTGACCATGCCGGGACCGGTGTTCTTCAAGCAGAAACGAAACGGGCTGAACGACAAGGAGTTCTACTGCTATAAGTTCCGGAGTATGAGGGTGAACACGCAGGCCGACTCGCTGCAGGCTACCAAGGATGACCCGCGCAAGACACGCTGGGGAAACATCATGCGAAAAACAAGCATCGACGAACTGCCGCAGTTTATCAATGTGCTGCTGGGCGACATGAGCGTGGTAGGTCCCCGACCGCACATGCTGAAACACACGGAGGAATATTCGAAACTGATTAACAAGTATATGGTAAGACACTTCGTGAAGCCGGGTATCACGGGCTGGAGCCAGGTGACGGGCTATCGCGGAGAGACCAAGGAGCTGAAGGATATGGAAGGACGTATCCGTGGAGATATATGGTATATCGAACACTGGAGCTTCGGTCTGGATTTGTTTATCATCTATAAAACAGTGGCAAACGCCATACACGGGGAAAAGAACGCATACTAGGACTTAATGAGAATTTATTTATAACCAAAGTTTTATGAATCATTTTTTAAGGCGGGGTATCTGCCTGGGAGCATGGGTGGCCGGTTGCGGTATGGCTCATGCACAGCTGGCTGCGGTGAAAACGAACGCGCTGCTGTGGGGGAACCTGACGCCGAACTTTTCAATGGAGCTGGTGACAGCTTCCAAATTCAGTCTGGAAGGAACTGTGTTTTACGGACTGAACAAGACGCCGCTGGATGCCCAGTTGAAAGGGGCACAGGCGGAGTTCAGGTATTGGATTTCTGGAAGGCCGATGACGCGCTCGTT
>OLIT01001389.1_pt1 | contig 21147 bp, 11 predicted proteins | sample 1601341 | NCBI WGS metagenome assembly OLIT01 (sample SAMEA2452121, study PRJEB22498) | human gut metagenome | biome: human feces; feature: human gut; material: feces | place: Australia | collected 2012
AACCGCTGTACTTGTTCCTGCCCAAATACATACCGTCTCCCATACTGTAATTCTCACGGTGTTCGTAATCAGCGTTATATTCCGCTAAGTAGGCCGTTTCCTCAAAATTGGCGGCATGTTTGCGCATCTCTGAAAAGAGGTTACGTGTATGTCTGGAGAAACCTAAAATGATAGTTCTTCCTATACTGTAGTCGTAATAGTCCGTATAACTGTCGCATTCGTTCACCCGTAGTGTGCCGATAATGACCGCCTTTGCATCCGTCGGGACAAGAGGGCGCAAACGTTCCGCACCGATTTTTGCAATACGCTCGTATTCTTCCCTTGCTTCCTTCGCTTTCTGTTCCGCTTCGGCTTTCTTCTCTTTCGCTTTGGTTAGTAAAGCGGCTGTTTCCAACGGATCCAAGAACTTGGGGTTCGCATCATCGTAATAGATTCCTATTCCGAATTTTTCCGATAACGGGCGGATAAGGTCGGATGTATGAAACTCGTATGTCCGCAAATTGATAAGATGATAGGTTATTCCCCACCCGTTGCGGCTTACTTCATACACAACATAGCTGTCATAGCTGTAGCCTTCCATAATTACCACTTGATTGACTGAAACGGTCTGAACGCTTCTGTCGTAACTTCTGTTAGCTCCTAATAAATGTACTTTAGTCATAATGATTTGATTTTAAAATGATTAATATTTTGTCAGAGTATCATGTAAAGAACAAGGATGAGAAGAGCAAGCACGCAAAGGGAAAGGATGTGCCACACGGCACGGATGAGGAAAAACACCACCGCCCAAACTGCCAACGTGGGCAGCGCACCACCCCAAAAGGCACACACAAAACGTACCGCCACATAGACCACGAAACCGACCGACAACCATTTCACCAAATTTTTAATGCCGGTTGGAGCGGAGCCGAAGCCTCGTTTCAAATCTTGTTGTATTTCAGTTCTCTTTTTCATAACATTGACTTTTTTTTTATGCCTTGTCGGTGGCTTCACCTTGCTCGTTTCAGGGGGCAGATACGGACGGGGAGAAAATATGCAAGGCTTTTGGTGAAAAATTTTCAACCGCCCCGCTGGACGGATTGAAAAATTTTCGCCAAAACCCATAGGGCGCGAAGCGGGCTTGCTGATTTTTAGGGGCCCCGAACGTAGCTTTGCACCCTGAACCATGCAAGGGGAAGTCATGACAGGGTAATAAAAATGGGGAAATGGCTATATGGGAAAAAAGAATTGAAATATGATAGGATTCAAAGGCTTTATGCTTACGATATATTTTTATACACAAATATTTTTAATAATAGCATAGCGATAAGTGCTTTTTATCCGTTGTTTATTGAAGAATCAGCATTGATCCGTTGAACTAAAGACAAAAGTATTGGTTTCTGACTCGTAAAGTGCTACTTTGCTACTCCTAAAGCGACGCTTTTCATGATATACATACCTGATTATTTTTTTTATTTCGGAATATAGACAATAAGTCAGTAAAATTTTATTTTAATTGTTAAAAAGCAGATTATAGTTTATGTTATTTTTTTCACTAAAGTATTAATGTACTTTTATTTATTTTTTAAAACATGTTTTAAAACATAGAATTTTATATAAGTATTTTGGATACTTGTGACTCTTTATTAATACATGATTAAAATTTAAGTTTTAATAACAATGGAAAAAGAAACGGATGTAATTTATAAAAATATATGCAAAGGGGATTTGAAGGCTTTTGAATCTTTTTATAAAAAATATCAGCCACGTCTATTTGTTTTAGGAATTGGCATAGTAAATGATGAGGATGTATTGAAAGATTTGGTACAGGAAACTTTTTTGAGTTTTTGGGATAACAAAGAACAATTGAACTCTTGCTATTCCGTGTCATCTTATCTTTTGAAAATATTCTACAACAAATGCAGGAGATATTTAAGACGGAAGTCATTGTTGAGAAATTTTTCTGATTTATCGGAATTGAAGTTGAAGGAGATCGAGATGTCTTATTATTCAGTAGATGATATAAAGGAGGGAGAACCTGTTCTTATGAGTAACGTGGAAGAAATTTATGTAAAGACCATAGAAAATTTGCCGAAACAATGTCGTGAGGTCTTTCTTTTAAACAAGGAAGAAGGTATGACATCGAGGGAAATAGCAGAAAGGTTTGGAATTTCGATAAGAACGGTGGAGAACCATATATATAAAGCGATAAAGGCAATGCGTTATGCAATGAAAGATTGCGTTACTGTTCCGTTTTTTTTGATAGTGTTTAATTTAAATACTTTATAAGATGATTTTTGATATTGATAATGATTTGTTGATTAAGTATCTTAAGGGTGAACTTACCGAAGAGGGATGCCAGAAAGTGATAAAATGGCTGGAGCGGGATAAAGAAAATCAAGATTTCCTTTTTGGATTGAAAGAATTGTATCTGCTTGGTCAATGGGAAGAGCTGTCTAAAAAAGCTGACACTGATTTCGGTTGGGAAAAATTGCTGGCTTCCATTCAAGGGCAGATTCAATTCAGAAAAAAAGTTTATACAGGTTTGAAGTATGTAGCCATTCTAACCGTATGTTTCTTCATGGGATATGGTTACAAAACATATTTTTCCCAATTATCGCAGACGAAACACACAGTCATGACTGGCAAGGGAGAAAAGGCAACCATTATCCTTGATGACGGGACAAAAATCATACTGAATGAGAAATCGAAATTGACTTACCCTGATACATTCGGTAAAAACGACAGAAAAGTTACATTGAATGGAGGAGCCTATTTTGAAGTTTCCCGTAAATCCCCAAAGACATTTTTAGTAGATGCAGGCATGTACACCATCAAGGTGTTAGGTACTAAATTTGCTGTAAAAGCATATCCGGAAGATAATTACTCTTACACGAGTTTGAAAGAAGGAAAGGTACAAATCTTGAAGAGTAATGCGGATGGCGGACAAATTATATCAGAATTAAAGTCGAGTATGCAATTGGTATACGATGTCAAAAAGAAACAATACAAATTGCAGCAGATTGATGTGGACGTTATTGATGGTTGGATAAAAGGTCGAATAGACTTGAAGCATAAGACCTTGACAGAACTGGTAAATATACTGGAATATAAATATGGATATACTTTCCGAATACATACTCATTCCATCGAAAGGATTGTATATAATATCGTATTGGAACAGGAGTCGTTGGAGGAAATATTAAGCAATATTAATCTGATTACTCCTCAGGTTCATTATTCAATAGACCATACAAATCGAACGGTGACCCTTCATTAAAATCACTGGTAGGATTTTTGACAATGTTGATGATTCGCGATTTTTTATTAATTTTAACTTTTTAATTACTCATGAAAGAGAAACAATCAAAAGAAAAAACTCTATGGAGTATTCTGCTGTGTAATAGCAGAATGCACAAATGGAGTTTGAGTTTAGTGTGCTTCTGCTTTTTCTTGTTTGGAAATATGCAGGTTGTGTCCGCACAAAAGAAAAATGTGACAATCAGTGTCACAAATACTCCGATAGGAAAAGTCTTTGACAAGTTGAGTAAACAAACCAACTACAATTTCTTCTACAGCGAAAATGTCATTGATTCCAAACAGAAAGTAAGCATAAATCTTGTGGATAAACCGCTGGATACAGTTCTGGACAAATTGCTGGAAGGCACAGGAGTAGGGTTTGAGATAAAAGGGAAGAAAGTTCTTTTGTTTAAAGGTAAAAAGGACGCTTCCAATCAAAATTCGAAAAAGTCGGTAGTGGTTCGTGGTAGTGTGACTGATGAGAAAGGCGAACCGATTATTGGTGCCACCGTTTCCTCTAACAGCACCCAAAAGGGAACGATTACGGACTTGGACGGTAACTTTTCGTTGGAAATACCCGAAAATAGCGATTTGCTTGTTTCGTATGTAGGCTATCGTAATCAAGTGGTGAAAGGAATGCCCGGCGTGTCAGTCCGTTTGCAGGAGGATGCACAATTGCTGGATGAAGTGGTTGTCGTAGGTTATGGTACGCAAAGAAAAGGAAACTTGACAGGTTCCGTTGCAAGTGTAAAGTCCGAAGCTTTGACAATCTCACCTGTTGCCACTGCTTCTAATGCGCTTATTGGAAAGTTGCCCGGTCTGTTTGCTACCCAAACAAGCGGTCAACCGGGAGAAGATTCCGCTACCTTGAAAATCCGTGGTTTCGATGATGCTCTAGTCATTGTTGACGGAGTGGAAGGAAATCTCAACCAAATCGATGCCAATCAGATTGAGTCTATTTCTATCTTGAAAGACGGCGCAGCATCCATCTATGGTGCACGGGCTGGTAACGGCGTTATCTTGATTACCACCAAACGAGGCACGGAACAAAAGCCTACAATTACGCTTAATACGTCATTCAGCTGGCAGGGAGCAACGAAAATGTTAAAACCCGCTAACGCTGGACAGCGTTCTGAGATGGAAAGAGAGGCTTGGATTCAGTCCGGGCAACCGGAATCATCTGCTCCTTTTACAGAAGAACAGGTACAGAAATACTATGAGGGGACAGACCCGCTTTATCCGAACACCGATTGGTATAAAGAACTCATCAGAAACTGGGCTCCCGAACAACAACACAATTTGTCTATCCGTGGTGGAAACGAAAAAATTAAATTCTACGGTTTCTTCGGTTATTTAGATCAAGAGACAATGATCAAAAAGAATGGTGGTAATTTTGAACGATACAATCTACAGTCAAACATTGATGCTAAGATTTTAGATAATCTGTCATTACGGCTCGACCTTGCCTATACACAGGAGCAACGGAAGTACACCACTCGAGGAATGGGAAATGGTGGAGATATCTGGCAGGATTATTGGAATACCTATCCATATTATCCGGCTTCTTTACCTGACCCTACAAAGGTCTCTTATGCATATGGAGCCGGTACAGGTGGTTTGCATGTCAGCTCTAACCGAGATTTGAGCGGATACAAAGATTCTCGCTATGAAGAACTGCGGGGAACAGTGGCTTTGGAATATAAGTTTAAAAAAGTAAAAGGTCTTTCGTTCAAGATGTTCGAAAACTACCGCAAGGAATACCGTTTTACAAAGATGTTCAAGAAACCGGTGGAACTTTACACCTACAATCCTGTCAATGACAATTATACATTGGCTGGTACGTATGGAGATAAGGCTTCATTGGAACAAAGACACCAACGCTCGGAAACCTTCACACAACAGTATTCTGTCAACTATGAAAATACGTTCAACGACACCCATTACCTGTCGGCAATGGCTTTGTATGAAGCTATCAACTATGCAAGCGATGATTTGTCTGCTTCAAGAAAGGATTATATGATGACTACCATTGACCAATTGTTTGCAGGTAGTACGGAAGGGATGAGCAACTATGGTGCTGCAAGCGAAATGGGGCGTATGAGTGTTGTAGGACGCATCAATTACAACTACAAGCATAAATATTTGATAGAGACGATTTTTCGTGCTGATGCATCGGCAAAGTTCCCTCCCGGAAAGCGTTGGGGATATTTTCCAAGTGTGTCTGTTGGATGGGTACTTTCGGAGGAAAAGTTTATGTCAAATCTGAATTTCATGGACAACTTGAAGCTGCGTCTGAGCTACGGAGAATCAGGCAACGACGGAGTCGGCAATTTCCAATATTTGGCAGGTTATCAATATGGACATACCTATTTGATTGGTGATAAGTCGATTCAAGGAATGATACCCACCGGATTGGCAAACCCTTATCTGACTTGGGAGAAAATGAAGATATATAATGGAGGTATCGATTTCTCTTTTTTAAACCGAAAATTGTATGGAGAAGTGGATGCATTCTATCGTGAACGTACAGGAATCCCCGCAACACGTACTAATTCGCTTCCTAATACCTTCGGAGCCGACCTGCCACCCGAAAATGTTAATGCTATCAATAATCGTGGATTCGAACTTAAGTTAGGAACTTCGGGGCGTGCAAATCAATTGACTTATGACATCAGTGGAAACATCTCTTGGTCGCGTGCCAAATGGCAATATTATGACGAGCCCGAGTACACTGACCCCGACCAAAAACGTATAGAAAAACGCACCGGAAGGTGGACTGATAGTCGTTTTGGCTACGTATCAGACGGACTGTTTACCAGCCAGGCTGAAATTGATACCGCTCCTTATTACGAAGACCTGCAAGGAAACGCCTCGCTGCGCCCGGGTGATGTACGGTATAAGGATTTGAACGATGATGGTATCATCAACTGGAAAGACAAAAGGGAAATAGGTGGAAGCACCATGCCGCATTGGATATATGGCATGAATGTTTCTTTGACTTATAAGGGCTTTGACCTCGCCATGCTTTTTCAGGGGGCCTTTGGATACACCCAAAACATTACTAACAACGAATTGTATTCAACAGTACTTTACGAAGAAAGATGGAGCCCGAACAATAATGATGCCAATGCCATTTATCCTCGCTTGGGAGGAGCTTCTACCAATAAATCTGTTTCCGACTTCACTTATAAAAAAGCTGGATATTTGCGCTTGAAGGTAGCGTCATTGGGATATAATGTGCCTAAAAAATTGTTGGAAAAATGCCATATCACTAACGCCAGAATTTATTTGTCTGGAACCAATCTGCTGACATTTAATCGCTTGAGAAAATATGGAGTCGATCCAGAGGCACCTAATGCAGGTTCTTATTATCCTCAACAGCGTACAATCAGTCTGGGATTGAACGTCTCTTTTTAAAATATCAGTAAACATTAATGAATACATGTATTATGAAAAAGATAAAAAATCTTTTATTTTTAGGATTATTTACACTAACATCTTGTTTGGATATATTAGACAAGGAGCCTTTGGATATTATATCTGACCAAACCGTGTGGAACGACCCGGTCTTGATTGATAGTTATTTGGTCGAATGCTATTACAAGACTTCAGTAATGGTGAATGAAACGCCTGGGTATTTTACCTATGGTGGAAATTATTGGTGGAGTGAGGCTGGAATGGGTATGTTCTGGATCAATGAAATAGCAGATGAAGCCAAAGCAAACTGGGAATATAATACTGCGGATGTGGTGAATTTCAAAGCAAACGGTGTTAATATTAACGGAGGACTTTTGGAATGGTGGGATATGTCATACAATGTTATTCGCGCATTGAATGAATTCATTCAGCGTTTGCCTGATTCTCCAATGGATGAAAAACTGAAAAACGAGCGGATAGCAGAAGCACGTTTTTTGCGAGCTTTCAACTACTTTGCAATGGTGAAAAGATATGGCGGTGTTCCTTTGATTACGGTTCCACAAGGATTGAATGACCCTTATGAAGAGTTATATCCCAAACGGAATTCGGAGCAGGAAATTTATGATTTTATTCTGGAAGAGATGGATGATATTATCGACAACAATTATTTGTACGAAACTGTTTCGGGTGATAATTTGGGCAGGCCGTCAAAATATGCAGCATTGGCATTGAAGAGTCGTGCGGCATTGTATGCGGGCAGTATCGCACAATTCGGAAAGGTGCAAAAAGATGGTTTGTTGGGAATCCCCTCTTCGATAGCTGACCATTACTATCGTGAATCTTATAAGGCATCCAAGGAGATTGGCAAAAAACACTCTCTCTACAGAAATGACAATGACAAAGTGACTAACTTCAAGAATATCTTCTTGGTTAAAAATAACAGTGAGGTGATTTTCGCCAAACGCCATAACTCCACTCCAGTTTCTTTGACTAGTGGCGATGTCAATGGTGGACATTCATGGGGATATGACTTTGCGCAATGTCCGAAACCGCATTCATGGAATGCAGGAAACAAGGATGCTGCTTATCTTGAAATGGCGGAAGCTTTTGAACATATTGATGGAACACCTGGAACATTGGATAGGACAAAAGTTCAGCAGGGCTTGTGGACAACCGATGAATTGTGGAAGGATAAAGATCCGCGCTTCTTTGCTACTCTTTATACTCAGAACACTGCTTGGAAAGGAACAAAAGTGGATTACCACAACGGGCTGATCAAACCTGATGGTTCCATACTAAATGATGGTGCTTACGAAGGAGTGTCTGCATTAGGTACACAATCCGTGGATAATAGTTTTGGGACAGGTTTCGGTGTGATGAAATATCTGGATGAAACTTGTAATACATTGAGCTTTCCCGCTTTCTCAAAAACTGATTACTTGGTGTTTAGATATGGAGAAATTCTATTGAATCTGGCGGAAGCCGCATTTGAATTGGGAGAGACAGGGGAAGCATTGAGTGCTGTGAATGAGATAAGAAAACGTGCAGGAATCCAGGAACACACATCAATAGACCGTGATAAAATACGTCATGAACGAAGAGTTGAATTGGCATTCGAGGGACATCGTTATTGGGACGTACGTCGTTGGAGAATTGCAGAAGATGTTCTTTCTAAACCAAATTCCGGGTTGCGGTATATTTTAGATTATGAAACAGGCAAGTACAAGATTGAAGTGTTGGCAGATGTGGATGGCACAAGTAAGTCTCCTCATTTTCCTGAAAGTAATTATTATCTTCCTATTACGTTGAAACGGACAGGAAATAATCCGAACTTGGAGGAAAATCCGGGATATCAAAATTAAAATAAAAAAACATGTAAAGATATTCGAAGAGATGTATCATATCTCGAATATCTTTACAAAAAAACGATAACAATGAAAATTTTTTTTAAATCTGTGTTTGTTTTCTTTTTAGGAATAAGTTTACTTTGTTGTTCAGGCGAAAGTACTGCGAAAAGGCTGATTGAACCGCCAACAGAAGAGGATTTCAAAGTGGAAGTAGACGGGAAATCGATTACCGTTCAGCAGGCGCGGGTGTCTAAATATCCAGCCAATCAAAATTATGCCGGATATGAACGTCCCTTAAGTCAGACAGAAATTGCCTATTTTGCATCTTTTGATTACGAAGTTGGAAAAACTATAAAAGTGACAACGGTAAGGGATATTGAAACTTGTGATATACGTCCTAAAGAATTCGGCATTGTCCCTCAAGTAAGTGGAAAAACAATTGAATTTTCAGTCACTAAGCCATGTCAGTTTGTAGTGGAAGTGAATGGACATCACCAAGCGTTGCATCTGTTTGTGAACCCTAAGGGGGAAATTGAGGTCTATAAAAAAGATAAGAATGTCCGTTATTACGGGCCTGGAGCTCATAACATTGGAGTTCTCAATGTAAACAGTGATGAAACGGTTTATATAGACGAAGGTGCGGTTGTGTATGGAATAATCAAGAGTGAGAATGCGTCTAACATTAAGATTGTCGGAAAGGGAATTTTGGACGCAAGTCGGGAGACTAAAAATTCGTCCAATCAGCCGATAAGCCTACACAAAGTAAATAATGCTTATATTGGTGGTATCATACTGAGAGACCCTCAAAGTTGGGGCATTGTCCCGACTTGTTGTAACCAACTGACAATTGACAATGTTAAATTAATTGGTTTGTGGCGGTACAATGCTGACGGTATCGATATAGTGAACAGTAGTAACGTGACAGTAAAGAACTCGTTTATTAGGGCATTTGATGATAACATCACAATAAAGGGATTGAATTGGGTATATGAAATGCAGCGTGAGTCTGAAAACATCCGGATAGATAATTGTGTGCTTTGGAACGACTGGGGCAAAATTTTCGAATTTGGTGCAGAAACTATGATTGATGAGATTCGTGATGTTAAAATCACTAATTGCTATGTTCCGCATTATACGATGGCAGTTATGGATATGCAAAATGGAGACAGAGGGCGTATCAAAGATGTCGTTTTCGAGAATATTTCTATCGAAGAGCCCATAAAGGAAAGTGCTTCATTAGAGGGAAAGCCCATTGATACAACTAATTGGGGAAGAGCCATATCTTTAGGCATTTACAAAACACAATGGTCAACGGATAAGGAACTTCGAGGAAGCATTGATAATGTAAGATTCAATAACATACGTTGCATTGGCACCTCTTCTTATCCCCGTATTGAACTGAAAGGTTATGGAAATGATAACCAAGTGTCCAATATTTATATTAAAGACTATTTTATCAAAGGAGAAAAGGTGAATGGTGATAATGCCATAGAAAAAAACGGGTTTGTTACCAATGTTGTCTGGGAATGATTGTTTGCCATAAGTTGTTGATATGAACCATATTGTATGTAGGTAACTGTTGCTTGTTTTTTGAGATATATTTAATGGAAAGCAGATTGTTTTTATTGTCTATTATTATCTTATTCTTAGGATGGGGCTGGTATTTGTATATCGGATACGAGCGTAAACGCCAGATATATAATATGTTGATTTCCAAAGAAAGGAAAAAGTTTGAAACAAAAGTCGGAACTTTTATTGATATGATAAATGAAATGCGTACTCCGCTCAGTTTAATTCTTTTGCCTTTGGAAAAATTGAAAGATGAAATAGATGAAAGGGAGAATAAATACATTTTGGAAATAGACAAGAATATAAATTACCTATTAGAGATAATAAATCAGTTATCCGATTTTCAACAATTGGATAGTAACTTTTTTAAACTGAATTTGAAAAAGCATAATATTAATGCATTGGTCAATCTTGTTCTTGAGCAATTTCGTGAGACTGCAAAGTTAAAAAAAATAACATTATGTCTTGATTTGCCACATGGGGAAATTTGGACATTTTTTGATTATGAGAAGGTTAACAGAATTTTAGTAACTTTACTTGATAATGCAATGACATACGCTCAGTCCAAGATTGACTTGAAAATATCGTCTATCACCGATGAAGTGAAAATAACAGTCACAGATGATGGTCAAAGAATTCGGGACAATCATTACGATAAGATGTTTCAGGCTGTTGCTCAATTACCCAGTAGCCCAATTATACCATCCCAGATTCCTAGGAGCGATTTAGAATTTGCCATTTTTCTGGCAGAAGCCCATCATGGTAGCCTGTCATATGAAGAAGGTTCAAGTAACGACACGTCATTTGTATTGTCTCTACCTTTGGAGAATATGGAAAAAGGAGACGCTTCCGAAAAATCGGCAATCTACTTTGCGGACATCGAAGAAGAAGTAGACACAAAAGCTGAATCAAAAAACAAGAAGTTCACTGTTTTACTGGTGGAAGATAACGCTGATTTGTTAAATCTGACTCGGAAGACTCTAAACGTATACTATAGAATTCAGACTGCAAAAAATGGAAAGGAAGCCTTGGAGATACTTGAATGGCAAAGTATAGATATTATTGTTTGCGAGGCTATAATGCCGGAAATGGACGGCATCGAACTTTGCAGGCAGATAAAATTCGATGTAGCTTATTCTCATATTCCTGTTGTCTTGCTGACAGCAAAAACAACGTTGGAGTCAAGGATGAAAGGGTTAGAATGTGGAGCTGATGCATGTATTGAGAAACCGTTTTTGTGCAAACAGCTCTGTAAACAGATTGAGAACCTACTGAATTTACGGTTAGCTTTTCATGAACAGATAATGAGGGCTACCGTAGATTTGTCTATTCCTCTTTCAGATTTATCTGTTTCTCAGAAAGATATTGATTTTATCAACAAAATCAACGCTGCTTTATCCTGCCAAATTTTTGAAGAAAAACCGTCAATGGAAACTTTTGCCAACCAAATGAATATGAGCTATTCCAATCTATATCGAAAGATGAAAGATTTGTTTGGTACGTCTCCCAACAGTTACATAAAAAATTTCCGTTTAAATAAAGCCGCAGAATTAATAGCAAACGGTGCTCAAGTGATTGAGGCTGCGGAACAGACCGGTTTTTTTTCCACATCTCATTTTGCCAAGTGCTTTAAAAAGAAATTCGGTGTACTGCCCAAAGATTACAAACATTAAGAAATAAAGGAAGGAGGTCAAATTCTCAGTAAGAAGCGCAATTGGCGTTCCTGTCTGAATAGGAGGGAACCCGATGGATTGGATAGACTGGTATAAGAATTTAGTAATATCGCTGAAATAAGAAGATGTGATGTTGCAAATTTATTGTAAATGTATTATTTTTTAGATTGAACGTAGGGGATATTCGATAAAAATAATGAGTTAACTGTTTTCTCGGGTATCCCTAATTTATATAATGATATCTTATGTTTAAAATTAAATCTTTCATTCTTAACTACTGCTCATTTTCTGTTGAAAAGAAGATGCAGCGATTTATTCAGGTCATCATTGGTTGCTTTGCAGTAAGTATATCAGCAACTCCTACATTTTCAGTGTACGATTTATTGACGGAACAGGTAAAAAATCCTATTGCTATAGAAACCTCCGTACCTCATTTTAGTTGGAAGATATATGCACAAGAACGAAACTTTAAGCAGGGCGCTTATCGTATATGTGTGGCGAATTCTTCAACCGATTTAAAAAACGACAATGCCAACATCTGGGATAGTGGTAAAGTTTTCTCTGAAAGTTCTATTCTCAACCCTTTCGGAGGAAAAAAACTGACCTCCTCTACTGTTTATTACTGGAAGGTAAAGGTCTGGAACGACAAAGGCGAAGAATCAAGATGGAGTGAGGTGAACACTTTTGCTACAGGTCTTTGGAGCGAAAAAGATTGGGGAATGTCCCGTTGGATATCATTGGAAACGGATAATCCAAAGGTAAAAGGAATTCATGGTTTGGATACAGAATCATTACCGATTTCCAAAGTGGGTATGTATAAGATGCCACAATTCCGAAAACAGTTTCAAACAAAAGAAAACATACAAAAAGCTTCGATATATATTTCCGGTTTAGGGCATTTTGATTTATACCTGAATGGCACTAAAGTCGGAGATCATTTCCTGGATGCGGGATGGACTTTGTATGACAAGGAAGCGTTATACGTTTCATTCGATATAACCGACCAGTTACGAATAAAAGACAATGTGTTGGGAGTAATGCTTGGAAATGGATTCTATAATGTGCCGCAAGAACGCTATTTCAAGCTATTGGTTTCGTATGGAGCTCCCAAATTAAGATTGAAACTGAAAATAGATTATAAGGATGGCACATCGCAGGAAATCACTTCGGACAAATCTTGGAAAGTAACGGAAAGCCCCATTACGTATTCAAGCATATATGGTGGTGAAGATTATGATGCAACGAAAGAAGAAGCAGGCTGGTTGAATGCTGGTTTTGACGACAGTACTTGGAAGAATGCCCTTGAGGCGAAGAATTATGCCCCCAAAATGGTTTCTCAACAAATAGAGCCTTTGAAAGTTAAAAAAGAAATTCCGGTAGTGAAATGTTATAAAAACCATAAAGGAAATATAATTTACGATTTGGGACAAAATTTTTCAGGAATAGTTCGCTTGGGTGTATCTGGAAAACGTGGACAAAAGGTCCGTCTCATACCTGCCGAATTGTTGAATGCAGACAGCACAGTTAATCAATCTGCTTCGGGAGCTCCGTTCTATTATGATTATACACTTCGGGGTGATAAAAGTGGTGAAGTTTGGCAACCTCAGTTCACCTATTATGGGTTTCGTTATGTGGAAGTAGAAGGTGGAGTAGCGGTAGGAGATGAAAATGAGAGAAATCTTCCTGTGATAACTGAACTGAACGGATTGCATACTTGTTTGTCGGCTCCAGAAACAGGAACTTTCGTTTGTTCAAACCCATTGTTCAATAAAATACATGAGTTGATAGATTGGGCCATGCGTAGCAATATGGCAAGTGTATTGACCGACTGTCCCCATCGAGAAAAATTGGGCTGGGTAGAACAATGCTATTTAATGCAATACTCGTTGCAGTATCGTTATAATTTATGCAGGCTATACCATAAAACGATAAGAGATATGTGCTTATCACAGACGGAACAAGGTGCGATTCCTTCTATCACTCCGGAGTATGTGAGGTTTAAAGATGGATTTGAAGATACACCGGAATGGGGGAGTGCTTTTATTATATCGTCATGGTACATCTATTTGTGGTATGGAGATAATAGGCTGTTGGTGGAATATTATCCTATGATGAAGAAATATATGGATTATTTGGCTTCCCGTGGAGAAAACCATATCATTGCATATGGTTTAGGCGACTGGTTTGATATAGGTCCCAATGCCCCTGGATATTCTCAATTGACAACTAACGGGCTGACGGCAACGGCAACTTATTATTACAATGCCACTATTATGCAGAAGATTGCAAACCAGCTTTCTTTACGGAATGATGCGAAGAAATATGAAAAGTTGGCAGCCGAAATTAAAGAGTCATTCAACCAAAGGTTCTTTGACACTTCTATACAAACATATGACCGCAACAGTCAAACCGCCAATGCAATTGTGCTGTTTATGGATTTGATGGATGAGCAATATAAACAATCGGTTGTTGATAATTTGGTTTGCGACATAAAAGAAAGGAATTATGCATTGACGGCTGGTGATATCGGATACAGATATGTATTGCAAGCTTTGGAATCCAATCATTTATCGGAAATCGTTTATAGGATGAATTGCAGATACAATGTACCCGGATACGGATGGCAACTTGCTCATGGGGCAACAGCGCTTACCGAGTCATGGCAAGCATACGGTTTTGTATCCAACAATCACTTCATGTTGGGGCATCTGATGGAGTGGTTATATGGATCTATAGGGGGAATACGTCAAACTGAGCAATCTTTAGCCTACAAAACCACCTTGATCGATCCGCAGATTGTTGGAGACATCGTATCGGCATCTACATCTTATGAGTCATCTTATGGAAGAATTTATTGTGAATGGAAGAAGCATGAAAAAGATTTCGAAATGCGAGTTTCTATTCCCGCAAACAGTGAAGCAGTAGTGATATTGCCTACAATAGATATTGAAAAGGTTATGGATTATGGAACACCTTTGGGTTTAGTGAAAGATGTGGTTTGCTTGGAAACCGAAAAAAATAGAATGAAGGTGAAAATTGGTTCAGGCAACTACTTGTTCTCTGTAAAGGATGCTTTTTATGCCCATCACTGATTTGAGATAACTAGGCATATTCAGTAAATCATATAAAATTAGCTAACTAATTCATACTTACAGTATTGCGAATTAGTTGGCTTTTTTGTATCTTTAGGTATTCCCCTAAAATAGGGTTTGACGGCCAAAACGGGAAAATATTCACACTAAGATATGGCGAAGATACAAAATATTTCAGAAATTCATTCTACTTTGGGTTTTACAGAATTCGATATTCTGGAAAAATATCGTAAGAGTTTTCATGCGAGTGAACTTGGCAGCATTCATTCCGTGTTTCCGTTCGAGAGCATAGCCAAAGAGATAGGTCTTTCACAATCCCATTTGGGGCGCAGAAACAGTTTCAGTCCTTCCGCAAAGATAGCCCTTATAGTACTGAAGGCTTACACCGGATTCTCTGACAGGCACTGGTAGAGAATATTAACGGAAACATACACTATCAGTTGTTATGTGGTATCATGATAGACCCGTCCTGCCCTGTAACGAACTACAAGATAATCAGTGCTGTCTGTAATGATATTGCATCCCATCTTGACATTGACTCCCTTCGGAAAATTCTTGCCTCACACTGGAAGCCTTATCTTGAGAACCTTCACGTATGTATGACCGATGTCACATGTTATGAAAGTTATATGCGTTTTCCTACGGACATGAAGCTCCTTTGGGAAAGTATCGAATGACTCTACCGGCATATCTGCATACATTGTGGACAACTCGGCATAAGGCGTCCCCGTAACAAATATACGGATGTTGCGGTATCCTATCTGTCCTATTGCAAGAAAAGAAAGAGGAAGGCTTCAAGGACGAGGATGCTGAAACGTCGCATGATCAGACTTCTGGAAAAACTCATTATACAACGGGATGACATTCACAGAGAATACGGCTCTTCACTCACATATACACAGGATTATCAGAAACGGCTTTCCATTATCAGAAAGGTTCTTGTACAGGAAAAGGAACTCTTTGAAGGCAGGAAGGTCAGTGACCGTATTGTTAGTATTGACCGTCATTACGTACGTCCTATCGTAAGGGCAAGGAGACAAAATCCGTCGAGTTCGGTGCAAAGGTTAATAACATACAGATAGACGGGATCTCGTTCATCGAGCACATCTCTTTCAAGGCATTCAATGAAGGCATACGTCTGAAGGATTGTATCCGTATGTATCAGAAGTTGATGAATGTAAGGGTAAGATGTGTAGCTGCTGATTCCATATACGCCAATAATGCCAACAGGAAGTTCTGTAAAAATATGGGATATCAACCTCCTTTGTACGCAAGGGAAGGGCTGCAAAGGACGAGGCGGTGAGGACGGTTCTCAGGAGTGAACTCTCAAGCGAAAGAGCCACTAGGTTTGAAGGCAGTTTCGGTACGCAAAAACAGCATTACTCGTTATCGAAAATCAAAGCACGGAACAAGAAAACAGAAATCCTGTGGATTTTCTTTGGAATACATACGGCAAACGCCATATTGATGATGGATAAAACCAAAAACAGACAGAAGAAAGCTGCATAGCATAAGTATAAAGAATCTATTAGAAGAAGTCTCAGGCTTTTTCCGGAACATCATGCCCAAAAGGATAAGATTTTAGGTCAGAGAGAAAAAATAGATAATAAAAATGGCATATGATATGAGCAAAGCATCTTCATATGCCATTTTATGTTTTAAAGACATTTACTGAATATCCCTAGAAAAGTGGATAAGTTTCTATATGCCAAAGCATACTTGTAAAACTTTTCAAAACACTTTCAAAGTAAAACCACCTCCAGGTGCTAAATGAATCTTCAATTTACTATCGTTTCCTACTCGAAGAGGTTCGCGTTTGTAATCAGTCCCCACCCGATGCGCATTGATTCCATCTTTAAATAAGATTGCTTCGTGTATTTTGTCATCCAAGAAAGAGCAATCCACTTCAATGTCACGTGCTGTCCAGTCCGTAATTCCTCCTACATACCAGGTTTTTCCACTCCGCCGCGCTGTTACAATATATTCTCCCATTTTCCCATCAAGCACTATGGTCTCATCCCATACGGTCGGGATATCAGCAATAAAATCGGTTGATTCAGCCTCACGCATATAATTGCTTGGTGTATCGCACAACATATTTAGAGGAGATTCGAAGATAATGTATAAAGCAAGCTGCCTACAGCGGGTGCCTTGGCTCATGGGTGCCGAATTGCACGGATGATAGTTCCCTTTGACCGCGTTACGCATGGCACCTTGTGTATAATCCATAGGACCAGACACTTGACGGATGAAAGGAAGCATTATGTCATATTTAACTTGGTCGGTTGAAGATGGTCTCCATTTCATCTGTTCCAAGCCATGAACACCTTCAAAATTTAACACATTAGGATAGGTTCGGTTCAATCCGGCTGGTTTGTGTGTTCCGTGCAAGTTAAGAATCAGTTTATATTTGGCACACATTTGGGCTGCCCGATAGCAAAAATTGGTCATAAGTTGGTCGTCACGATCTAAAAAGTCTACTTTAAACCCTTTGACTCCCATGTTTGCATAGTGGCGGCAGACATTTTCCATGTCACGCTCAAAAGCATAAAAACCAGCCCATAGAATGATACCTACATTTTTTGATGCGGCATAATCTATCAGTTCTTTCAGATCAATCTCCTTCACTACTTGCATCAAATCCGCTTGTAAGTTTACCGACCAACCTTCATCTAATATTACGTATTCTATATTGTTGGAAGAAGCGAAATCAATGTATGCCTTGTATGTTGGATTGTTTATGCCGGAAACAAAGTCTACACCTGAAAGAGTCCAGTCATTCCACCAATCCCATGCCACTTTGCCAGGTTTAATCCACGATATATCATGGAGTCGTGAAGGGAATCCCAACAAGTAACTCAAATTACTTGCGGCAAGTGCTTTGTCGGAAGTAGCGACTATACTGATGCGCCATGGAAACTCTCGGGGAGAATTTACTTTAGCAATGTAAACTTCACGTTCTGTCACCATCATTTGAAGTTGGTTGTATCCACCTTGTTCCATTTTTTTAGGATAAAGAGCAAAATGTCCTTTCAGTCTGTTTTCACCTTCAACGGCAAGCAAGTAAAGCCCAGGATAGTTTTCCAAACCAGATTCGGTAATGCAAATCTTAATACCATCGTCCGTTTCTACAACTAGTGGTAGAAACGTAAGATGTTTTGTATTAATCCTTGACAGCCGATCAGTTGTATAAGTATTCTCAAACGAATTGAAATATTGAGACTTGTAATCTCCATCATTTCCTCCATTTACATAGGGAACGGAAGCTGTCACATCAGATGTGAAGCAAAAGTTAACAGCCTCATCTATCACATTAAATGGTTTCTTCTGTTTGCTTATGAAGCGATAGGCAATACCGTCATTGTAGGCACGAAATTCTACGTTCCACCCTTTTTGGAAACGAAGGAGTAATTTGTTGTAGTGCTCTTTTATTTCTGTAGCACGATAAAAAGGAGAGGATATCATTTGGTTGACTTCTTCTTTGGAAGTACTTGTTAATATTGCATTTTTTCCCCATACTTCTCCATTACTCAATGTCATCGAAATGGGGGAAGTGTCCAATATAGGATGTCCGTTACAAGAAATACTGTAGGTCAGTAGCTCTCCTACATTAATGGTGGCTTGAAGTTTCTTATCCGGGGAGGTTAAAACAAACTGCCGTTGTGTGGCATGTAATAAAAATGTGTTTAAAACACATAAGCACAAAATTGTAATTTTTCTCATGACTGTTACTTTAAATCCCATTTTTTAGTTCTGTTTTTTGAATTATTTCTACAAAGATAGTGACAAAATAATGGTGTGAGTACTGTTTTTTTACAAATAAACAGCAGAATTCAATCAAAAATAAACAGAACACTTATTAGTCTCGATAAAATGAGATAAATGAACTCTTTGTTCTAAAAAAACATTACCTTATCCTGTTTACAATGCGCCCATTTCAGTCAAAAAAAGCCTATTTTAGTATATTTATAGTAAATATTTTGCAATAAAAGATATGTGTTCTTTTTTGATAATTTTAAACCGTTTTATCCTGTTGGGAATTCTCATATTTGCAATGGAAATCATTTTTTTCTTGATAATTTAATTAATAAAAATGTAAAAACGCACATGAAAAAGAAAAATAGTTCTCAGTATCCTCAAAATGTAGTATTCAAGATGTTCTTTGTGGGAATGTATGTTCTGTTTGTTTTGTGCAACTCCAGTCTTGTTGCATGCTCAAACAGCGATTCTTCAGATAATCTTCAAAACTCATACCTACAAGCAACTTCCTATGCTATGCTAAAAGAACCGGTAGAAGTGATTCTCTATAATACGAATGCAGGTATTGACATCACTGTAGATTTTGGTGATGGTACGATTGAGACGGGAAAATCATTAACCCCTGTTAAGCATATCTATGCGCAAGGTGGTGATTATACAATGAAAATCACAGTGTGTGGAAATGTCCTTGAAAAAAAAGTTCGTGTCTATGATTTATTGGCTCTGACAGAGGTTATGAAACAGTTTAAAGAGGCTGATAGTCAAACTGTATGGGTAATGAGTCATCGTGCACACACGACAGATAAAAGCATTCCTGAAAATTCAGTTTCGGCAGTAAAGGCCGCTATTAGATGTCATGCCGATGTCATTGAATGTGACACTCATAGAACAAAAGATGGGGTAATTGTGGTTTGTCACGATCAGACAATCAATGCAACGACCAATGGTACAGGAGATATCACCCAAATGACTTATAATGAAATCATGAAATTCAACTTGACAGATCGGAATGGGAAAGTAACTAATGAAAAGATGCCTACTTTGGAAGAATTTTTGAAAGCGGGTCGTGGGAAAGTTTATTTCAATTTGGATTATTCTCCACGTTCGGCATCAACAAAAGAAGTAATGGATGTTGTGAAGAAGTTGGGTATGATGGAACAAGTTTTCTTTTATTGCAATAGCAGTCAGAAAACGGAAGAAGTACTGGCTGTCTCAAAGAAAGCTCATGTCTACACATGGGGACAGGGCGCTTACAAACCATTGGTTGGACTTGATGGTAATTATTTCGTGCAGTTTTCGTATGCCCCCAATGGTCAAAGTACCCCTGTCGGGGCAGCTGTCAATGACGGTATGATTGTAACAGCTAATTTGCTTCATGTGTTGACAAATTCAATTCCTGAGTTCGATATTAACTCTGAACAATTGGAGGACCTTCTTCAAGTTTATCCGAATGTACACATGATACAGACAGATGTACCCGATAGGCTTATTCCTGCTCTGCAAAGAAAAGGAATGCATTTATAAAATTGTCTGCCAAATGAGAAATTGTAAAAAATATTAACTTAAAAAAGAACCAAATGAAAAACAGATTTTTAGAGATTTCAAAGATTGCTTTGTTTTCTTTAGCTATTTTGATGGGACAAGCATGTTCGGACAATGATGATGAAAAAGAGGTGTTACCGCCGATTACCGATAATGATGACCCCACTGATGATTCCAATGACAATCCAGACATTTCAGAAGTATCAGAGAAAATCTATTTTGTAAAACAAGAGAAAACAGGAAGTGGTTCCGGTGAAAATTGGGACAATGCAATGGGCACAAAAGAATTGCGCGAACTACTGAATGGTAGCGCAAATGCAACCAAAACTGTCGGTAATATGACTTTCCATGTGGCAGAAGGCAGCTATCTTATTGGAGACAAACCCGAAGGCGTGACGATTGCATACAAAGAACTTGAAAAACAAGTTGTAATCAACTTTTGGGGTGGATATGACCCGGCAAGTACAGGAACAGATTTGAGCAAGCGTGACATTGCTGTGAACAAGACTACTTTTACAGGAGATGTGAATGGGGATGGCAATGCTAATGATGGTGATTATTCATTGTTTACTTTAGGTGCTTACACAGATGTTACGTTCGATGGTTTTACATTTAGTTGTGGTTATCATGCTGATAATTCGGATAATAGCTATGGAAGCGGTTTTTATGTAGCACACATGGAAGCGACTTTGCAATTGAATCATTGCAATATCGAAAAGTGCAAGAATGACAGAGTTAATGGAAAAGGTGATGCGGGAGGATCTGCCATTTACATTGATCACGGTATTGTCAAGTTGAACGATGTATTGGTGAAAGGTAATTTCACAGGTGATAATGGTTCGCGGGGAACTATCCGTTCAAAAAACAGTGATGTGGTTCTTTTCATCAACGGTAGCCGTATCACTTTTAATATGGGTAGAGAATATGGTTATGCCATTCAAATGTCTGCCGGAAATTTGTGTATGAACA